>Ga0255776_10008405_pt1 | contig 10208 bp, 12 predicted proteins | sample 071ome_19_FD_179974 | JGI IMG/M metagenome (GOLD analysis project Ga0255776, IMG submission 179974) | Coastal salt marsh microbial communities from the Groves Creek Marsh, Skidaway Island, Georgia - 071413AT metaG (version 2) | ecosystem: Environmental > Aquatic > Marine > Intertidal zone >...
CAATTTTCCAACTTATTGAGGCTGAGAAGCAACGCCAAATCAACGGCATCGAGCTTATCGCCTCCGAGAACTTTACCAGCCCAGCCGTCATGCAAGCTGTGGGCTCCGTTTTAACCAACAAGTACGCAGAGGGCTATCCTGGCAAGCGCTACTATGGAGGATGTGAAATTGTCGACCAGGTGGAAGATTTGGCGCGTAACCGTGCCTGTGAGCTTTTTGATGCGGAATATGCCAACGTGCAGCCACACAGCGGTAGCCAAGCCAACGCGGCGGTCTACCTCGCTTGCTTGCAGCCTGGTGACACCATCATGGGCTTTGATTTGAGCCACGGTGGTCACTTGACCCACGGCAGCCCCGTGAGCTTCTCTGGAAAGACCTACCGTGCTGTGTTTTATGGGGTAGAGAAGGAGACGGGCCTCCTCAATTACGATACCATTCGGGAGATTGCCCACCGCGAGAAGCCTAAGATGCTCATCTGCGGTGCATCGGCCTATTCACGCGATTTGGATTACGCCAAATTCCGTGAAATCGCCGACGAAGTAGGCGCCTTGTTGCTGGCCGACATCTCACACCCCTCTGGACTTATTGCGAAGGGTTTGTTAAATGACCCCATGCCGCATTGCCACTTTGTGACGACCACTACGCACAAGACCTTGCGCGGACCACGTGGCGGTATGATCATGATGGGCCAGGACTTTGAGAACCCTTGGGGCCTAACGACGCCAAAAGGGGAGATTCGCATGATGTCCAATCTCCTTGATATGGCCGTTTTTCCTGGCATTCAGGGCGGCCCTTTGGAGCATGTGATTGCGGGCAAGGCGGTGGCTTACGGCGAAGCCTTGCAGGATGATTATTTCAACTACATCGTTCAGGTCCAAAAGAACGCACAAGCTTTGGCCGCTGCCTTGGTGGGCCGTGGGTACGAGATTATTTCAGGTGGAACGGACAACCACTTGATGCTGATTGACTTGCGAAACAAAGGCGTCACCGGAAAGGTGGCAGAAGCCGCCTTGGTTCAAGCGCACATCACGGCCAACAAGAACATGGTGCCTTTTGACGACAAATCGCCTTTTGTCACCAGTGGTATTCGACTCGGAACCCCTGCCATTACCACCCGTGGTTGTGTGGAATCCGACATGGATAGCATCGCTGGATTTATTGATGAGGTTCTTATGAATGCCGAAGACGCCGCCAAAATCAAGGCAGTGGGAGATGCTGTGGTCGCTATGATGAAGGATAAGCCTTTGTTCGCGTAAGCATGCGTCCGCAGGTTACGATTGAAGCCACGGTCCAAGCCGATTTGGCTACCGTTTGGTCTGCATGGACGGATGGTGAACACATCACCGGTTGGAATTTTGCCGATCCTAGCTGGCATTGCCCTTGGGCAAAATCGGACGTTCGCGTGGGGGGTGCCTATACGGCCCGAATGGAAGCCCGTGACGGCAGCTTTGGCTTTGAATTCGGGGCAACCTACACGCTGGTGGAGCGCCACAAGGAGTTGCATTCTACGATGGGGGACGACCGAAAGATTTGGGTCACCTTCGAAGAAGTGCCTGGTGGGGTGCATGTGGTCGAGCGCTTTGAAGCCGAAGCCCAAAATCCCATTGAGATGCAGCAAGCCGGCTGGCAAATGATTCTCAATAATTTTAAGGCCTACGCCGAAGGCTTGTAATCTTCGGCATTCGCTTTGCTTAGCTTTCCCTAAAAACTCTTGCTATGCGTAGTCTTTTGTTTTCCGTGATGCTGGTTGGCGCGACCTTCAGTGCCTGTGCGCAGATTAAGCTGCCGGCACCACCCGCGAGTGCAGCGCAAGCCCTCCAAGGCTTGAAGAACCTACAAGGTGCAGAAGCTGGTCCAAGTGCGAAAGAAATAGGCCAAGGACTCAAAGAAGCCCTTAATGATGGCGTGTCAACAGGGGTAGCGCAACTCAGCCAAGTTGGCGGCTTTGCCCAAAGTCCGGTCTACCGCATTCCCTTGCCGCCAGAAATCAAGGCTTTGGAAGACAAAGTGCGCAAGAATCCGGTGCTGAACGCTACGGTGGGGCCCAAGCTGGATGGGCTGATTTCAGCCATGAATGAAGGTGCGGAAAAGGCCGTTCAAGAAGCAGCACCCATTTTCAAAGAAGCCATCCTCACCATGACGATACAGGATGCCCTCGGTATCCTTCAAGGGGGCGACGGTGCCGCAACCGCCTATTTAAAGAGTGAAACAGAGCCTGCTGTTCAGCAGGCCTTCGCGCCTGTTATCGACCGTGCCCTTAAAGCTGTGGATGTGGCCAAGTACTGGACCCCCTTGGTCCAAGCCTTGAATGCCAACAAAGGTTTGCTTGGTTTGAGTCAGGATATTGAAACGGATTTGCCTACCTATGTCAATCAGCGCGCCACAACGGCGATGTTCCAAGAAATTGCGGTGCAAGAAGTCAAAATTCGGAAGGATCCCATCGCGCGGACGAGTGAGCTATTGAAGAAGGTATTCGGGTCCAAACTAGCCCGAGGCTAAGCCCGTACTTCCCGACTAAAAAGAACCCCCACGGTGTGCATCGCGGGGGTTCAACGTATCATGGAATTCCGTAGAATTCTACAATTCGGCAAATGTAGGCTAAGACGCCCAGCGCTATGTGCGTTAAATCACCCAAAGCCCCTACCTTTTTAGGATGAAAATGAACCGCTTGGTGGCCACCCTTTTGGCGCTTGTAGTCTCATCGGCATGCCTTTGGGGCCAATCTGTAAAATCGGAAGATGTTTTTATTCAGTCCGGAGATGATGTCCTAAAAGGGACGCTAAGCCATGTGAAGCAAGCCCGAAAATCCCCCAAAACGCTGGCCATTATTCTGCCCGGGTCAGGTCCGACAGATCGACATGGAAATGGTACGGGCCCCACCCTGCAAACCAACATGTACGATCAACTTTCGGTGGTGCTTCAATCCCAAGGTATTTCCACGCTGCAAGTGGATAAACGGGGGATCGGAGAGAGTAGTTTGAAGGGGGGAGAGGGAAGCTTGAGCTATTCGGGTAATGTGGAAGATTATGAAGCCTGGTGGGCGTTGGGGAAGCAATTCGGCTATGAATCCCTGGTGCTCGCGGGCCACAGTGAAGGCGGTCAAATCGCCTTGACCTGGGCAGTCAAACGCAGACCGGAAGGCTTGAAGGGGCTTGTTTTGCTAGCCCCGCCCGGAGAAAATGCAGCGGACATCCTCTGGGAGCAATTGAGTCGTCAATTGGCCCCGGATTCGGAATACGGTCAATTTGCCAAAACCAGTTTAGATAGTCTGAAGGAAGGCCATCTCCTGGGACGCCCGTCACCGCCCGCATTGCTATCGCTTTTTCGGCCATCCATACAGCCCTATTTGGTAGACTGGTTTCAAGATGAGCCTATGGAGAATTTAAATGCTTTACCCGAGGCATTGCCAGTTCACATTTTTTACGGGGGGAAGGATATTCAGGTTCAGCCTTCTGAAGCCATGCTTGAGTGGGGGGCGCAAAACAAGCCAAATGCGCATTTCTACACCTGTCCGTCTATGACGCATACCCTTAAGAGCGATATCCCCGGGCAGCGTCTAGCTACGTATTCGGATCCTGATTTGCCCTTGGATGCAGATTTGGTCGCTCATTTGAAGATGGCTTTGAAAGACCTACATTGAGTAAAAAAACGCCGTGCCAGGACGAATCCGGACACGGCGTCAAAGCAGATGGGACGCGTTTAGAAATACATCGCGTAAGAGAAGATAGGGAAGCGGAAGGTGTCCCAGAATCGTTCGATAATGGGGTTGTCATAGTCATAAATGGTGTAATAATTCGGATCTGTAGGTTGTTGGGTAACATCCACCACACCGTCAAAGTTGGTATCGTATCCAAGAATTGGGTAGCCCGTGACGCTATTGTAGGAATACCGCGCGCCCAAGAAGCCAATATTCCAGTAGCGCCGATCGCGCTTCGTGTAGATTCGGAAGGCGGGGGCTATCAGGTAGGTTTCAATTTCGGGCAAGAACCAGCTTTCAAAAAGTAAACCCGTTTTTCCACCAAAATCCTTGTAGCCGGCCAAATTCAGGGCCAGTCCATCCAAATCACCTGCAAAATCTCCGGTGCCAAAGCCATAGCCCGCGCCAAAGGTGAAATTCGCATTCGGCTGGCCCATGGTAACAACCGCAAAAGGCAAACCAAAGCTGGCTTGTCCATACGTGGGCATGCCCCACAAGGCCCCCACCTTGGCCGTGGTGTAATCGTTCACTTTCATGGAATAGCCGCCGTTGACATACACGCCCAAGAAAGCAGGTGTACCAATGCCTAAGGTGAGATTTTCCGTAGGGGCAAATTGAACATCTAGCAAGGGTCCAATCCAGTTGAGGTAAATCGAGTCTTTGGGCAAACTGTAGCCACTGGGGCTAAAAATATAGCGGCTGGAGTGCAAGGTGGCACCCTGGCCGTTTTGGCCAAACGCCACCATGGTCGTCAAAAGGCCGGCAAGAAACATCCATTTTTTCATGAGAGGCTGAGGGTATTAGTTTGTGTAAATGTTCTAAACCTTCACGAAAAAAAACCTAGCAATTATCAGTTTTACAAAAACGCGTTTTGGCAATATTCCGTAGGCTCAAGATGCGCCGTCAATCACGCATTAGTGTTCGTGCTTTGGGTCGGGTGAGACTGTATTCGCACAAGTCGAAGTATCTTCCTTGACATTACACACACGGAAACCCATGAAGAAATTCGCTTTTGTGCTCGCATTCCTACTTGGACTGGGCTTTTCAGCCCAGGCAAGCCACCTCATTGGTGGGGACCTTTCCTACCAGTTTGTGTCGTCAACAGGTACGACGTCCACATACAAAGTCCTACTCACCTTGTACAATGATGCCTATGGCGTCTCGATGCCTCAAACAAATACGGTTACCGTAACAGGCGGCGGCGCGACGTATTCGGTGCTAGTCAACTTGACCAAGCCAGCCTATTCGGTGACGAATGTGGGAGGAGGCCTTTGCTCCAATGGCGGTAGCAATTTGCAGGTGCATGAATACGCGGGTACTGTGACGTTCAACTCCCTGGCGAACTACACGTTCTCCTGGTCGGTATGTTGCCGACCCAATGGAGCCACCACGCTGGTGAACAGTGCCTCCCAGCAAATTTACCTGGAGGCTAAACTCAATTTGGCCAGTGGCCTACGCCCGTACAACAACGCGGTCAAATGGGCACCCATGGGTAGTCTGAGTGGAGCCGTTCACCAACTTCACCAGCAGAATATGGCGACGCAGGAAATCGATGGCGATAGCACAGCGCTGGTGCTTCGCCCGGCCCTGTCTGCCGCAGGCACTTCTGTCGTCTATGCGACGGGTTATAGTGCTACAAATCCCTTTGATTGTAGCCCATCTCACCCGCTGACCTTGGACCCCACTACGGGTGTTTTGACGTTTAAGCCGTCCACAACCCTGCAGTCTACGATTGCCTTCCGCGCGGACGATTACGTCTACGACAGCACCAACGGTGCGTGGTACCGCATTGGCTATTCCATGCGCGAAGTACCCGTCTACATCACCACGGGCGGTGGCGGTACGATTCCGGTGGATTCAGCTACCTCGGTTAATCCTGGGGTTCTCGATCTGTACCTGCACAACAAGGTTTTTCAGGGATCTATCACGGATGGCCTGAACGAATTTGAATGGACCCAGTCAGGAGTCAGCAGTGGTTTTGCCAGCCAATTGAGCGCGAATTGGGACACTGCGGTGATGACAGATGTTCTTTCCTTGAGCCTTCCCAATGCAATTTCGGGCATGGGCAAGTTGATTGTCTATACTGCGTCTGATAGCAGCACGGCTGTGGGTCGATGCGGTAAGGCCCTCGCGGCGGATACCCACACGGTGTATTTGCCCTTTGTTGGCGCCATCATGGTGGGCTCAACTACTCCCACTTGGATGTCTACGTCTACCTACCAGTTGAGCTCTACGGCTATGATTGATTCGGTGACCTGGCTGTTGAATGGGGGTACATGGGTATCCTATCCCGCTACGATGTCGGATCCAGCGGAAGTTCAGTGGACTGCTGTAACAGGTGAACTTCAAGCAGTTCGTTGGGGCCGTTTGGTGGCGGATACGGTCCGAATTCAAGTCCAAGTTCAAGGAGTTGGCCTGGATGAATCGGACGCCTCGCACATTCAACTGATGCCAAATCCTGCAAAGGACGTTTTGTACTTAAGCCAAGCACCGCAAGGTCAAATAGTCCTCTACACCTTGATGGGTCAAATCGTGAAAACCCTGGAGCCTAGTGCGCAGGTGCATGTAGCCGATTTGCCCAATGGCTCCTACGTCCTCACCTGGGAAAGTCCAACAGGCGTAGAGCGCCGAGTCTTCTCGGTCCAACACTAAAAAAAAGCCCACTCCGGTGGGCTTTTTTTATGGGTGTAGCGCCAGCCGGTAATGGCAAACCACTGCGCCAAATAGGGGGTGCTCTGAACAGCTCAAACAGGTAAAACTCAGTGCCTCTAGGGTCTTGCGGCTTCGTGCATTGTCTTCGTTGGCGTAGGCGTCCACAGTGGCCAGTTGGAGGTGCACCTTCGCATGGCTTAATACGAGGCGACTCGCAGCTTGAATCCAGCCCTGACCTTCAAATTCGGGCAAAAGCGCAAAGCCCAAGTCCGGAGTAGGGGCATCAGGTCGTGACACGAGCCCGCAAACCCCCATGGGTTGTTGACTCGACCGATTAACTACAGCCCAAAGACCGTAGCCCATGCGTTCATAGGGTTCCGTGTAAGCTCGATTAATGTATGCAAGAGAGCCCTTCAGCGTCTTGGTTCCACGATCGCCAATGTGCTGCAGCCAGCCCGATGTGTTGGTGAGCTTTTGGATAAAAGCGGCATCCAATGGTCCAATTTCCCGAAAGTAGAAAGCCTGGTCAAGCGATGAGGGAGGAGCTGTCATGAATGCACTTTTTTACCACTCGTGAAGGAGGGTGCTCGAAGGTAGGTACAACGGATGCTTGGGACTGCCGTCTTTATTTACCCCCATGTGAAAAATTCGGTGGGCCCCGGGGCTAAAATGGCGGGAAATCGGTCCCCCTTGGAGTCCCCATGCACAAACTACATCCTTGTGGTCCTTCAAGGCTGCTTGAAAAACACGTTCGTGGTCCGGGCCTTTCGGACGTGGATGTGCACGCAACGTATTGGGATCTGGTGTTCTCAAGGAGTAAAGGTTGATGACGCAGAGACCGCCGTAGCCCCACGATTGGGCAAAACCTATGCAGCGTCGGAGGGTGGGGTCATCTTGGGTTGCATCAGCGGTGCTTGGATTGTAGAGTACAAAGAGGAGAGCGGGCTTGCTGTCGTCCCAAAGCCGGTCCAAGCGGTACCTGTAGGTCAAGCAGGGCGATAACTGACTAGCTTTATGCATGAAGGGTCCATATAAATTGAGCTACCTTGTCCAAAATACGCTTTTCAACCATGAATGATGCACAAAAAATTGCTGGCGGATTGTCCTTTGTAGGTGCCATGATGGGCGGGATGGGAATCGGTATGGCCTTGGGCCACTTGGTACCAGGACTCTTCATTGGAATGGGCATAGGCATGTGCGCTTTCGCGTACATTGTCTTAGCAAAGCGGTTTCGATCGTAAAGCACCTAGGGGCTTCGTACTTTCGCGAAGCTATGGAAACCGGCATTCGCCTCAATAAATACATTAGCAGCCACGGCGTTTGCAGCCGGAGGGAGGCGGATCGTGCCATCGAATCTGGGGCCGTCCGTTTAAACGGGCGAAAAGCCGTCCTTGGCGACACGGTGAAGCCGGGCGATCGGGTGGAGGTGCGTGGTCAGGTGCTTCATGCGGAAGCTAAACCTCAGGCGGTCTTTATTTTGCTGCACAAGCCGGCGGGAATCACGTCGACGACGGATCGAAGTATCCGTGGGAATGTGGTCGACTATATCCGCTACCCGGAACGCATTTTTACGGTCGGGCGTTTGGACAAGGATTCGACGGGGCTACTGCTGCTGACGAACGATGGCGATTCGGTCAATAAGATTCTGCGGGCGGGCAATGCACACCCGAAGGAGTACTTTGTTCGGGTGAAGAAGCCTATTTCGGATGAAGCGATCCAAAAGATGGCCCAAGGGGTTCCTATGCTCGGGACCCGAACGCTTCCCTGCGATATCCGCCGAACTGGAGCCAACAGCTACAAAATCATTCTCGTACAAGGTCTGAACCGTCAAATCCGCCGAATGGCTGAATACGTGGGGCACGAAGTGGTCTACCTCGAACGCACCCGTATCATGCACCTATCCAGCGATGGATTAGAGCCCGGCAGTTGGCGAGAATTGACAGAATCCGAAGTCCGGAAATTGCAGGCGGCGGTGAAGGATAGCGATGGCGGCCCTACAGCGCCCAAGGCCGGACCGCGTCCTAAAGACTTCCACCAACCTGGGGCAGGCTACCGGGGAAAGCCCAGAAAGGGTCCGAGGAAGCGGTAGGTAGAATAAGCTATATTTAGTTTCACAAAAAGTAAATCTAATGAAGCGCTTTTTTCTTTCTCTTTTTGTCTTTGTTGTGGGTTTGAGCGCTTTTGCGCAAGATGACTATCTAAAAGATATCCCTGAAACGGAGGCCATGTCTAAAAAAGTGGCCGAACTTTTCAGGCAAAACAAGATTAACCAGGCCTTTGATGCTTTAAGCCCATATTGGCCATTGCCCGACAATGAAAAAGAATCAATGGAAGAAAAGACCATTAAGTACGTGAACATGCTCGCTGATCGTATTGGGTCGCCCATTGGGATTCTAAAGGTCAAAACCGAGACCATAGGGGATGTAGCCATTCGCGAAACCTATTTGGTTCGATACGAAGTCAGCGCCATTCGGCTAAAATTCATCTATTACAAGAACGAAGACGGTTGGATCGTCAACGGTTTTAAGTGGGACGATACGTTTAGCGAGGAGTTTTAGAGCGTAAATTTTTAGGTTTTTTTTCATGTAAGTAAATTCTTATCACGAAAAGATTTAGACGGTATTTTCAAGATGAATAGTGTTTAACTCTAAAACGTAGTTTATGGTAGTGGCTAATAATAGCTATAATAAGCCTTAATTGGCTTATTCAGAGAATTTTAAATTATTTAAACTGGAATTCAACCAAATTAACTGACTAATGAAAAACTTAATATTAAGCTCTTTATTTCTTGTGGCCGCCAATACTGTCATGGCGCAATCTCTGTTTAATTATGAAGAAACAGAAGTAATGACATTCATGGAGGGTAAGGAATTCTACAATAGTGGATATGGCCTAACCATTTCATACGGTTACATTAGCCGTTACAATACTTATGGTATTATATCTACAAATCGTGAAGGTGCTCGTTTTTACTTTATCAATTGCAGTATTAATGCCTACGCTAATTATGCCGATATCTCAGGTATGAGTCTTGCAGATGGCTCAAATTTTGGTTTCAGAGTATTTTCCAACAGACTAGTGGTTGGATATGGAGAATCTGAACAGGTAACTTTTTACCTGACAGATTGAAATTCTCAATTGTTGAATTAAAAAAAATAACTGAACATTTTACACTATGAAAAAATTAGCACTTCTATTTTCGCTATTGGCCTTGACCTTGATGGCCTTTAATCCTTCGGGTGATTCAGTAAGATCTACTTTTACCAATGGTGAAGAATCTCTTAAAACCGATAGGATCTCATTTACGGTAAGGGGAAATGGAAAAACATTAGTGAAGCTAGGAATTGGCCGCGCCGTTGGTACGGGCGCATGCTGTACAGGTGTTTCAAAGGATAGTTATGTGAATTTTACCGGAGAAGACGGATGGGTGCTATGGGATTCAGAAACCAAAAGAGTCTTAACCAAAGTTTATCCCGGAATGAGCGGTACAACAATCGACTTACGTAAATATTATTGATCACCCACCTTCTTCTCGGTTTTCCAGAATGAAAAACCCGGGTCGAAAGACTTGGGTTTTTTCTTTGTAGCGAAGGGGGGAATAGTGGGCGCGGTGCGGCCCATGTTCCCTGGGGGGTGCTTTACACGTGAAGCAAACCCGAACAGCTTCGCTGTGCTGGTTTTTTCATTCTAGCTCGCCCTCGAGCAAGCTCGGTACGCTCTGAAATGAAAAAACCCGAGTCTTGCGACCCGGGTTTGCTTCTGCGTAGCGAAGGGGGGAATCGAACCCCCGACCTCAGGGTTATGAATCCTGCGCTCTAACCATCTGAGCTACCTCGCCGTGAGAGGCGGCCAAAATAGG
>Ga0255776_10008406_pt1 | contig 10206 bp, 9 predicted proteins | sample 071ome_19_FD_179974 | JGI IMG/M metagenome (GOLD analysis project Ga0255776, IMG submission 179974) | Coastal salt marsh microbial communities from the Groves Creek Marsh, Skidaway Island, Georgia - 071413AT metaG (version 2) | ecosystem: Environmental > Aquatic > Marine > Intertidal zone > Salt...
CAGTTTATCTTGAGGAAAGCACTCAATTTTCTGAGGAAGAGCTTGAAAGAATGAGCATTGTTTATAAATTTTACCTCTCTATCATATGTGCCATGACAATGGAAGAAAAATGGTTTGATAGAGTGGAGGATTCTATTAATAGCAATGCACCAGAATTAATTCTTGAGAACTAGAGATAGGTGATTTAAAACCCTACATCATCTAGATCTCCAACAAGATCCATATCATCTTGATAACCTTTAGGTAAGACAAGCTTGTCTCTGATTTCTTTAAAGTTCTCATCGTTCCAAACTTCTTTAAGCTTCATTATCATGCCTGCAGGATCTTTTTGGATTTCTTTATTGAGTTCCTTAGCAGAGAAAATGGTCAAGATAAGTTTCTGCGCCTCTGGACTTCCCTTCTTCATCACCTTTAACCAGCCCTTAAGGTTAAAACTTTCGAGTTCAAATGCATCACACTTGAAATCCCCACTCACCTCTTGTGGTGCTCCTTCAAGACTTGTGAGGTTGTTGCCGTTGCCCCAACAAGAGAAATTCCCACCCACCACTTGTGGTGCTCCTTCAAGACTTGTAAGTTTGTTCGACGAACAATTGAAATCCCCACCCACCTCTTGTGGTGCTCCTGCTAGGCTTGTGAGCTTGTTGCCCGAACAACGGAAGGGCCCACCCACCTTTTGTGGTCCTCCTTCAAGGCTTGTGAGGTTATTGCCCGAACAAGAGAAACCCCCACCCACCTCTTGTGGTGCTCCTTCCAGACTTGTGAGATTGTTACGGAAACAATAGAAATCCCCACTGATCTTGCCAAACTTAACTCCCCTAAGGGTCTTAGCTCCTTTTTCAGAACAATCAAAATCACCTTCCACATCCACTAGTCCGGTAGCAGGATTATAAGACCAGGTTCCACTGGTGTACCGGTTTAAGAATGCTTCCTGTCTCTTGGTCAGACCAATTCTGGATTCAAACAATTGATATGTCTTTAAGTGCTTCATAATTTAAAATTTAAAACCCTACATCATCTAGATCTCCAACCAGATCTGCTTCTTCTTCATACCCTTTAGGCCAGACAAGCTTGGCTCTTGTTTCTCTAAAGCCATCATCGTTCCAGATGTCCTTAAGCTTCATTATCATGCCTGCAGGATCCTTAGCAATTTCTTTATTGAGTTCCTCAGCAGGAAGAAGGATCAAGATAAGCTTCTGTGCTTCTGGACTTCCTTCCTCCAGCACCCTTAACCAACCCTTAGGGTTCCATTCTTCCCTTTCGAGTTCAAATGCATCACACTTGAAATCCCCACTCACCTCTTGTGGTGCTCCTGCAAGGCTTGTGAGCTTGTTTTTCCCACAATCGAAATCCCCATCCACCTTCTGTGGTGCTCCTGCAAGGCTTGTGAGTTGGTTGTTATAACAACCGAAATCCCCACCAACCTCTTGTGGTGCTCCTACAAGGCTTGTGAGTTGGTTGTCACTACAACCGAATTCCCCACCAACCTCTTGTGGTGCTCCTGCAAGGCTTGTGAGCTTGTTTTCCCCACAATCGAAATCCCCATCCACCTTCTGTGGTCCTCCTGCAAGGCTTGTGAGTTGGTTGTCACTACAACCGAATTCCCCACTCACCTCTTGTGGTGCTCCTGCAAGGCTTGTGAGTTGGTTGTCACTACAACCGAATTCCCCACCAACCTCTTGTGGTGCTCCCTCCAGACTTGTAAGTTGGTTTTGCTGACATCTGAAATCCCCACTCACCTTTTGTGGTGCTCCCTTCAGGGATGTGAGTTGGTTGTTCAGACAATTGAAATCCCCACTCACATTTTGTGGTGCTCCTTCCAGACTTGTGAGGTTGTTATTATGACACGAGAAATGCCCACCCACCTCTTGTGGTCTTCCTGCTAGGCTTGTGAGGTTGTTCCCCGAACACTCGAATTCCCCACCCACCTCCTGTGGTGCTCCTGCTAGGCTTGTGAGTTCGTTGTACCTACAATCGAAATCCCCACCCACCTCCTGTGGTGCTCCTTTTAGGCTTGTGAGTTGGTTGTACGAACAAGAGAAATCCCCACCCACCTTTTGTGGTCCTCCTTTCAGGCTTGTGAGTTCGTTGCCCGAACAACCGAAATCCCCATCCACCTCCTGTGGTGCTCCTTCCAGGCTTGTGAGTTCGTTGCCCGAACAACCGAAATCCCCACTGACCTTGCCAAACTTAACTCCTTTAAAGTCTTCCAGTCCCCGATCAGAGCAATCAAAACCACCTTTCACATCCACCAGTCCAGTAGCAGGATTATAAGTCCAAGTGCCCTTGGTGTACCGGTTTAAGAAATTCTCCTGACTCTTGGTTAGACCAATTCTGGATTCAAACAATTGATATGTCTTTAAGTGTTTCACTTAAGCTATATATTTGAAAATTTGAAAATAATTTTTTTATTTAAAGGAAATAACATTATAATTGAGGTAAGGATATGGAGAGAAGGGTCAAAACCTTGGAATGTCTTTAATTTTATTAGTCATATACAAAAAAACATTTCATCTCTCCATCCTTATTTACTAATTCCACAAAGAAGCTTAGGAGCACGGGGCTACCTGGGCTTTTTTGTGTGCAGTCTTTTTAATTAATGGGAAATTAGAAAAAAATTTTTTATTACCGAAAGTTCCCATTATTTTTGAGTAAATTATGATAAGAAATAACACAAACAAACCCACAGAATGGCCGGGGTTCATGGACACTAAATCTCCGGTAGCATTGTATCTATTAACAGGAGCAAACCTTTTATCCAAAAAATTTTCAGAATCAAAAAATCCAAGATCCAAAAGGGTTGGCACAATGATTAGAAACATGTGCATGTGCATGATAGAAAACGATCGAGAATATTTTGAAATGTTCGAATCTTCAATACCTATCTGGGATGAAATATCAGCCGACTGGAATGACCTTTACACATCTGTAGGTGGGAAATTAGGCAGTGGGAAGTTCATTGAGGCAGACCCTAAGGATACACCAAAAATTATGGAATTTTATAGCCAATATCCACCAGAGGCAATCATACTTCTTCAAAATTTTCTACCCACAATATCCCAAAAGGTCAAAGAACTTACAAAAGAAGAAGAATACATGACAGTAGCTCAATTAAATAAATTTCATATGTTTTTCCACCTGCTACATAATGCGATTGCATTGCAAGATAAATGGTTTGATACTGTTGAGAAAATACTTAACTCCCAAGCAGATAATCTTTTATGTATACCTTTATGCAAGGAAGTCGGGATTGACCTCGAAGGAGATGCAATACTCAAATTACTTTATATAAAGCATACACTGGAAGGAAAATTATAGGGATTATTTAAAATCCTATATCATCCAGATCTCCTACAAGATCTGCACTATCACCATACCCTTTAGGCCAGACAAGCTTGGATCTGGTTTCCTTAAAGTTCTCATCGTTCCAAACTTCTTTAAGCTTCATAGCCATGCCTGCAGGATCTTTTTGGATTTCTTTATTTAGTGCCTCAGCAGATAAGATAGTAGAGATAAGCTTCTGTGCCTCTGGGGTTCCTTCATTCAACACCTTGAGCCAGCCCTTGAGGTTCCATTCTTCTTCATCGAGTTGAAATTCACCACAATCGAAATCCCCACCCACCTTTTGTGGTGCTCCTGCAAGGCTTGTGAGATTGTTGCCATAACAATTGAATTCCCCCTCCACCTCTTGTGGTGCTCCTGCAAGGCTTGTGAGATTGTTACGGAAACAACGGAAATCCCCACTCACCTCTTGTGGTGCTCCTTCAAGACTTGTGAGTTTGTTTTTCCCACAATTGAAATCCCTACCCACCTCTTGTGGTGCTCCTTCAAGACTTGTGAGTTTGTTTTCATAACAACTGAAATCCCCACCCACCACTTGGGGTGCTCCTTCCAGGGACGTAAGTCTGTTTTTATCACAACTGAAATCCCCACCCACCTCTTGTGGTGCTCCCTCCAGACTTGTGAGGATGTTGCCCCAACAATAGAAATACCCACTTACTTTGCCGAATCTAACCCCACTGAGGTTCTTTCTTTTTGTTCCATTAAAACCAAAATCACCTTCCACATCCACTAGTCCGGTAGCAGGATTATAAGTCCAAGTGCCCTTGGTGTACTTGTTTAAGAAATTCTCCTGACCCTTGGTCAGACCAGTTCTGGATTCAAACAGTTGATATGTCTTTAAGTGCTTCATAATTTAAAATTTAAAACCCTACATCATCTAGATCTCCAACCAGATCTGCACTATCACCATAACCTTTAGGCCAGACAAGCTTGGCTCTAATATCCTTAAAGTTCTCGTCGTTCCAAACTTCTTTAAGCTTCATTATCATGCCTGCAGGATCTTTTTGGATTTCTTTATTGAGTTCCTCAGCAGATAAGATAGTAGAGATAAGTTTCTGTGCCTCTGGACTTCCTTCCCGAAGCACCTTTAACCAGCCCTTAAGGTTCCATTCTTTCACGAGTCTAAATGCATCACAAACGAAATCCTTACCCACCTCTTGTGGTGCTCCTTCAAGGCTTGTGAGCTTGTTGCCATAACAATTGAATTCCTCACCCACCTCTTGTGGTCCTCCTGCTAGGCTTGTGAGGCTGTTCCACAAACAATCGAAATCCCCACCCACCTTCTGTGGTGCTCCTGCTAGGCTTGTGAGGTTGTTTTTCGTACACTTGAAATCCCCACCCACCTCTTGTGGTGCTCCTTCCAGGTTTGTGAGTTTGTTGTTACTACAACTGAAACGCCCACCCACCTCTTGTGGCGCTCCTGCCAGACTTGTGAGGTTGTTTTCATAACAATCGAAATCCCCACCCACCTTCTGTGGTGCTCCTTCAAGGCTTGTGAGATTGCTACTGAAACAATAGAAACCCCCACCCACCTCTTGTGGTGCTCCTGCAAGACTTGTGAGGCTGTTGTAATAACACTTGAAACGACCACCCACCTTCTGTGGTGCTCCTGTCAGGCTTGTGAGTTTGTTCACCGAACAATCGAAATACCCACCCACCTTTTGTGGTGCTCCTTTTAGACTTGTGAGTTTGTTGGCACCACAATTGAAATCCCCACTCACCTCTTGTGGTGCTCCTTTCAGGGATGTGAGTTTGTTGGACTCACAATAGAAATCCCCACCCACCTTCTGTGGTGCTCCTTTTAGACTTGTGAGTTCGTTCGCCTCACAACCGAAGCTCCCACCCACCTTTTGTGGTGCTCCTTCCAGGCTTGTAAGTTTGTTGTACGAACAATTGAAACTCCAACTGACCTTGCCAAACTTAACTCCCCTGAAGGTCTTAATAGTTCCCGTTCCACTACAATCAAAACCACCTTTCACATCCACCAGTCCTGTAGCAGGATTATAAGACCAAGTGCCCTTGGTGTACCTGTCCAAGAAATCCTTCTGACTCTTGTTCAGTCCAGCCTTGGCTTCAAACAGTCCATATGTCTTTAAGTGCTTCATCTCTTGCATCAATAGAGTGACTTATATATCTCACACGCAAGGGGGACTTTTTAGGGCACCATCACCGAGACCCGCCGCCATCCAGGTAGCATCCCATATTAAGGATAGCAAACCTTACTGTTACCCTACACACGAACAAGAGGATCCAAAGGCTTTACCAAATACATAAACATAAAGCATATGAGATTCTTATCACTTTGTTTACTATCATTGCTATACTACACCTCCTTGGCTCAGCCAAAAGATGCCGCAGAAAGCTGGCAAGCAGAACTCGCTGCCAATGTCTCTGGATATAATTCCCTATCGATTAGCATAGAGAAGTCATTCACCTACGGCAGATGGGTGTTTGGTCCAAGAGTGGAGTTGCTAAACATCTTTGGCTCAGAAACTTACAAGGGGAAAGATTCTGCATATCAAATGACTGCTCAGCTTAGAGTTAGACTTGCTCAGATAGAGTACAGGCTCAATCCCAATGTCAGGATAGGCATTGCTCCCCTTTGGATGCTAGGACCTCTGCCCAAGAACGGGCTCTATAAAACCCCAACCTCTTTATACGCACACATCAGAATCAAAGAAGGACTTTCCCTGGAAACTTCATTCACCAACTCAGACAGAGAGCTTGTGCAGCTCTCCTTCAGGAAGACCATCTAATTGCGGATCACACAAGACACGAATGCGGATCACATAGCACAAGTTCTGATCCACAAACAGGCAACACTCGATCCACAAACCGTAAGGAGTTGGCATTTCATCTGGGTATATAAACAAAGCACAAACCATATGGAGAGAATTATACTTAGTTATCCCAGATCGGGAAGCAATTTTTTAAACGACTGCCTAAATAAAATGACCGGAAGGGGGTTTTCCAAGACCCACGCACACTATCATAGATTCTGGCAAGAAAACACGCAAGGAAAAGATGATAAAGTTGTAGTTCTTATGCTCAGAAATTATAAAGAGTGCATACCCAGACACACAGGGGAAAGAACACCAGAGGGAATTGTAAAACACGCTACTGGACTAAAGGCCACAGAGTTACCCAACCCAAAGTCTGATAAAAATGGCAAGAGAACACGATCAGATTATATGGCACTCATTAGATGGTACGACTCATATCAAGGGAAAAAGACTGTAGTCTACTATGAGGATTTTGTGAATAGGACAGCAGAAGAGCTCAAGAGGTTAGCAGAGTTTTTGGGAGATGTTACTCCCGATATGGTGAATGAGTTCATCTCCTCACTCGACAAACAACGCAAGGCATCTGCCAATAAGTACAACAAAAGCTTTGGCAAGACGCAAAGCCTGGATGCATCGGGAAATCCGGTCTCTACCAAGTTTCATTCCAATGTCATACCCAAGCAGCATCGCATATCCACGGACAACAACATCAAACAGAAGTTCCCAACACTTTACGAGAAGTACCTCAAGAGATACGAAGAAGCATAGGGGCTTTTCAGACCCCAATCACAGGGACCCGCTGCCCTCCGAATATATTCCGTTCATATAGATGCTACTAGTACTAACACTAGACATAAGACTAAGAGAAAGACTAGTACTCGCACACATAAAGAAACCAATACACATATAGCTCACACACAACACGAATACGGCTCAAGAACTACCAATATTGAGCTATAAACAAGACACACGTGAGCTATAAATCTATTACAAGGGAAAAGAGCATGTCAACAGCACCAAAAGACCTAACTGCAGCTCTTTGGCACATAGCCAGAAACACCACCATCGTTGTCCTGGAAAATGGTTCTAAGAGTTGTGAAGCTTGGTTTGCTAAGCACTGGAGCAAAATAGTCGTTGAATAAGGTATAGCCCAAAAGATTATTGGCTTGTATCCCAGACGGAGTTCTCATTATATCGTTCCACTCAGGTGCGAGAGACCCACCGTCCCAGAAGGTTGACATCTCCCACATTCCCCAGTTCAATAGGTATGTGTATTCTTTATAAGCAAGTTCTGCCTGTTCGGGATCTGTTGCCCAGTTGGGTGCGTAATCACTAGGATTATACATGTTGTTGTTGATGGCTTGTGCCATTGCAAGGTGCAATTCTGTTGTTTGCCAATTTGGATTTAAAGTGGCTTGCCAATTCATCTCGACTTCTGACCCCGGAACAGCACCATAGATGCCAAATAGGTGAATGGTGTGAAAGATGTGTTCAAAAACACTTTCAATGTCTTGATCTCCAGTTGTGGTTCCACCTGAGTACCAAACCATATCATTCTGCACGTGTGAATCCAGGAATTGCACATAGCCAGCATACTGGGCAGCACCTGCCTCTGTTAGCCAATTGGGAGTGTAGTCATCACCACTTCCATAGCCAATCCTTTGGGAAGTCGGAAGTCCTGCATGCACAGTATTGGGATAGCCGAGCAAGGTCTCAATTAGGTTGTTCTGATAGGCAAGATTTATGCCTGCCCCGTTTGGGTCAGTAATTAATTGATAGGATCTAGCAACCTTCTTGGCCCATTCATCAGGCACAGCCAATTGTCCACCCACTGCTCCAGCAACAACCAAGAGCATGCCGTTCACCGAAATGCTTCGATCAAACACCGCACCGTTGGAAGCATCTGCTCCCAAAGCCTTTGCAACATAACAATCTGTGGGAGCCCAATTTGTCCAGAATTCATTGGAGTTGAGCCAGGATTTAGCAGCCGTTGTTTCCCCATTAAGAAATCTGGTCATACCTCTTCTGCCTGACAGGTTGTTGACCATGGAGATAAAGTCATATCCACCTTTGGAATCTGTTCGGATAAAACCAGGCTGCCGGTTGTCTTCCCTGGCAAACCCAAGAACCCATCCAGTGGATTCAACAGGACCGTTAAACCATCTCACCCCGCCATATCTGCTATTCCATTTCCGGGTCGATGCACCCACAGAGAGGTTGCCAAATTTTAAAGTGCCCGGAATTTGGGCTCCGGAGTTGTAAGCAAAAGGACGTGGCATAGATTGGATTGATTTTACTTATATATCACAACCAAAAAGGGGACATTTTGGGCATCAATCACTGGACCCGCCGCCGTTCAAGTAGCATGGTCTATATGTTCTATTCAATATCACACAAGACACGAATGCGGATCACATAGCACACCTATTGATTTACAAACAGTCAACACTCGATCCACAAATCAACAGCTCCTAGTCAAAGAACTGCACATTTTCTGGAACTGCAAGTTCTCGAATTTTATCTACAATAGCTTGTCCCCGAAGGTGAAAGGCATTGCCCATTACTCTAGACTTGGCTTCCAGAATGCTTATTCCCTCGTGACCAAACTCCCGATTATCTACCCATCCTCCCTCTCCAGTTATAATCACATTAGCCTCAGTGCTCATGTGGTTGGTGATGGCACCAGCATTGCCAACAGACAGTAGAGCCTTGGAGCAAAGAAAGTAAGAGATGTTCACGCTGTAGTCCAAGCACTCATTGCCAACCTCCAGATAGTTCGGGTGTGAGATAGGCAGCTTTGGATTGGGAATGGTGCAATTCAAAACCACAAATCCAGCATTCAACAGCATCTTGATCTCAGCCAGGAGGGAGTTGTTCCTATTATGTGCTTTGAAGCTGTGCACGTTCCTGCCATTGACACAAACAAGATTCGGACCAAGAGTTTCCAATTTAGCTTTCACAGTCTCATAGTCACTCCTTCTGGGTTTAAAGAAAACATTGCCCTGCAGCATTTCTCTGGCCAAGTTGCCAAAGGTGCTTTTATATGGATGCAAATGTGGTTGGGATCGCTGAAAGGTTGCCTCGAAAATTCCATCCAGCTCATTCACAAATTCTTGTAGTCTTTTTACTTTAGCCAGTCTGTCCACTTGGCTGTAGTGATTGGTTGTGACAGATTCATCCACACAATGCACCACATCAAAATTGGGATGCATGATCTCGTAGTTGCGATAGCAAACCACCTCATAGCTTGTGTTCTCTTCCCGGACAAACCAGTTATTGTTCGGGATAGAGTTGTGCTCATCCAGGGCTTGGACAATGATGCTTCTCTTCATGACAATTTGTTGATGCTATATATCGGGGGCTTTTTCACCCCATTCGCAGGACCCGCCGCCCTCCGAAGATATTCCGTTCATATAGATGCTACTAGTACTAGCACTAGAGATAAGGCTAAGAGAAAGACTAGTACTCAAATTAACTATAACTAAGAACAACACGAGTACACACATTATCACATAGCTATAGACACTAGTACTACTAGACATACAGACACACATAGATAAGCACAGTACTAGTACAAGCTAAGTAAATGACCCGTATACATTACTAAGCAAATCTTAGTTCACTCCGTTATCATAGACATCATAGCTATCAAAGATATCCCTAGAATCTGCGCCTTTGGTACGCCCCTGTGCTCAGTCCCACAGTCTTCTTACATCCCCCTAGGGGCTGAGCATCTACAGCCACTCAATAGTCATCAAAGCATATCCCCGATTGCTTGGAGAATTATCCCAACAATTCTCCCAGAGCTCTCTGCCATCTAGGTCATCTTGAACACCTCTGAGTGGTCATTGAAATAGCCCCTTCCAGGTCTACATTTACAAGAGCCAAATGCCACCTCAGCCCAGCCTTCGGCTGGGGAACGGAAAATGGCAAAATAACTCCCGCTTTTTCTAGCTCTTAGAGAGGGATAGCATAGAGACAAAAGATCATCCCCGAACAGTGCTAGACGGGAAGCCCAGATGTGTAGAACAGTATCCCCGATAGACTCACGGAAACATCCCCGATAGACTCACGGAAACATCCC
>Ga0255776_10008408_pt1 | contig 10206 bp, 4 predicted proteins | sample 071ome_19_FD_179974 | JGI IMG/M metagenome (GOLD analysis project Ga0255776, IMG submission 179974) | Coastal salt marsh microbial communities from the Groves Creek Marsh, Skidaway Island, Georgia - 071413AT metaG (version 2) | ecosystem: Environmental > Aquatic > Marine > Intertidal zone > Salt...
CTCGTACGGGCCGTCCAGGATCGGGGGGGACTCGTCCCCGGCGGCGCGCGTCCCCGACGGCGGGGCGACGAAGGCACCCGAGACTTCAACCTCGTCCAGCTCCTCTCCCACTCCCGTGGAGGAGAGGGCTTCTTCGGAGGACCGTGGGTCGGAGGGGACGCTGGGCAAGCGGCGAGGTCTTTCCAGATCAGGGGCTGCCGGGTCACAGGATCGCGGTGTGGCGGAGAGACGGGGACCGAGACCCCGGCTTCGCAGCACCCCAGTCTAAAGGGTGGAGAGGGGATTCGAGCCGCCCTTTCCCCGCAGAGTTCCCCGACCCGCCGGGAGATCCCCCGTCGTCCCCTTCCCCGTCTCTGCCCGGAGCACTAGGCTGTCCCTCCCCAGAATCGACACGAGCCGCGGGCTCTGCCCGCCCGGCGCAGGGACCGCCGCCGGTTCTCCCCGGAACCGGGCCGCCGAACCGACCCCCTCGCCCCGGAACGACCCCGGCTCGATCGCCCGTCGCGACTTCCGGAGAGGACCCCGATGAACCCGCAGACCGTGACTCCCTGGCTGATTCTCCTCCTGGCGCTCATCACCCCTGCAGACCTCGCCGCCCAGTCCGACGCGGAGACGGAGCCCGCCACGGAGGTGGCGGATGCGGTGGATGAGGTGGAGTCCGAGACGGCGGAGGAAGCCGAGGAGGAGGACGGCCTCCGCCGCGACCAGATCGGAGCGCTGAAGCTCCGCTCCATCGGACCGGCGCTGATGTCGGGTCGGATCGCGGACATCGCGGTCGACCCCACCCGGCCGAACATCTGGTATGTGGCGGCGGGCTCCAGCGGCATCTGGAAGACGACGAACGCGGGCACCACCTGGACCCCGATCTTCGATGACCAGGGCTCCTACTCGATCGGCTGCCTCACCCTCGATCCGAGCAACGCCGAGACCCTCTGGGTGGGGAGCGGGGAGAATGTCGGCGGACGCCATGTGGGCTACGGCGACGGGGTCTATGTGAGCCATGACGCCGGACGCTCCTTCAAGAACGTCGGCCTGAAGGGGACCGAGCACATCTCGAAGATCGTCGTCCACCCCGAAGATTCGCGGACCGTCTTCGTCGCGGCTCAGGGACCGCTCTGGTCTCCCGGAGGGGAGCGCGGGCTCTACAAGACGACCGATGGCGGCGCGACCTGGACGCAGCTCCTCGCCGCGGGGGAGTACACCGGCGTCACAGATGTGGTGATGGACCCGCGCGATCCCGATGTGCTCTACGCGGCCACCCACCAGCGTCACCGGACGGTGTGGGCGCTGATGAACGGGGGGCCGGAGTCCGGCATCCACAAGTCGATCGACGGGGGCGCGACCTGGGAGAAGCTCGGGAACGGGCTCCCCGGCGGCGACGTCGGCAAGATCTCCCTCGCGATCTCGCCGCAGCGGCCGGATGTCATCTACGCCACGATCGAGCTCCCCGGCCGCAAGGGTGGCTTCTGGCGCAGCGCCAACGCCGGCATGCGCTGGGAGAAGCGCAGCGACTACATCAGCGGCGGCACCGGACCGCACTACTACCAGGAGATCTGGGCGGACCCGCACCGCTTCGACTGCATCTATCAGGCGAATGTCCGCCTCGGTCGCAGTGAGGATGGCGGCAGGACCTGGGACTCGGTGGCCAAGGAGACGAAGCACGTCGACAACCACGCGGTCGCCTTCTCTCCCACCGATCCGGATCTGGTCATCGTCGGCTGCGACGGCGGGCTCTACCGCTCCTGGGACCGCTGCGAGACCTACGACTTCTGCGCGAACCTGCCCCTCACCCAGTTCTACAAGGTCGACGTGAGCTACGAGTGGCCGGTCTACCATGTCGTCGGGGGGACCCAGGACAACAACACCCAGTACGGTCCGGTCCGCACCCTGAACAACAGCGGGATCCGCAACGCGGACTGGCGGATCACCATCGGCGGCGACGGCCACGACTGCGCGATCGACCCCGAGGATCCGGACATCATGTACTGCGAGTCGCAGGAGGGCTTCCTCCGGCGCTTCGACCGCCGCACCGGACAGTCGGTCGACATTCGCCCGCAGCCGGAGAAGGGGGAGGAGTCCCTCCGCTTCAACTGGGACTCCCCGATCCACATCAGCCCCCACGACCACAAGCGCGTCTACTTCGGCTCGAAGATGGTCCACCGCACCGATGACCGCGGGGACTCGTGGCGGACGATCAGCGGCGACCTCTCCCGCAATCAGGACCGCCTCGGCCTGGAGATCATGGGGCGCAAGTGGAGCCTCGACGCGACCTGGGACATGTACGCGATGTCACGCTACGGGAATGTCACCTCGATCTCGGAGTCCCCGATCCAGGAGGGGCTCATCTACGCCGGGACCGATGACGGGCTCATCCAGGTCACGGAGGATGGCGGGGAGACGTGGCGGGCGACGGAGAACATCCCGGGGGTCCCGGCGACCTTCTTCGTGAACGACATCAAGGCGGACCTGCACGATGTGGACACCGTCTACGCGGCGGTCGACAACCACAAGTACGGGGACCTGCAGCCCTACCTCCTGAAGAGCACCGACCGCGGCCGCACGTGGACCTCGATGAACGGCAACCTCCCCGAGCGGCATCTCGTCTGGCGGATCATTCAGGACCATGTCGATCCGAGCCTCTTCTTCCTCGGCACCGAGTTCGGACTCTTCTGCACCGTCGACGCCGGAGAGCACTGGGTCAAGCTCGGCGGGGCGCCGGTGATCCCCTTCCGGGACCTCGAGATCCAGCGGCGGGAGAACGACCTCGTCGGCGCGACCTTCGGGCGAGGGTTCTATGTCCTCGACGACTACTCTCCCCTCCGCCATGTCGCCGGAGACGCGCTCGAGGTCGAGTTCCGCATGTTCCCGATCAAGACCGCGATCGCCTACGTCCCCCAGCGCCTCCTCGGCGGTCGGGCGGGCTCCCAGGGGGACGCCTACTACAGCGCGGACAACCCCCCCTACGGCGCCGTCTTCACCTACTTCCTGAAGGAGGGGTTCCAGACGAAGGCGGAGGTGCGCAAGGAGGCGGAGAAGGAGGCGCGGAAGGCGGGGGAGGACACTCCCTACCCGGGGTGGGATGTCATCGCCGAGGAGGAGCGCGAGGAGGAGGTCGCCCTCTTCCTCGAGATCCGCGCGGAGGACGGATCCCTGGTGAACCGGATCGAGGGGAAGGCCGCGAAGGGGATGCACCGCACCGCGTGGGACCTCCGCTACGCCGGCTTCTCCGCGGACGGCGGACCCGGACCGCGGGCCCCCGCCGGGACCTACTCGGTGCAGGCGTTCCTGCGCGAGGATCGGAGCATCCGCTCCCTCGGTGAGCCCGAGCCCTTCGAGGTGGTCGCCTACGGGGACCCGACCCTCCCCCCCATGGACCCGGAGGCTCTCCTCGCGTTCCAGATGGAAGTCGGGCGACTGCGGGCCTCGGTGTCGGCGGCGCAGACGAGGCTGAGCACCTCGATGGAGGAGCTGAGCCAGATCAAGACGATGATCACCTCCGGGCGCCACCTCGATCGTGCGCTCCACGAGGAGGTCCGCAAGCTGGAGCTGCGCTTCGTGGACGCCCGCAATGCTCTCTCGGGGGACGGTCTCCGCGGCCGCTACGATGCGGAGGATGTGCCCTCTCTCTCGAGCCGGCTCGGCAGCGTCATGTGGGGGACGATGGGGAACACGAACGGCCCGACGAAGACCCAGCGCCGACAGGTCGAGATCGCGCGCGAGGAGTATGAGGCGGTCTACGAGACGATCGTCACGCTCGTCGATGAGGAGCTGGTGAAGCTGAAGCGCGCGCTCGACGCGGCCGGGGCGCCCTGGACTCCGGGGCGGGGAATCCCGAAGCCGAACTGATGATCGACCGCACTTGAACTCCCCGGGAGAGGAGAGAGAATCCCCTCCGCCACCCCGCACCCCCCCTCACGGAGGAGTCCCCCATGGGCCACCCGTCCGATCCGGTCGAGGAGGTCGCGCGACCATCGCCCTCGGAGGACGCCGGCGTCCCGGAGCCTGCTCCGCTGACCGCGGATCTCGACCGTCGTCACTTTCTCGCGGGGGCGACGCTCGGCGCCGTCGGGGCCGGGATTCCCGCCGCGAGCGCCCAGGTGCCGGTGCAGCCCGAGGAGATCTGGCGCGACCGCATCCGCGATCCGGAAGACGGGAAGCGCTACGGGTGGCTCGTCGACACCCGACGCTGCTTCGGCTGTCACGGCTGCGAAGTCGCCTGCAAGGCGGAGAACGACGTCCCCCTCGGCCGCTACATCCGACAGACGATCTACCATGACTTCCCCCGCACCGAGCAACAGATGGCTCGCATCGCCGTGCCGCTCGCGTGCCAGCAGTGCGAGGATGCTCCCTGCCTGAAGTCGTGCCCGTGTGGAGCGCTCCACAAGGGAGCGGGGGGCACGGTCCTCGTCGACTACGACACCTGCTCCGGTCACGGCGCGTGTGTCGAGGCGTGCCCCTACGGCGCGATCTACATCGACCCCGTCGCCAACCAGGCGATCAAGTGTCACAACTGCACCCACCGTCTGGAGGTCGGGATGGAGCCGGCCTGCGTCTCCACCTGCCCCGCCGAGGCCCTCGTCTTCGGAGATCTCGCCGATCCCGAGTCGAGGATCTCGCGGCTCACCCACCAGCTGGAGAGCGCGGGCGGGGACCCCGCGCCGCTGCAGAGCCCGCGCCTCGAGACCCTCCGCCCCGAGAAGGGGACGCGACCTCGGATGCGATTCGTCACCACGGAGGATCGCCCCCTCGCGGAGTGGGAGCCCAAGGTCCCTCGCGAGGGAGAGAGCTACTCGCCGGACGCCTACAGCATCTTCCGATGGGGTGATGAGGAGGAGGGGGCGTGAGCGCCGACCGGCGCGCCTTCCTCCGCCTCGGCGGCTCGATCCTCTCCGCGGCCTCGACAGGTGCCGTGACCGGAGCCCTCGCCGGGATCCTCTCCGGCTGTGCCGGCCCGCCGCGGCGCCTCGGCCCGCCGACCCGCGAGGAGAACCTCGCGGTCTGGCGTCGCAAGGCGGGTGCGCGATACGAGTCCGGGCGCATGCGCATGCCCGGGGTCTGCGCCCTCCCCGGACCCTATCGAAAGACCCGCTTCCCCGACCCCGACAAGTACCGGGGCACCGAGCAGATCCATGGCATGTGCCAGCTCTGCTCGAGCGTCTGCGGGATCACGGGGCACGTGAAGGACGGCCGGATCATCAAGGTGGAGGGAAACCCCGCCGACCCGAACTCGCGGGGGAGGCTCTGCGCGCGCGGGCAGGCCGCCCTCAATCACCAGTACCACCCCGAGCGTCTCCTCCACCCGATCCGCCGGGTCGGGAAGCGGGGCGAGGGGAAGTGGCGCCGGATCAGCTGGGAGGAGGCCCTCACCGAGATCGCCGATCGACTCCGCGAGGTGCGGGAGTCGGGCCGCCCGGAGGAGTTCGCCTTCCACCAGGGGAGGAACCGCAGCAAGGACGCGGTGTCGGCGTTCCTCAACGCCTTCGGCACGAAGACCCACCTGAACCACCGCGGCCTCTGCTCCGCCGCCCGACGCGCCGCGAACCTGACCTACCTCTTCGAGAGCGACTGGGACCTGGGGGACTACGCGCACTCGAAGTACATCCTGAACTTCGGCTCGAACATGTTCGAGGCGCATCAGGGGCATGTGGCGGGCGCGCAGCGGATCCAGCAGGGACGCTTCGAGAACGGCGCGAAGCTCGTCACCTTCGATGTGCGGATGTCGAACACGGCAGGGAACTCGGACGAGTTCTTCATGCCCTACCCCGGCACCGATGGCGCGGTCGCCCTGGGCATGGCCCATGTCATCGTCCGGGAGGAGCTGTACGACGCCACCTTCGTCGAGGAGTGGAGCAACGCCACCATCGACGAGATCCGCGAGCGGCTCCTCCCCTACACCCCGGAGTGGGCGGAGTCGGTGAGCACCGTGCCCGCGGCGGACATCGCCCGGATCGCCCGGGAGTTCGCAGCCGCCGCCCCCCGGGCGCCGACGATGTGCAACCGGGGGTCGAGCGCCCACGTGAACGGGTACTTCAACGACCGCGCGATCGGCCTCCTCAATGTCCTCGTCGGCAGCCCGGGGAAGCCCGGGGGCTGGTGCTGGATGTACACCGGCGGCGTGGACACGAAGCGCTTCCGCCCCCCCGCGAGCGCCCCGAAGCCGAAGCGCGGTTCGCTCCTCGCCGACCCGCCGGAGTTCGTCCTCGCCAATCGCTGGAACACGATGAAGGTCGGCGAGATCGTCTACTGGTACCTCATGCAGGAGCGCGCGAAGATCCGCGTCTACATGAGCTACAACCTCGACTCCCCCCTCACCTGGCCGGAGATGGGAGTCACGCGGAACGTCCTCCTCGACGAGGAGAAGATCGGGTTCCACGTCTGCATCAATCCGTTCTTCAATGAGACCGCGAGCTTCGCCGACATCGTGCTCCCGTGGACCACCTACATGGAGCGCTGGGATGTCGACGCCCGCGGGGCCTACAACCTGAAGCCCTATCTCTCCATCCGACGCCCGATGGTCGCGCCCCTCGGCGAGGCGCGGGATGTCCGGGAGATCTTCCCCGAGCTCGCCCGTCGCATCGGCGGCGGGATGGAGGAGTGGTTCCCCGCGGATCGATCGGTGGAGGACACCATCGCCGAGTTCACGAAGGATGTCCCTTACGACGAGTCCCGCTACTCCAGCCCCCTGGACTTCCTGACGAAGGTCGGCGCCTTCGAGGACCCGGAGCAGGCGAAGTACTATGAGCCTTACCTCCGCCCCCTCACCGCGGAGGAGCTCGTGGGCACCACCACCGACCCGGAGACAGGCCTCATCGAGAAGGACGGCCGGGGCGTGGGGATTCTCCACCGCGGTCGCCCGGTCCTCGGCTTCCGCACCCCCAGTCGGAAGCTCGAGGTGAGGTCGGAGTTCGTGGAGAGGGTCGCCCGCAACGAGGATGTCTCCGACCTGGTCGCGCGGGCGAACTCGAAGGGGTCCAACCGCCCCGCCAGCCACGCCCCCTACTCCTACGAGATCGACCCCTGGCCCCACTGGGTGCCGATCGCGGAGCACGCCGATCTCGACGACGACCAGCTCGTCATGACCTCCTTCAAGTGGAACGTCCACAACCACGGGCGGACCGCGAACCTGAAGTGGTGCTCGGAGATCGTCCACTCGAATCCCGCGTGGCTGCATCCCGACACCGCCGCCCGCTTCTCCCTCAAGAGCGGGGACTGGATCGAGATCACCGGCTATCGCTCCGCCACCGTCGACGAGAAGCTCTCCCACCTCGGGCTCGGTCGGGGCCCGATCGAGGACCGCCTCGAGATCCCCGTGGTCGTGACGCGCGGGATCCACCCCGGCGCCATCGCGATCTCGCACTCTCTCGGCCACTTCGAGTACACGAGCGTCGCGAAGGCGCGCCGGGACTCCGCGGTCGGCGATGAGTCGGCGGGGATGGACCGCGCGGGCTACCGCGACCCCGACTGGGAGCGGAACATGTGGTGGGAGGACACCTCCGGCGGTGATCGTCGTCGCTGGAAGCGCAATACCGGCGCGGGGTGGGCTCAGAACCGCATCCTGCCGATCTCCCCCGACTACCTCACCGGCCAGCAGGCGTTCAACAGCACGGTGGTGAGGATCCGGAAGCTGGGATAACCGACGCCGCCCTCCCCCCGGTCGCCCGCCTCCTCGGCTGGCTCCTCCTCCGCGAGCTCGACGCCGCGACCCTCGCGTCCCTCGAGACGCTCCGCCCGGCGCTCGAGGCGATCGGGCTCTCCCCCCCGGAGACGGACGACCTGGAGGAGCTCGCCGCCCAGTACTACGCGGCGTTCCTCGACCCCACCGCCGGCGTGCCGCTGGTGCAGTCCCTCCACGAGGGAGACGGCTACGAGGGGGAGGCGGCCCGCTCGGTCCGCGCGATCGCGGATGCCGCGGGGCTGGAGCTGGACTCGGAGCTCAGCCATGGCTCCCCAGCGGATCATCTCGGCGTCCAGCTCCTGCTCTGGGCCGACCTTGCCACTCGCGACGAGGAAGCTGCCCAGGAGTTCACAAGAAGGCACCTCCGTTGGCTGAGCCTGAGGATGGCCGCGCTCCCTCAACCCGGCTTCTATGCAGACCTGCTGAACGCAACGAGGAGCTTCCTCGCGAGTCTCCCCCCCCACCCGAGCTGACGCCGTCCCCCGACTTTCAGGCGGAACCGCATCCCTGATCCCATGTGGTTGACCGTGTAGACTGCTGTCAGCTCTGATGAAGAAGCTCGCACTCCGACGGAGTTTGCGCAGGCGTGACGCTTCTCCTTATCCGGTTGGCGAGCGTCGGCTTGCACGAGTCAGGATTCGAGCACGAGACGAGCTCTCAGAGGATTACGAGACCGAATTCCCATGTCTCCGAATCTCGAGTGACCTGATTCATGGAGTGTCAGAAGAGGGTTCCTCGCTGCGTATCCTCTTGGTTCAACGATCAAACTTGCAGGAACCTGGAAGGGCCGTCCCTTGAGAGAACTCCCTCCGCACTTCAGCCACCACCAAGTTCTCGAAGCCCTCACCCGTTGCGGATACTCAGTGACGCTGCAGGGCTCGTCCACAGAGTGGGTCTGCACGATGGAAGAGCCGGGCGGCGAGAGCTGGACGAGATCGAGCACTGACTTCGAGTCGACGATCTCGCTCACCATCGAAGCGATGATCCCTTCCCGGCTTGCGCGCCACTCTCTTCTCGAATTGTTGATCAGCGGCAGCAAGGGCACCTCCGCGCCCGTGCCGGTAGCCGACACTCAAGCGACGGAGAGATTCGGAGGGGGATTTCCCGATCCAGTTGCTCCGGTTTCTCTGCCTGCCGAAATCGACGAACAGGTCTCCCCGCAGCTGGGACAGGAGCCTGCCAAGCCGGAGCTCTCCAGCCCGAGCAGCGCCGACGCGGCCGGCGAAGGTGCGGAGACGCTCGACGGATCGAACGCCGATGTGACGGTCAGCGCCGACCCGGTCACACTCGCACCCTCCATGAAGGAGAGCCTCGCACCGGAGAGCCGAACAGAGAAGGTCCCCCTGCTGGGATCCGAGGAGGCCGAGGAGGTTCTGGAGGGACAGATCAGGGAGATCTCCGCTGCCCTCTCCGATCTTGATGGGCTCGCTCCCCACGCGATACAGCTCATTCTCCTGCACTGGATCAGCCGCATGCGTGCGGTCGAAGAGTCCACGAAGGGGTCTGAAGAGACCGCAGACCTCTGCCACCGGATCGCTGGCTTGCTGAGTCAGCAGGCCCGCCTCCATTGGCCGGGCAACATTCTGGCGCTGAGGCTCGACGCCCGCCCCGGCGACTGCCGGTGCACCCTGCGAGGCCTTGCCGGCGACTTTCCGCTCGCCACCTGGAAAGACGTCAGTGCCGCGGCGGAGGACGCCCTCGCGGAGCTGGAAGAGAGTGCGGATCTCGACCAGGCGGGCTGGGCTGACGGCATCGCATTGAGCCCCGCCCCCAACCTCCCGGACGAGCTCCTCGTTGAGCTCTCGAATCAACTCGAGAATCTGTCCCAAAGGTGGAACAACAACCTCCGGACGCCGACGCGCGCCGATCTGCAGGTCCGGAGGTTGCGAGACACGCTCCTCGACATCGGTAGGAAGACACGCTGGCTTCGCGGGACCGTGGAGGATGTCGCGAGCTGGGCCCGACTCATGGGCAGGCTTCGCTGCATCTCCTCTCAACGCCACGCCGAATTCCCCGAGTTGAAGGCGATCCTCGATTCCGAGTTCACGCCGCCCGCAGGTTCGTGGGCGAAGGAGCTGGGAACGGACCCGCGGAAGAAGCAGCAACAGCGGGAGAAGCGGGAGCTCTTTGATAGAGTTCCCGAGCCGGACGCGGACCCAGCGTCCTTGCAAGGCTGGTTCGTGGATTCCTGCGAGCTCGAAGTTCCCACGGACCAGCAGCTCTTCTGCCTCGAGCAGCACTCGGAGCAGATTCTCGCCTGGGATGGAGAAGCCCTGCTCGCCGGCGGCGAACTCCGCAAGGCTCGTCGAAAATTGAAGAAGCTCCAGGAGTCGATGCGCGACCGAGACGGCGTGCTGGATCGCAGCAGAATCAAGGCAGAACTGGAGCAGCTCCGCACGACAACGGAGGAGGAGCGGGAGGAGAGACCGAGTGATTCTCATGCCTCGCTTCGCGAGCGAGTTCGACTGGCGACAGAGGGTCGCCGCATTCTCTTCCTGACCAATCGCGAGGATCCCGCCCTGAAGGAGAAC
>Ga0255776_10008413_pt1 | contig 10204 bp, 6 predicted proteins | sample 071ome_19_FD_179974 | JGI IMG/M metagenome (GOLD analysis project Ga0255776, IMG submission 179974) | Coastal salt marsh microbial communities from the Groves Creek Marsh, Skidaway Island, Georgia - 071413AT metaG (version 2) | ecosystem: Environmental > Aquatic > Marine > Intertidal zone > Salt...
TTTTACACCGTCATTAGGTATGTGGCAAATTAAGTGGAGTTTTTGTCGGTCTACTTCAGCATAAGCGGAAGATAAAAAAGAATAAAGAAAATAGATAGCTTCTTCATGCCTAAAATATACACCTATCATTTTGCTAGGGAAAGTGCTTTATCCCCCTACACCACCGTTAGAAATTCTAGGTTTAATGGAGTTGTATTTCTTATGTTTATTACTGTTAGTAAATAGAGGAATTATTTATTGATTTAGAGGAATAATGAAAAAATAATATAGGTTCTAATTAAAGCTTTTTATATCTACGTAAAATCAACTTAACACAAAAATTTTAAATAGATTTCTGCCTTGAAAATCATACTTTGATAAAATGTTTATTACTTAATATTTTTAAAATCTTACAAAATCTTTAATATCAATAATATGTTTACTTCTGTTTAATTTACATAATTTACTTTTTGATAAATTTATTTATTTTTTTAAATTATTGATTAAAATTTATTACTTCACGAGTCTTTTAAATATACTAGCATTTTATCATACTTTATTTTTTATTTCAATACTTTTTTCTAAGTAAAATCATTAAATTCAGTAATTTATACCTTTTTATTAATTTATTTTGTTAAGTAAACTTAACATTTATCTTGGTAAGTAAAAATGAAGATTTGATGTGTGTATAGCATTTTAAGACTTGTAAATTTTTATGCCCTGAAATAGTTGAAACTTCCATAACATTGAGTCCTTTTTCAAACAATCTTGAGATAGCTTCGTGCCTTAAATCATGAAATCTTAAGTTACTAATATTAGTTTTCTTAATTAACCTTTGCCATGTGCTTTGAAAACTAGAAACGGAATTCCAGTTCCAAAATATTTTTCTAGTTGCAATATTTTTTGGTAATTTTTCAATGACTTTTTTTGCTTTTTTAGTTAATGGCACTTCCCTACTTTCGCCATTTTTTGTGGCGTGAATTGTTGCGATGGAATTGTCAATATCATTCCAACTTAATTGCAATATTTCTCCTAATCGCATGCCTGTCTCTAACGCAAAAATAATTATCGCCGCTAGCATGTGGCTGCGACTTTTTCTAGCCTGCTGCATGAGTAGATTTTCTTCACTAGCGGAGAGTCGACGTTTACGATGTTGGCTTATTGGGGGTTTACGTATCTCTTTGACAGGATTGAAGGGTAAATAATAGCCCCACTCTTTTTTAGCCATGTTTATGATATGCGCCAGTGTGTTGAGGTCTTTGATAACCGTTGCACCAGAAAGCCCTTGAGAGAGCCTTAAATCCCGAAATAGAGCCACTTTAGAGGCATTAATTTGATTTAAATAAAGCTTACCAAAGTGATTAATGAGGCATTTCAAACGGCTTTTTTCTCTAAGATAACTCTTCTTATGAATGCTAAATTCTCGCTCATAACGATGAGCAATGTCTTTAAAGACCATAGGGTCGTTATGACTTAGGTGATGAATAAACCCTTTATCAATCTCAATCTCTATTTGACGAGCCCATTTAATAGCCTCCTCTTTTCTAACGAATGTTTTGACTTGAGATTGAACGCCTTGACGCCTAATAATGGCTTGCCACTTTTGAGTCTGTTTTACGAAACGAATGGTTGGCATCACACTTCTCCTTTATTTCAGTGTGATATATGTGTGATGACAACCACTGACAGCAAACCCATGTAGGTTGGGGTCTTAGGTTAATCAAGGGATTCAAGGTTTTCTGGCTCGTGTGACCCTCCCCTTAGGAGGGGGATGCTCTATCCACTGAGCTACGAGGGCATTTAAAAGATCATTCTAACTTTTTTAATTATTTATTAAAAATCGAATAGAATGCGTTGATGATCTTAAAAAAAATATCAGGTGTCTTAGATAATACCTATAAAAAAACCTTAGATTTATCCAAGCACCGCCATGCAAGTAAATATTTGTTTGGCATTAGTTTTGCAGAATCATCTTTTTTCCCAATACCTCCAGATGTGATGCTAATGCCGATGTGTCTTGCCGTTCCAGCTAAAGCTTATTGGTATGCTTTTTTAACAACTTTAAGTTCAGTTTTGGGTGGCCTGTTTGGTTATTTTATCGGCAAATTTGCCTTTAATGTGATAGAACCTTACCTGATAAATTCCTCATACCTAGAATCATATAATCAAGCGGTATCATGGTTTGGCGAATGGGGATTCTGGGCGATCCTAATAGCCGGATTTTCTCCAATTCCATACAAAGTTTTCACAATTGCCGCAGGTTCGTTAAATATGTTATTGCTCCCATTCATATTAGGCTCAATTATCGGCCGAGGCGGACGTTTCTTTCTTGTTGCTTACTTGACTAAAATTTTCGATAAAAACATTGATGCAATAATTAAAAAGCTTATTGAAAAAATTGGTTATGTAATTATTGTCATTTTTCTTCTTGTAATTTTTGTAGTAAATTAATTCTATGAAAGCTATTTTAGTCATTGCCATTATTTTTCTGATCGTGCTGGTATTAAAAAAACCCGCTTTTGGAAATGAAGCAAAATTATTAGGTCAAGTCGCGCCCGATTTTAATCTCAAAAATTCACAAGGAGAAAGCGTTAGCCTTGCCTCGTTTCAGGGTCAGTGGCTAGTAGTTTTCTTTTACCCTAAAGATGATACACCTGGGTGCACCGCAGAGGCATGTTCTTTTCGAGATAACTTTGACGACATTAAAAAATTGAATGCATCGATTGTTGGGATTAGTGTTGACTCATCAGAATCACACCAAAAATTTAAAGAAAAACATAATTTACCTTTTATGTTGCTAGCCGATGAGGGTGGCAATGTTGCTAAACAATATGGTGCGTTAAATAATTTTCTCATTTTTAAATTTGCCAAACGGCAAAGTTTTATTATTGATCCAGAGGGTCTGATTAGACGCGTATACCGCAGCGTATCTCCCAGTAAGCATGCTTTGGAGATAAAGGAAGATCTGCAACAGTTGATTGAAAATTCTTAATTTTTGCTTATTAATTTTTGAATCATTTTCAGGCCAAAACCAACACCAAAACCATTGACATCGGAACTCACTGCACCCAAGCCGCCCTTACGATTGCTTGATGATAAATCGACATGTAACCATGGGACGTTATGTTCAATAAAGCGACCCAAAAATCGACCCGCATGAATATGGTCTGGGCCGCCTTCAAGGGTGCATTGCTTGATATCAGCAATTTGACTATCTAAATCTTCTTCGTAGTCTTCATCGAAAGGAAATGCTGCAATTCTTTCGCCCGCTTCTGCGCCAGCGCCGACCGCCATACACGCCAATTCAGGTCGATTGCTTATAACCCCACTGTAACGATCGCCCATCGCCACTGCCATGCAACCGGTGAGTGTTGCAAAATCAATAATGGCATCGGGCTTTTTGCGCGAGGCAAGGGTTAACGTATCGGCCAACACCATCCGTCCCTCCGCATCGGTGTGCACAATTTCAATATTAATTCCATTCAATGCTTTCACCACATCATTTTGCTTGTAAGCTTTAGGGCCAATGTGATTTTGCGCAATCGCCAACCAACAATCAATTTTAACAGTTAATTTAGCTCTCACTGCAGCTTGCAAAATACCTAACGCCACGGCCGAACCATTCATATCCTCATGCATGCCACTCATGTATTTTGCCGGTTTTAAATTATGTCCACCGGTATCAAAACAAATGCCTTTGCCGACCAATGCAATATTTTTCTTCGCCCCTTTTGGGTTATAAGTTACATGCATAATCGCCGCATCGAGTGGTTCCGATCCTTGTCCCACCGCATAAAATGCACCTGCCCCCATTTTTTTTAACTGTGGCATGGTAAATTCTTTACAGACCAATTTATTGGCGCGTGCAAATTTCTTCACTTCATTTCTATAGATGGTTGGCGTGAGATTGTTCGGTGGTGTTAAGGTTAAATTTCTTGTTAAGGTGTTACCCTCCACCAACGATTCAATGTTATGCAGTTGCGGCTTTTTCTTACACCCATAGATAGTCAGTGTTGCTAGATAATTTTTCACTGCCACTTTCTTCATCGAGACCAGTGTTTGCGCATTGATAAGGGCAACATAAATAGCATTTTGTATGACCTGCTCATCAAAACTGCCGTCAAAAATAACATGCAGTTGTTTAGGTTTTTCTGTGAGCAAAGGCATCACTGCTTTTCGCAATCTCGTCTGATTGTTAAAGACAGTTTCATCTTTTTCAACCTTCACCAGGCTCATCAAGCTGCCGTTGGGCAAATCCAGTTGCATTGCGCTTTTGGATAATTCATTGAATTTTTTTTGGTTGCGATTTAATTTTGCTAAAACTAAGTTATAGAAAGGCATGGCTTTATTTTCTGTATCCGTTAAATAAAGATAGTGCGCCTTAGCAGTAAATTGCTTTTCGGTTAACTTTTTTTCAAAAAATTGAATTTTTGTTTTCATTTTTATCCTATTTTTCTATTAATAATTAATAACTTATAAAAAACAAGGTGAATATTTTTTATCTAAAATCGACTAACAACCGTGAAGTTCTATTATAATGTCTCATCAATTGACTCGGTAATATATTATTAATTCCAATATATTTACCTTTACATCTCAAGGATAGCGATACATGGATTTTTTTCCTGATCATGATATACAAGAAACGCAAGAATGGCTTGAATCACTAAATTCTGTCATTGAGGCACATGGTACAGAAAGGGCGCATTTCCTGATTGAAATGATGATCGACCAAGCACGTCGATCCGGATCCAACCTACCCTATAATGCCACCACCGCTTACGTCAATACTATCCCCACACATTTACAACAGCGCCATCCCGGTAATCCAGATATGGAGCGACGTATTCGTGCGCTTATCCGCTGGAATGCGGTCATGACCGTGTTACGTGCCAATATGAAATCCCCTGGTATTGGCGGTCACATTGCCAGCTTTCAATCATCAGCAACGCTATATGACGTTGGGTTTAATCATTTCTTTCGTGCGGCAAATGATAAATTTGATGGGGATTTGATTTACTTTCAAGGTCACTCCTCCCCTGGAATTTATGCGCGTGCATTTTTAGAAGGCCGAATCTCAGAAGAACAATTGGATAATTTTCGTATGGAGACCGGTGGTAACGGGTTATCCAGCTATCCACATCCCTGGTTGATGCCAGATTTCTGGCAATTCCCGACCGTGTCGATGGGGCTTGGGCCTATCATGGGAATTTATCAAGCACGCTTTTTAAAGTACCTGCACAACCGGGGTATTGCCGATACGTCCGATCGTAAAGTCTGGGTGTTTTGCGGTGATGGAGAAATGGATGAGCCAGAATCACAAGGCGCCATCTCATTGGCCGCGCGGGAAAAATTAGACAACCTTATTTTTGTTGTGAATTGTAACCTACAACGCCTTGATGGTCCTGTGCGTGGCAATGGAAAAATTATTCAAGAATTAGAATCAAACTTTCGCGGTTCCGGTTGGAATGTGCTGAAGGTGATATGGGGCTCTTATTGGGATCCTTTGTTTGCGATGGATAAAGAGGGTTTCTTAAAAAAACGCATGGAAGAATGTGTTGATGGCGAATTCCAAAACTTTAAAGCCAAAGGTGGCGCATACACGCGCGAGCATTTTTTTGGTAAGTATCCCGAATTAAAAGAAATGGTTGCTGCGATGTCGGACAGTGATATCTGGCGTCTCAATCGCGGCGGTCATGATCCGCACAAGGTTTTTGCGGCCTACGCCGCCGCAGTGGCGCATAAAGATCAACCTTCCATTGTATTGGCGAAAACAGTCAAAGGATATGGCATGGGTGACGCTGGTGAGGGACAAAACATTACGCACCAACAAAAGAGTATGGATATCGCCTCGTTGAAGGCATTCCGTAGCCGTTTTGATTTACCGATCAGTGATCAAGAGGTCGAGAGCTTATCCTATTATAAACCTGCAAAGGGCTCACCTGAACTGCAGTACATGATGGAACGTCGACAAGAGTTAGGTGGTTTTGTCCCTACCCGACGTCGTAAAGGCAATCAATTAACCGTGCCGAAGATGGACGCATTCTCCAACATGACCGTAAGCACCGGTGATCGTGAGATTTCAACGACTATGGCGTTTGTCAGGATCTTAAGTACCTTGCTACGTGATAAAGAATTGGGTAAATATATCGTCCCGATCGTGCCCGATGAGGCCAGAACTTTTGGGATGGAAGGCATGTTCCGCCAATTGGGGATCTATTCATCCGTCGGCCAGCTTTACGAACCGCAAGATTCGGATCAGGTCATGTTTTATAAAGAACAGAAAGATGGGCAAATTCTCGAAGAGGGTATTACTGAAGCCGGTTCATTTTCCTCCTGGATCGCTTCGGCGACTTCTTACACCCATACCGGAATTCAAACCATTCCTTTTTATATTTTCTACTCCATGTTTGGTTTTCAGCGTATTGGCGATCTCGCCTGGGCGGCCGGTGATTCAAGAGCTCGGGGCTTTTTATTAGGGGCAACTGCCGGAAGAACGACATTAAACGGTGAAGGCTTACAACACGAGGATGGCCATAGTCATTTACTGTCTGCCACCATCCCTAATTGTGTATCCTATGATCCCTGCTTTGCTTACGAGCTGGCTGTCATAATTCAGCAGGGTCTCAAACGTATGATTGAGAATCAAGAGGATATCTATTACTACATCACGGTCATGAATGAAAATTACCATCACCCCGATATGCCAAAAGGTATCGAACAAGGCATTATCGATGGCATTTATTCTTTCTCAACATCTAAAGTTAAAGGGCCAAAAGTGCAGCTCATGGGCAGTGGGGTTATCTTACGTGAAGTTATTGCAGCAGCGAACATGCTAGAGAAGGATTTTAATATAGCTGCTGATGTTTACAGTGTGACGAGCTTCACGGAATTACGCCGCAATGCACTGGACGTTGAACGCTGGAATCGAATTAACCCGGATAAGAAAGAAAGGAATGCCATTATTCAAAATATCATTCAGGATAGAGAAAGCCCTATTATTGCCTCAACGGATTACATGAAATCTTATCCAGAACAAATTGCACGCTTTTTAACTAATCCTTTTATAGCCCTTGGTACCGACGGTTATGGACGTTCAGATAGCCGCGAAGCATTACGAAGTTTCTTTGAGGTAGATCGCTACCATGTCGTTATTGCAGCATTGAAATCCTTAGTGGATAGCAAGCAAATTGACAAAACGGTGTTAATCAGTGCAATTAAAAAATTCAAGATTGATGGACAAAAACCCAACCCGGTAAGTGTGTAACAAAAAAAATGACAACTGAGCAAATTCTTATACCTGATATTGGCAACTTTGAGAGCGTTGACGTCATTGATGTGTTGGTTAATGTGGGCGACAGTATCAGCACGGATGACTCTTTAATTACCGTTGAATCTGATAAAGCCTCGATGGATATTCCCGCGCCGAAATCTGGCGTCATTAGAGAAATTAAATTAAAGGTGGGTGATAAAGTCAAAGAAGGGAGTCTTGTCGCTGTCATTGAAACGGAAGCGGATGCAAGCAAGCCCGTTGAGCGTAAAATTGAAAAAGAAGTTCAGATTGAAAAGGTCGTTGAGAAAATTATTCCTGAACCGACGCGCCCTGCTCCTGAACCGCCAGCCACCATTCAACCGACTGAAAATCCATTGCCGATTGGTGAGAGTGTCTTGGTCAGTGAAGGTAAACATAGTCACGCCTCCCCTTCAATAAGAAAATTTGCTCGCCAACTGGGAGTAAATCTTGCCTTAGTCAACGGTTCTGGGGCGAAAAACCGAATCCTACAAGAAGATATCCAGGCCTTTGTTAAGGGTGAATTAGCAAAACCGAAAAGTGAATCGATGGGCAGTCAATTTGCGCCTATCCCGATGCCGGACATTGATTTTTCTCAATTTGGCACGTTTGAAACCAAACCACTTTCTAAAATTAAAAAAATCTCAGGGGCTAACCTGCATCGTAATTGGGTCACAGCACCGCACGTAACACAATTTGATAATGCCGACATTACGGATCTTGAGGCATTTAGAAAATCCATGCAAAAAGAAGCAGAAAAACGCGGTGCAAAATTAACCTTGCTTGCCTTTCTAATGAAGGCCTGTGTTAATGCTTTACGGACTTATCCTGCCTTTAATAGTTCGCTTTCTTCCGATGGAGAAATGCTTATATTAAAAAATTATTACCATATCGGATTTGCCTGCGACACCCCTGACGGTTTAGTTGTTCCTGTCGTCAAAGATGTATACAAAAAAGATGTGTTAGATATTGCACAGGATTTAGGAGAATTATCAAAAAAAGCACGTGAACGAAAATTGAAAATGGAAGACATGCAAGGTGGTTGTTTTACCATTTCCAGTTTAGGCGGTATCGGCGGCACGAAATTTACGCCGATCATTAATTGTCCAGAAGTGGCAATTTTAGGTGTCTCGCGTGCATCGATGCAGCCGATTTATAATCCAGATTCCAAAGCGTTTGAAGCGCGATTAATTTTACCGCTCTCACTTTCATATGATCACCGTGTCATTGACGGTGCTGATGGTGCCCGTTTTACCAGCCATCTTGGTGCCATGTTATCTGACGTAAGACGACTTTTACTTTGAGTTTATGGCAGAACTAACAAAAATAACGGTGCCAGATATTGGCAACTTTGCTGAAGTTGATGTGATTGATATTTTAGTCAAGGTTGGTGATGAAGTTAGTGTTGAGGATGCCTTAATCACGCTCGAATCTGACAAAGCGTCAATGGATATTCCCGCACCCACAGCAGGCACAGTAAAAGACTTACACATTAAAATCGGTGATAAAGTCAAAAAAGGCTCACTCATTTTATCGCTCGCAACCACCGATGCAACGGCGTCATCTGCGGTATCGACCGCAACAAAAAAACAAGCGCCTGAAGCTTTGGTGTCTGCTCCTAAGAAAACAGAACAAACGAAAACGGTAGCAAAAAATAGCCGTGCGGATCATAGCTGTGACGTCTTGGTTCTCGGCTCTGGCCCGGGGGGTTACAGCGCCGCTTTTCGTGCAGCAGACTTAGGCAAAAACGTCATTCTGGTTGAGCGCTATGCCGCGATTGGTGGGGTATGCCTGAATGTGGGCTGCATTCCCTCCAAAGCCCTTTTGCATACCGCCAAAGTTATCACTGATGCTGAAGAAATTTCACAGCATGGTGTGAGTTTTAATCGTCCAAATATTGATTTGGAAAAAATTAAGCAGTGGAAAAATAATGATGTGGTAAATAAGCTGACACTGGGTTTAGGTCAGATGGCAAAACAAAGGGGTGTTAAGGTAATCCAAGGTTACGGTGAATTTAGTAACACCAATCATGTCCTCGTCACCACTCCTGACAATAAAAAACTAACCGTACAGTTTGCCAGCTGTATTATCGCGGCCGGCTCACAACCCATCAAAATGCCTGATGCCCCGGATGATCCCCGCATTATGGATTCCACGGGTGCCCTCGAATTACATGACATTCCGACACGCCTGCTGGTGATTGGTGGTGGCATTATCGGGCTTGAGATGGGAACCGTCTATGACGCATTAGGCAGTAAAGTTTCCATAGTTGAGCTGACCGATGGATTAATCCAAGGCTGTGATCGTGACATCGTCAGGCCGTTGCAAAAACGGATGAGCCAACGTTTTGAAGCGATTATGCTCAATACCAAAGTCACCGCCATGCAAGCAACCAAAGCAGGGATTAGTGTTACTTTTTCTGGAGAAAATGCGCCAGCACCGCAAGTCTATGACCGTGTGCTTGTCTCGGTGGGCCGCAAACCGAATGGCCATCTCATTAAAGCAGAAAATGCCGGTGTGCATGTCGATGAGCGCGGCTTTATCCCAGTCAATAAACAAATGAAAACCAATGTCGATCACATCTATGCAATTGGCGATATTGTCGGCCAACCCATGCTGGCTCATAAAGCAACGCATGAAGGTAAAATTGCCGCCGAAGTGATCGCCGGCGAGAAGGTTGAATTTCAAGCCATGACCATTCCATCGGTTGCCTACACCGATCCAGAAATAGCGTGGGCGGGTATCACAGAAGAAGAAGCAAAAGCCCAAAATATTGATTATGAAAAAGCTGTCTTCCCCTGGGCCGCAAGCGGTCGCGCCCTCTCCACCTCGCGCACGGAGGGCATGACTAAATTAATTTTTGATAAAAAAAACCAGCGTCTTATTGGTGCAGCGATTGTCGGTATTAATGCTGGCGAACTTATTGCCGAAACA
>Ga0255776_10008422_pt1 | contig 10197 bp, 6 predicted proteins | sample 071ome_19_FD_179974 | JGI IMG/M metagenome (GOLD analysis project Ga0255776, IMG submission 179974) | Coastal salt marsh microbial communities from the Groves Creek Marsh, Skidaway Island, Georgia - 071413AT metaG (version 2) | ecosystem: Environmental > Aquatic > Marine > Intertidal zone > Salt...
AATAATTATGATGCAACAATCACCTATCACCAAACAGCCCACGCGGTAAAAGGTGTCATTGAAGAGATAATTGAAGACCTGAAGAAAGGAGAAAAAGTATCTATCCCTGTTTCCTCGGCAAAGGATGGTAGAAAGGTTTATGAGGCACTACAGGACGCAGGTTTTAAAGGGAATCTATACGCCAAAGAAAAGGGATTTAATGAAAGAGAGTTTAATAAACTAAAGGACAATCCATCCGAGGCTACCAAAGGATTAGATTTTATAATCTATACAAGTCTTATCAATACGGGAGTTAGCATAGAACACAATATCCCGCACTTCACAATCTGCCATGCCATTTTTAATAATATATCAATAGCGCCAACCTCATGCCTTCAGGCTTTGAGGCGTGTTCGATACCTCAAGCGATTCAAATTACACGTTTACTTAGGCGGAAAGAGTAACGGCAACCCACCTGTCAAACCGATACCAACCGATCTAAAGGGCTTCATTAACTGGCAAAAAGACCGAGGCAATGCAGACAGAGACCTGTTCGTTGAAGAGCTGGATATTCTTTTGAATAAATATGGGTTTAATGCTCAAAGGGTAGGAGGTGGAACAGGGGAGATCATCTCATTCAAAAAAGAGGACACACAAGAGATTCTGAACGCTCAAGATATAGAGCAGCCTCATGAAGTGAACAGTAGTCAACAGTGGTATGAAAATATAAGGCTTGAAATCAGCGAGTTATTCAATACAAAAGAAGTCATTGATGAAGAGGTAACTGTAAATCATTTAAGCGAGGCAATAGTCGAATCTTATCAAACAGACCGACACAAACAGATTCCAGAACGCTATAAGAGATTAACAAATAATCAAGATGATAGAGTCAGCGAAAATGAAGCGCTCAGAATCGCGCGTGAGCTGTTTAATAGATGCCTTAAGGCAAAGATTAGGCCTAACGAAATCAACCTCATAATTGAGCTGGTTAAGTCCCATTGGGCAACACTCAGAGCTGGGGGATATCTGCCTTCAGACTGGAGTAGGCGACCGCCAAAGACGCATGGAACAGGAACGCTTAAAGCCATTTTGGAATGGTGGGGGCTTGATGTGAAGAGGGTTGATTATTCAGGAAGTGTTAGACAACTAGAGGTAAGCTTGAACCTTATCTATGAAACCATAGCCAAGCCAGAGGTTAAGACTGAGCCAAGCACCTCTCAGAAGAATGAAAAGAGAGACAGGGAAATAATTCGACTTAAGGTTGAAGAGGGTTTGAGTGTACGGAAAACAGTGGAAAGGCTGAAGGGTAGCGATATGGCATGTAGTGAGGGTACAGTTAAGAATGTGATTAAAAATCAGGCGGGCAATCATGTATCTAATTTGCTAAATAGTAATACTTATAATACAGAAAAGATACCTAGTTGCCCACTTCAAGAAAAGCCAGATAACAGCCCAATAAACACCTCTTCTGTTTCAGATATTTCAGATAATGAGGGAGGGAAACCAAAAGAAGGAAATTTAGCTTGGCTGGCTCCAAAACTTGAAGCGTTTCGAAAGAAAATTGAAATAGAAACTCAGGCAACCATTGACGGGGTTAAATCAGAGCCATTCATTCATTATGCTGATACAAGCGAGCCGCAACGAGAGGTTACAGTAGAATATGACCCCACCTGCCCCTATTCATTGAAAGCGCTATCTGGATATTGTTCATACAATGGACGAATTGAAGCAGAGATCGAATCAGAAACCAGAATAAGCTTCTTGTGTCGTAAGGCGTCGAATGACCCTATTTACCTTGATGAGTTAGTGTCTAGTATGGTTGAGGCCAACAAGGGGATTAAGAAGATTAAATTTAAGATGAGTGGTGAAGATTGGCCAGTGACGATAAATCTATTGGCTGCTTAGGTAGGGAATACCGGGGTGATTATTTTTCAAACTATCACTGAAACCATTAGCCATAACTTTTTTTACGTGCGTGCAAAACTGGATTTTTTTTAACCGTTGCAAATAGCAAAAGGTACTACAGAGGGATAGTGTCGTGCGGGTCAGTGGCAGCGCAATTGCTGGCTATGTACCAGAGAAAAAAGAGAGCGTTGAATTTTAATATCGGATAAAAAAGGTACTAGCTCAGTCGCTCAAAGGTGGGTGGTGCGCAAGCGCTCGATTCACATTCTGGGAGGGATTTTTATTTTTAGGGTATTTCTTGTTCAAAGCCGTGAAAACGGGAAATATGCTGTAATGGCAGTATGAATCTATAATTACTATTCAGCTCAAAAAAAAACCTTATTAATCACCCTGCTTGAAAAGTATCAAGTTTTATCAAGATGCAAGATAAGCCCTCACGAACTTGCCTTCCTTGGCGATACAAACAACGTAATATTATTTGATGGACACAAATCATAAAAACGCCCATCTTTTATAAATTAATTTACTGTATAAAAAACAGACATATAACTATTGATGAGAAGATAGAGCAGTTTGCTTCACAAGCCGATAATGACTCTCCTAAAAGTATTGAATTAGACCCCAATGCAAAGAGAGACTTCAAAGAAATAAGGCTTCCACTGAATGAATATGAGTTTAAGTTGCTGGATGAAGGAGCTAAGAGATCAGGTCGTAGCAGGTTAAATTTCATACGCTGGGCTATTGCTCAATCTTGTACCTAATTGGTTCCATTTAGAGGGGGTAATTGGTATATATTTGGTTCAGTATTGGTACCAAAAAAAGGATGTTAAGGATTAATTGTTTAAAGGGCGACAACCTACCGCCACCCTATTCTCTTTTTTGATTAACTTACGGCTCTTAAAGTTGGTTTAGATGCCTTGAGTTGGCCATTACCAAGGCGAACTATCCACCCTTCACTCTCAAGTTCGGCGATTATTAGAGAGGTCTGTTTGTACTTAGATTGGCCAGATCTATATTGAATCTGTTGCCGTTGTACCCTCCCCGTTTGCTGCTTCACCCATTCCCTAGCCTTGTCTAGAGATTCCCTATTCAACTGTACCGAATCGCTCAGACTCCCCGTGTTCTGGGCTATCTCGGATGATTTGAAAGCTGGAGCTAGGTTCGAGGGTGTTTCTGCTGGTGTCGTGCTCTTTCCCGCGGGAAAATCACTAGATTGACTATCTGTTGTTGGTATCGGTTCTCTCTGGCCATCATTGGGAGGTGTGGGTTTATTACGGCTTAAAACAGTTAAGACTTGAGAGAGTATTGCTGTAAGAATTAGAGGCGTGATGACCATTGCAAACCCAAAGATCAATCGTGATAGCGTTTTAAACATATCACCATCCATCCAAACAGGTAGAAAAGATTCTGCTTTCTCAAAGATCATTTGAGCGGGTGGGGTAGAGCTATCTAGCTTTGATATCTCATGGATAAGATTATCTCTCTGATAGACAGCCTGATCCAAGCGGTCTTGGAAGCGGCTCTTATGCTTTATGGTCAAGGCAACATTACGGCTCCAAGTGTCAACGCTATCATTGGCCGTTGCTAGTGCCCGTTCTAGCTGCTGCCTCTTAAATGCATCACCTGTGCTGGCTTTCTCTGCATCGAGCGCAATTAAGCAGCTCAGGCAGGCGAACAGGCTCAAGGCAAGAAGAAAAAAGAACCATACCCAGCTAATTATCTTTAACAAGCCTCTTATTACACCCGCAAAAAGAGCCATACCGATACAGAGCAGGGCAATATCTAGGAATGAATAGCTCAGGGGCATGACATACCAAGTAAAATCACTGGCTGAAGCGTTTAATCGTCCTAGTCTAAAGTTGAAATAAATAGAACTAGCCGTGAGGCAAAGCATGGATAGAAAAAGCAGCAACATCTTGTGATCATTGAATCTTTCAAACCACTTATGAGCCAATTTCTCTGCTTTTGATGTAAAATTGTGTCCAGACATAATTGATACCTCCGCGTATCGGTGTGTTTAGCTCTGCGCTCAGTAGTTAGAGGCTACCGAGGCAGGGCGACCTTTTTTATATAACTGCTTTAAGTTCGATAGGACTGTTCTTGATGTGCTTATAAAAACTCCCTCGTGAAAGGCCAACCAATTTACAAATCTCTGTTACAGATAGATTCCCTTCTTTGTAGTAGGCTCTGGCTTTCTTGATCGTTGAAGCGGGTAGGGGAGGTTTGCCACCTTTACGACCTCTTTTGGCTGCTGCTACTAGAGCGGTCTTAGTACGTTCAGAGATAGTATTGGCTTCAAACTCTGCAAAGGCACCCATGATGCTAAACATAAGCTTTCCAGCTGCGGTATCGGTATCAATTGAGTCGCCTAGTGATACGAACTCCACGCCTTTTGACTGGAAAAGCTCGATCATACTAAGTAGATGCTTCATAGATCGTCCGAGTCGATCCAATTTAGTTACTACTACCTTGTCACCCTCCCGCAACTGAGAGAGTAACCTGTCCAGCTCTGGCCGCTTATCTTTGGTTCCTGTGTATTTCTCAGAGAAGATGACATCACAACCATAAGAGGAGAGGGCATCTAGTTGACCGTCTAAAGTTTGGTTTTCAGTTGATACTCTGGCATATCCGAAAGTTTTCATAGTTAAAGCTCCGATTGTCTATATTGCTATGCGTTTGAGTACACTTGAGTCTATTCCCAAATGAACCCGTTTTATGAACACAATCTAGAGACTCTAAGAGATTATTTGCTACAGATATGAGAAGGGAGGTGATGTGTATTTTTAACGGACGTTTACGACAGCACAAAAAACAGTCCATAGAAGTTAATGGCATTGTGTGTTGATAGGGTAGGCGGTTTAAACCTACAATTGAGTTAGTCATACATTCGAGTCTCTTTCGATTGTGTGATAGCTCTGTTCCTCGGTTGCAGCCTTGGAGCAGAGCGCTTATAACAATAATACAACCAAATATACAAATTAACAATTTTATTTATTACATTCCTTGTAATATTGACCACCCTGTGCAAATATAAATAAAAATACCAGCAAGAGAGGAGTGTAGATTTATGCTGACGACAAATAGAGGTCGAGTTAGAACCCATAGATTGCGAAAAAAGGCGGATGAATTTAGTAGAGATTGGCTGGATAACAAAGAACTTGTGTCGATCCCTACCTTCTTAGAAGCAATGAAAGACTACTATTGTCACGATACTATATTCAAAAGCGTAACCTTTAAAGATGATGTTCTCAAAAGGTTCAGGGCGTACCTAGGAAATCCAAAGAGGGGAGAAGAAATCCATATACATGATTTATTTATTGAGTTTCAAAACGCAATGGATGGAGAGCAGACTATATAGATACAGATAACTTGTATCCCTCCATAAAATTATGCGATAATCGAGGAGATTTTAATATTATTGAAATTGAGTGTTGAATAGGAGCCGAGTTTGGCTTTTAATGAAATTTAAGTTACGGAGAGAGTGCGAAAGTTTGCCGACAGAGCACCCTTCTCCGTTGAAATCCAACCAAAAAGAGGTCGAAATTATGCATTACTATAAAATATATTCTCGATTTTTTAAAGTTATAGTTGCGACTCTTTTTAACGAGAGGAGTTTGCAGCTATGCAACTGTCTGAAAAACCCACCAAACTCAACAAAGCCCAGCGAAAGGCCATCCTAGGACGATTCCGCCAAGGTGCAAAGGGGTATATATTAATTGATGAAATCCTGCGCAGAAAAGGACTAACGCGCAAAGAGATGATATCAATAAATACTTGTGCCAATCCTACCTCATTCATCCATAACGCAATCAATCCTAGAATTTTGGAGCTGGGTTACTGGATAGCAAAATCCCCAAAGACTGAGAAATGGTCTGTTCACTCCGTGGAGGGTTTTTAAGATGCCAGTCTCAACAGATCACCAACACGTTTTCATCAAAAATAAGGCATTAAAGAACCCGATTACCTCCAAGATACTTAATGATCAAAACATTCTTTCGCCATGGCGGCGTATCTCAGAGCTTAAGGAGCTGGGTTTCTGCTGGGATAAAGAATGGATAAGGTGGTTGGATAGCGAAAACAACCCTCATAGGGTCATAAGATATACGCTGGTTCATGACTTTAAAGAGTTAACTACTAGAGGAGAGGAAGTTCTAAGGCTGGCGAAAAGGTATCGCTAAAAAAAATGCGCTCAATACGGGCTGGCACCCAGAGCGCAATTTATTCAAATATAGGGACATTTTAGCATGACAAATCGAAAAGATGTAGGGGCAGATTTAAAGCTACACTTCACCCAATTGACAGCACGACAAGAAATCTGCAAAAAACTCTCGCTCGGCTCTAATGGCGAATTGATAAAAGATGGCAACATCTCATTAAGTAGATATCTTGCTGAGCAACAACAGTCTAATAACCTTCATTCCTTCGCTCAATACTTAGATAGTATGGCTCCAAACGAAATTATCACGTTGGGGAGCATAGCTGATCAATATGACGGGAAATATACCTCGGCCAAAGAAGAGGGCAAGTTCTCTCGATCAAAGGAATATTTTAAATTCAAAGAGGGTAAAGCTGGCCCTATCCTTATAGATTGCGATGACAGTGATCTAAACCCAAACGAACTTATAGAGCTGATGGAAGATATTATCCCCGACCTCAAGCAAGCGGGAAAAGTTATCCGCTATAGCTCAGGAGCGGGAATTTTTAAAGGCAATGAACAGAAAAGCAGTTTAAACAAATACCACCTCTACTTATTTTTGAAAGATCAAACCGACATCCCACGCTTTGGGAAAGTGCTATTTACGCGACTGTGGTTGGCTGGATATGGTCACATAATGGTAGGGGCGGATGGAGCTTTGCACGTTCGATCTCTTATAGATGGGTCTGTGTTTAGTCCTGAGAGGGTCATTTACGAGACTCCCCCTAGTCTATCTGATGGACTAGAAAGGCGTGTACCCGATCCTGTAGTGGTAGATGGAGGGCTGCTGGACTCTCTTTCAATACCCGACCTCACTGATGAAGAAAATAGACGATATGATGAGTTAGTAGCTGAGAAGAAGCGAGAGAAACGACCTGAATCAAAGAAGATTGGTGATAAGTGGGCCGATAAAAAAATAAAAGAACATGTTGCCGCTGGTGAAAATGAGGTTGATGCTCGGAAGCTCGTAGCAGGTCAAAGGGTCGGTTTTGTCTCTCGTGATACTCTCGTTCACACCGTCGAGGGTATGCTGTCCATCGGTCAGTTGGCAAAGATGGGGTATAGCGGGTATTTTGCCGATCCTAACGAACCTGAAGCGGGCATTAGTAAAGCAAAGCTTTCTTATGATCCAAGCGGAAAGTTAAAAGGGGTCTATAGCTTCCTGCATGGCGGGAAACTCTACAGGTTGCTATCTAAGGATAAGTACAACCGGATAAGCTCTATTACTCCAGCAATCAGCGAGCGTTTAGAAGTTGAATATAGAGAAGATGAATATCGAAATGTTATTGATATTGACGCTCAAATAGAGGTTGATGGTGTTTTGTTCAGTGTGGGTAATGTACTGAATATCGGCGTTAATTGTGAGTTCAATGGTAAGAAGTATGGCGCTAAGATTGATCGACTCATTACCAAAGGAGAGCAGCCACTTTTCATCTCTCTACTTGATATCGACTCTGGCGGTTATGAGTTGCTACAGGCTGCAAAAGAAAAAGGGAAAAAGGATAGATATGCTCAGGCTAATCTCTATAAGGGGTTGGATTTAGCGAAGTGCGTTTTCCATCATTTAAAATATGACTCTAAATTCTTTGGGAATCTATATAAAGACCCGTTTTTGTACCTAAAGAGCGCCTATCCGAACCTTGATAGTTACCATCTCGATCGGTTATCGCGGTATATAAGAATCATTATTGATATGAGGGCCGATCTCGCAAAAAAGCGTACAACCGTTGATACGGCTACTATGCAAAAATTCGAGCTGAAGCGGGGCAATGATGGGTTCCTCGACTGGCAATCGTTATTCAATCACGATCATGATGCTGAGATAGTAGCTCTGGCTCTGCCTCACGGCTCAGGTAAAACCGAGGTTGGATTCAATCGTTTTATTAGTCAGTATGTTGATGGAAAGTGCCATCTTTTAGTCGCGCCGCTCCGTACTTTAGCGAAAGATGTTTCTTCCCGACTCTCTATATTGAATTATGAGGGCGATGCAGATGAAATCACTCATTATGGCGCTTCCGCGGTTAGTTGTTGCACTCCTTCACTTGCTGTAAAACGGATTTTGGCGCTACTGCTCCGCTTAGGAATATTGTGTGGTGATGAAATAGAAAATATATTGAGAAGCTTTTCCGACAAAGAAAGTAAAATCTTTAAAAAAATAAAAGGCGGGTATCAGGCCGTTTATATGGCCCTAGAACGAGCTGTAAGGGAAGCAAAGACTGTTTATGTTGCTGATGCTGATATCTCTGAACAGACTCTTCAATGGCTTTGTAAGGTGCGTGGGGTTGATCGTAGCAAGGTTTTATATGTTACGGCTGAACCCGTCGAAACTGGCTACAAAACAATTGTTACTTATCATCGTTCGAGTAGCTGCGTAAAAGGCGTAATTCAAGATATTGCAGAGCAGATGGAAAAGGGCGAAAAGCTGATGCTGCCCGTTACAACTGCAAAAGAGGCTAGAGCTATTCATGAGGCGCTGAAGGAAAGGGGGTTCAAAGGTCTAATGGTGGCAGATCATAAGGGGAAAGATGACTCTTTAATCTCTGAGTTTATGACTGATCCGAGCGGAGCAAGTCTGAAATATGATTACATCACCTATACCTCAATGTGCGGAACGGGAATCTCTATAGATCATGTAAACCCACACTTCACAAAGACAATAGCAATCTTTAACAACACGATTCATAGTGCTACAGGTTGCGTTCAATTCTTGCGTAGATGCCGCTATGTGACCGATTTTGAGGTTCATATTTACCTAAATACAAATGCCCATACGGGCGCTTATATTGAAGATTTGAAAGAGGTCGATTCTCACTCTGTTAACAAATATCAAAAAAATCTAGTCGAAGTTGATCGCTATCTCTTCATAGATTCCTTTGAAGCTGCCCTCGATAAGTACGGTTTCAATCCTGAATATAGAGCTGGTTCGTTCAGTGGGAAGAGAGTCTCTTTCAAGCGTGAAGATATCTCCGAAATAATGTCGGCCCCTGATGTTCAAATGCCTGTTTCATTGGTCTGTACTGCTGATGAGTGGTACACAAAAGAGCGTTATGCAATTACAAAACTATTCAATACCTACGAGATAGGGAAAGGTAATCAGATAGATGAGGGTTTGATTGAGTACTATCTAACCGATCAGCACAAAGCTATACCTCACCGCTGGAAGCAATTCTGCAATGGTGGGTTTGCTGGTGATAAAGAGAATCAAATCCTCACTCAGGCGTTTTCTAGCGTGTGTAAGACCGAACTCAAGCCCAAAGATGTAGAAGCTCTCAAAGAGGCTCTGACAGCCAACTATGACGTTTTTAGGCTGGCTAAAACGCTACCTGATAACTGGGGGCGTAAGATGCGAAAGAAGTTCACCGCTGAAAATGCAAAGGCTGTACTGGAATGGTGGGGGTTTGATGTTGAAGTGTCACGGTATAACAGCACCAAAAGAAAGCTGATTGTATCTATCAACCCTTACCTAGCAATGATCCATGATGTTGAGCGGCTTGATGAGGGCGCTAAAGCTCAGGCTGAGGGTGATGAGTTGATGAATAGAATTATTGAGCTGCATGAGGCAGGGCTGTCTAAGCGGGCTATTGGTAGAGAGATAGGGAAGAACGACAATTTTGTTAGGCGATATATAAAACGGTATGAAGAGGAACAGTTTAAAAACATGATGCCAGCACTAACCGCTGTGAGTCTATGATTGGTTACTTTTTGAGTGCGACAGTAGGTGTTAAATCCCTTTGGGTATATATATAACCCATACCGATTCGACACCAAGTGTCGCACCTTAACGTTTATAGATGGGCGACTGGAAGTGGGTAATAGTTAACCGCTGTGAGGTTCTGATTGGTTGTTTTTTGAGTGTAACAGTAGGTGTTAAATCCCTTTGGGTATATATATAACCCATACCGATTCGACACCTCATGCCCCACCCTAAGCACTTCCCTTTTTGGGGCTGCATAGGGAGAGGGGGGTTCAGAATTTAAGCAGTTTTACTTGGAACCATTAGCCATAACTTTTTTTACGTGCGTGCAAAACTGGATTTTTTTTAACCGTTGCAAATAGCAAAAGGTACTACAGAGGGATAGTGTCGTGCGGGTCAGTGGCAGCGCAATTGCTGGCTATGT
>Ga0255776_10008425_pt1 | contig 10195 bp, 11 predicted proteins | sample 071ome_19_FD_179974 | JGI IMG/M metagenome (GOLD analysis project Ga0255776, IMG submission 179974) | Coastal salt marsh microbial communities from the Groves Creek Marsh, Skidaway Island, Georgia - 071413AT metaG (version 2) | ecosystem: Environmental > Aquatic > Marine > Intertidal zone >...
CCAGAAGTTTTCTCGTCGCTCTCAACACGGCGAACAAGCACACGATCGTGAAGCGGTTTTAATGCCATTTTAGAGGCTCCCTAAAAAAGTTACGTTACGCCCGTTTTGGGCTATTAGCACTCATACCCATCGAGTGCCAACGGCGCATAAGTAGGGATCACGTAAACGAGTGTCAACACTCACCTCTAAAAAATCTGACTCTTTTTTATGTCGCTAATCCGCGCCCTTGCAAAAGGGCGTTAATTCCCGGCATGCGCCCGCGGAATTGGGTGTAAAGCACGTCAGGTTCAACAGATCCGCCCTTGGATAACACCGTATTTTCCAGTTTTCGCGCCAAGTCCGCATCAAACGGATTCTCGATTTCTTCAAATGCGGCGAATGCGTCTGCATCCATGACTTCGGACCACATGTAACTGTAATAGCCGGCAGAATACCCGTCCCCTGCAAAGACATGGGCGAAATGCGGCGTGGCGTGTCGCATGGTAATTTCGCTGGGCATTCCAATTTGATCCAACACACGTGACTGCGCTGCCATAATATCATCATTCGGCACATTGGTGTGGTATTCTAAATCGACAATCGCTGATGCCAAATACTCCACCGTCGAAAATCCCATGTCGTAGGTTGCGGCCTGACCAATCCGTTCAATCAAGGCATCTGAAATGGGTTCATCCGTATCCACGTGACGCGCAAATTGTTTTAGAATTTCGGGCAACATCGCCCAGTGTTCATAAAGCTGGCTGGGCAATTCAACAAAGTCGCGCGCAACGCTTGTTCCTGACAACGAACGATAGGTCACATTTGACAACATCTGATGCAGCGCATGGCCAAATTCATGGAACAGGGTGCGCACATCATCGGTCGAGAGAAGACATGGGTCGCCCTTGGCGAAATTACAGACATTCACAACGATCGGGATTTCGGGGCTGGGATAATTGGTTTGTGATCGCATCGCCGAACACCATGCCCCAGAGCGTTTTGATCCACGTGCAAAATAGTCGCCGATGAATACAGCAACATCAGCATCATCACGTGTCACACGCCATGATTTACAATCGGGATGATATAGGTCCAATTCAATTGGTTCAAATTTCAGTCCAAACAAACGCCCCGCGACATGAAAGGATGCATTGATCATATTCGACAGTTCGAAATAAGGTTTGATTTCCGCTTCATCCAAATCAAACTCCGCCTTGCGGCGCTGTTCGGCATAATAACGCCAATCCCATGTTTGCAGCGCATCGTTGATGCCATCCGCATGCAGCATCGAAGACAGAATTTTTGCGTCCCGTTCTGCCGCTGATTTCGCAGGCTCCCAAACATTCATAAGCAAGTCGCGCACATTATCGGGCGTCTTTGCCATTTCTGTTTCCAGCTTAAATTCGGCAAAGTTTTTGTAACCCAACAATTCCGCGCGCTCTTGGCGCAGTGTTAGGATTTCTTGCGCGATGGCCAGATTGTCATGTTCCCCGCCATTTGCGCCCCGCGCATCCCACGCGCGTTTTGCGATTTCACGCAAATCACGGCGAGCCGAAAATTGCAAAAATGGTGCGATCAGGGATCGGGACGTGGTGATGACAGGTCCGTTCACACCCTTTTCCTTGCCTGCATTACGCGCGGCCTCGATCAAGAAATCGGGAAGGCCTTCTGTATCATCTTCCGATAATTCCATGAACCAATCGCGTTCATCGGCCAACACGTTCTGCGTAAATGTTGTGCAAAGGACTGATAGCCGCGATTTGATTTCCGTTAATCGCGCTTCGGCCTCCCCAGTCAGAGCCGCACCTGAACGCACAAATCCAAGGTATTGATCCTTTAACAACATCATCTGCTCTTCGTTCAAACCCAAGGTATCCTTGGAATTCCACAGGGTTTCAATACGCTGAAACAGGGCCTTGTTTCCGCTGATCTTGGCCCCATGCGCGGCTAGCCTTGGCGAAAACTCTCGCATCAATGCATCAAGCTCTGGATTGGTATGCGCACCTGCCATCGCGTAAAACGGCGATAGCACCTTGTGCATCAATTCACTGGTTGTTTCCAATGCTTCAATGGTATTGGCGAATGTCGCTGGCTCTGGGTTTTGGGCAATGGCATCAATTTTTGCCAAATCGTCTTGCATGGCGATGTCTAATGCTGGTGCAAAATCGGCCGCTGTGATTTTTCCAAACGGGGGAACCCGAAACGGTGTAACCCAAGCGTCCAACAATGGATTTGTCATACTGCGCGCCTTTCTATGCGTTATGTTTGTTCCGAACAGATGGGACAGTCGGTTCGCTTATTCAATCGGATCTGACGGGTTACACCGAAATGGGCATCATAAATCAACATTGACCCTGTCAAAGTTGCCCCCGTTTTCAGGATCAATTTCATCGCCTCACCCGCCATCATTGTGCCAATCACACCTGGTAACGGTGCAAAAACCCCTGCTTCGGCACAACTTGGGGCCAAACCATCAGCGGGCTTTTCAGGAAAGATACACTGATAACAGGGTCCTTTCCGTGCGGGATCGAACACAGAAATCTGGCCTTCCCATTGACTAAGCGCGCCTGACACCATCGGTTTTTGCTGCTCAACGGCAATCTTGTTCACCAAATATCTGGTTTCAAAATTATCGCTACCTTCCAGTATCAGATCATAGTCTGCGATCAATTCCTCGGCGATCTCTTCATCAAGACGCCGATTGTAGGGCTTTACTTCGATATGTGGGTTTTGTGCCAACATTTGCGCTTTGGCGGAAAAAACCTTGTGCGTTCCAATTCTCTCTTCGGTATGGATCACCTGTCGTTGCAAATTGGCGTTTTCAACGGTGTCATCATCAATCACACCGATTGTACCCACCCCCGCCGCGGCAAGGTATTGCAGAGCCGGCGCACCCAATCCACCTGCCCCAACAACCAACACCTTAGCGTCCTTTAATCGTTTTTGCCCCGTCCCCCCGATTTCGCGCATCACGACATGACGGGCGTAGCGTTCCAATTCGATGCTCGAAAAAGGCCCCGTTGATTTCGTTGGTTGTGACTCTGGCGGATGGGCACGTGCACGTAAAAATTTCAGCAATTGACGATAGAGGTAAACACCACCAACCACAGTTGTCAAAACCGACCAAGCGGCCAATGATTGCCCCAAAATCACAAGGTCCGGCGCAATTGATCCTGCAACCATCATCCAAACGCACAGGATCAGGATGATTACAACCGCGTTGATCAACATCCTAAGCGTCATCCTATCATGCCCCTGTTGACCCAAAACCACCTACACCCCGATCCGTTTCATCAAGTGCATCTACAATTGCAAAGGTCGCCTGAACCACTGGTGCGACAATCATCTGCGCAATCCGCATTCCATGGGTCACGCGGAACGTATCTGCACCACCATTCCAAAGAATCACGCCCAAATCACCGCGATAATCGCTGTCGATGGTCCCAATCGCGTTGGCCAAGGTAATCCCGTGTTTCAGCGCCAGACCAGAACGCGCGCGCACCTGAACCTCATATCCAATAGGGATTTCCAAACGCAGTCCTGTGGGGATCAGGGCACGCCCGCCCGGGGATATTTCGACACCTGCGTCGCGATGATCATCGGGCAGATTGGCCCGCAAATCTGCGCCCGCTGCCCCAACTGTTTCATAAGTCGGAAGCCCAAGATCGCGATCCGCAGTATCGGACCAAGAAACCATTATATTGACCATTTACGATGTCCCCAAAATCTCATCTGCGATCCGTTCAGCCAATTTTGCGGCGACTTCACCCTTGCTGAGGCGCGGCCATTGATCCGCACCCTGTTCTGTCACCAAAATCACCTGATTTTCGCTGCCACCCATAATCTCAGTTTCGGGTGACACATCGTTCGCAACGATCCAATCACATCCTTTACGCGCACGTTTGTCGGTGGCGTTTTCAATGACATCATCCGTTTCCGCCGCAAAGCCAATCACAAGGGGTGGGCGCGCGTCTGTTCCAAGTTGTGCAACATGCGCGAGGATGTCGGGATTTTCAGTTAGCGACAATTCGGGCAAAGACCCATTTTGTTTTTTGATTTTCGATCCAGACGCATTTTCCACCCGCCAATCCGCGACAGCAGCCGCAAATATCGCGCAGCTCACATCTAGGTTCGCCTTCACCGCATCAAACATGTCATGTGCGCTTTCCACTTGGATCACGTGGACGCCATTGGGGGGTGGCACATCAGAGGGACCCGTTACAAAACGGACATCCGCACCCAAATCCCGTAATGCGGCAGCAATCGCTGTCCCCTGAGCACCAGAGGAGCGATTTGCGATGTAACGGACAGGATCAATCGGTTCATGCGTTGGACCAGATGTCACCAGAACCTTGTGACCCTCCAATGGACGCGGCGCAAAATGCGCTGCAATGGCGTCAATTATTTCTAGCGGTTCTGACATGCGACCAGGCCCATATTCGCCACAAGCCATATCACCAGGGTTCGGGCCAACAATATGCACCCCATCTGCAACCAATTGCGCCAAATTACGCTGTGTCGCAGGGTGATCCCACATCCGCACATTCATGGCAGGGGCAATCAGAACAGGCGTATCCGTGGCCAACAATAAAGTTGAGGCTAAATCATTCGCCAACCCATTCGCCATCTTTGCCATCAAATCCGCAGTAGCAGGGGCGACAACAACCAAATCCGCGCTGCGCGACAGTTGAATGTGGCCCATGTCCGATTCAGCCGTTAGATCAAATAAATCATGATACACTTGCACACCTGCAAGAGCCGACACCGACAGCGGCGTCACAAATTCAGACGCGGCCTGTGTCATAACAGGGGTCACCGACGCACCGCGTTCACGCACACGTCGGATCAGATCTAGCGATTTATACGCAGCAATCCCGCCTGAAATGATCAAAAGGATGTTATTACCCGCAAGCATATTCGCCACCTCGTGTTCCTATGCTTGCGACACTATTTTGTTTCGCCACCCTTCTGCAAGTGCAGATCGACCAATGCGTTATAGGTAGTGTGCAACCTCTGCCATGTTGTTTTGCAGATGCTTGCGCAACTTCTGGAATGCCGCCGCTTCGATTTGGCGGATCCGCTCTTTAGACAGGCTGAGCTCTTTTCCGAGGCTTTCCAGCGTGCGCGTATCCTCGCGAATGGCACGTTCACGCACGATTAAGCGCTCGCGATCATTCAACGTCGACATCGCATCTAACAAACACTTCCGCAAATGTGCATTGTCATGTGCTTGCTCAAACAGGCTATCTGCGCCTTCGCTTTCGTCCTCAAGTGTTTCAATCCACTCGCGACCTTCTTCGTCTGTCGATTGTGTTGCATTCAATGAATAATCAGAGCCTGACAGGCGTCCATCCATCATCTTTACATCACCCAGTGGCACGCCAATTTCGGTCGCGATTTTGCGATGCAATTGGTCGCTATCTAATGAGATGCCCATCTGCATGGCTTCACGCTCTAACTGCGCCTGGATACGGCGCATGTTAAAGAACAGCGCTTTTTGCGAGCTGGTTGATCCTGTACGGACCAAGGACCAATTCCGCATGACATAGTCCTGAACACTCGCCTTAATCCACCAAACAGCATATGTCGAAAACCGTACGCCGCGATCGGGGTCAAATTTCTCGGCAGCCTTCATCAATCCCAATCCCGCCTCTTGAATGAGGTCGTTCATAGGCACGCCATAGCGCTTGAATTTTGAGGCCATCGAAATCGCCAGACGCATGTATGCGGTGATTAATCTGTGCAGCGCTTGTTCATCTTTATGATCGCGCCACAAATACGCAAGTTGTAGTTCAGTTTCCGCATCCAATAACTCCGCCTTCATCGCTCGGCGGGAAAGTGAAATCGCATTCGCTTGATCCAAAGCCATCTTTGTAGCTCCTTATACTTGCAACCCTGTTTAATTTTTGTTCTTTGTATTGGATACGCGGCTACACAGGGATCAGATCACTTTGAGGGGAAAATGACGAAATTAACGACAATGGTGTTGGGTGGTATCAACTCTGGAAAGTCCGCCTTTGCAGAATCCCTGATCACAAATCAGACCACCACGCCCTACTACGTCGCAACCTCAGTTGTGCTTGATAAAGAAACGCGGGATAAGGTTGAGGCCCATCAAACTGTGCGCGGGCCGAATTGGCATACCATCGAAGAGCCTGTGGAACTTGCGGCAGCATTAGAACAGCTTCCCGCAGGATCGGTTATATTGGTTGATTGCCTGACCATGTGGCTAAATAATTTGCTGTATCACGAGCTTGATGTTGACGGTTACACGCAAAACTTGCTTGAAACGGTTGCCCGGTCTGACTTGGACATCACATTTGTCAGTAATGAGGTTGGATTGGGCGGGATTTCCGAAAATGCGCTCACACGGAAATTTGCACGACTTCAAGGGGCTTTGAACCAAAAAATTGCTGAACAATCGGATCGCGTTGCATTTGTTGCTGCGGGGCTGCCCATGTGGTTGAAGGGCGGAATTTAATGGACCTCTACCTCATTCGTCACGCGCCAACCCACCGCAAATCCATGGTCGGCTGGAGCGATGTTGACGCAGATTTCAGCGACACAGATCGCTTTGGTGCGTTAAACGCGTTCCTTCCACAACCCGCCAATTTGGTATCTTCCGATTTGCGCCGTACTGTTGGAACGGCGGATCGCTTGGCCACGGGTCGGCAGCGTTTAGAGCACTGTCCGAAACTACGTGAAATCAACTTTGGCGATTGGGAATTGAAAACGTTCGCAGAAATTCAAGAAACCCACGCCGAGGATATTCGGGCATTCTACGAAACGCCCGGGACGCTTACCGCCCCGAATGGCGAATGCTGGAACGGATTTTACGAACGCGTGCATTCAGGATTTGACGGATTATTGCGGCACACCCAAGGCCCGCTGATCGCGGCCGTGCATTTCGGGGTTGTGATTGCTGCCATCCAACGCGCGTTAAATGTGTCCGCTTATGAAGCCTTTTCACATCGCATCGATAACCTTTCGCTGACACATATACGCATTACAAATGGCGCATGGGATGCGGTGAGCATCAATGATACGGGTCCATTAACCAATTCGTAACCTCTCTTTGCGACCTCAGGTATGAGGTTAACAAACGATGCTGACACGCGCATTTTCCGATTGCTTTGAGGGCATTGAACCGCAACTTGTTGAAATCGAATGCGCGATTTTACCGGCCTGCCCCCTTTTTCAATAATTGGCCTGCCAGATAAAGCGGTCAGCGAGGCACGTGATCGCATCAGATCCGCATTGGGCGCGTTGTCAATCGCACTGCCCTCGCGTCGGATCATAATCAACCTGTCCCCTGCCGATATGCCCAAAGAAGGATTGCATTTGGATTTGCCGTTTGCGCTGGCCCTTCTAGCGGCAGTGAACAGCATAACAAATGAGGATAGCGAAGGCGCGCTGGCCATTGGTGAACTCTCCCTTGATGGGCACGTGCAACCTGTGGTCGGCACCCTGCCCGCCGCGCTGAAAGCGGCCGAATCGGGCAAAGATTTATATTGCCCCGAAACATCAGGGGCCGAAGCCGAATGGGTGGATGCCACGCGGGTTTTTGCGACAAAATCCCTAATGGCGGTCATTCAACACCTGACAGGTCAGGCACCGCGCGAACCCGCAGTGGCACGGCAAATCATCCCGCAAGAGGCGATGCTGGATATGGCAGAGGTGCGCGAACAAGAACGCGCAAAACGCGCCCTGGAAATTGCAGCGGCGGGCCGTCATCATGTGTTCTAGGTGGGCCCACCTGGATCGGGTAAATCCATGATGGCGGCCCGCATGGCCAGCATTCTGCCCCCCCTAAACGCGATGGAGGCGTTAGAAACATCCATGATCCAATCCGTTGCGGGATTGTTGGGATCAGACGGCATTCAATCCACTCGCCCCTTTCGCGAACCCCATCACACCGTGTCCATGGCCGCAATTGTCGGCGGAGGCAAAGGCGCATGTGAAATATCCCTGCAAGTTTTCTTTGATCGCAGCGGCAAATCCTTGCAAATGCGGATTTATGACCGATCCTGATCAGGCCTGTGGCCGTGCGCCAAATTGCGGAAATGATTATTTGGATCGTATATCAGGCCCGCTTATGGACCGCTTTGCTCTGCGGATCGAGGTCCCCGTCGTGCGGTTTCAGGACTTAAGCCTACCTGCAAGCGGCGAACGCAGTCATGTGATTGCAACACGCGTGTTAGCCGCACGCACGCTGCAGGACACGCGATATGCGAGAACCTATCTTGAGCTGGCTGCAATAAAGCTAAACTTAACGGCCCGCGGATTTCATCGCGTTATTCGTGTGGCCCGCACTATTACGGATTTGGAACAATCCGAACATGTTGCGCGCCATCACGTCGGCGAGGCGATTAGTTTCCACAATAGCGCACCTGCGGCTTAGCCTACCCGGCGTGCCTCAATCGCTTCCCAAATCTTTTCCGCAGCGTTGATGCCATCAAAACGCTCAAGCTCTTGGATGCCTGTCGGGGAAGTTACGTTGATTTCAGTCAGATAATCGCCAATCACATCAATCCCGACAAAAATCTGTCCCTTTTCACGCAAGAGCGGTCCAATCGCTGCGCAAATTTCGCGATCACGCTCTGTCAGGCCCACTTTTTCAGGACGACCGCCCACATGCATGTTGGAACGAGTCTCCCCCTTGGCAGGGACGCGGTTAATCGCGCCAATCGGTTCGCCATCAACCAAAATGACGCGCTTATCCCCATTTGACACATCTGGCAAAAACTTTTGCACAATCAAAGGTTCGCGCGAAAATCCAGTGAACACTTCATGCAATGAGGCAAGGTTTCGATCATTTTGATCTAAACGGAATACGCCCGCACCACCATTCCCATAAAGAGGTTTCAGGATGACATCGCCATGCTCTTCCTTGAACGCTTTTATCGTCTCTAGATCGCGTGCAATTGTTGTGGGAGGCGTCAAATCGGGGAAACGCAAAACCAATAGTTTCTCTGGATAATTGCGCACCCAGAACGGATCATTCACCACCAATGTGTCTGGATGGATCAGATCAAGCAAATGTGTGGTCGTGATATAATGCATGTCAAAGGGCGGATCTTGACGCAGCCACACAACATCGAAATCCGCTAAATCCACCTCTTGCATTTCGGATAGATCAGAATGCTGGCCCTGAACGCGTTTTACCGTGAAATACTGACCACGGGCTGTGACCTTACCCTCTTGGAACGCAAGGTGATCAGGTATATAAAAAAACAACTCATGACCTCTCGCTTGTGCCTCTTCGGCGATGCGGAATGTGCTATCTGCGTCGATATTTACGGTTTGGATCGGGTCCATCTGAAATGCAATTTTCATCAATTCCTGCCTTCACTTGTGTTTCGCTATAGATGGCCTGTCCAAAGTGATTTGACAATTACCCAGCGGTTAAAAACCAGCCAGCGCATCAGGAATGATCTGAATTTCGCCTTTTTGATCCACTAACGCCGCATCCAGCCGCATTTTAAAATTCTGACCAGACAAATGTTCATCAACAAAAATTTTGGCGGATTGATTGATCCTTGTGATTTGCTGCAAACTAATCCGGGATGCCGCGATGCCATGCATGCGTGCGCGCTTCACCTCGACAAACAACACTGTATCATTGCGGTGCAAAGCCAAATCGATTTCACCCGATGCGCTTTTGAACCGATGTTGCAAAACGCACCATCCATCGCGTGCCCAATGCCGCGCGACTTGAAGTTCAGCGGTCTGCCCAGAGTGATAAGAAACTTTACCCGTCGTCGTTTTTGTCAATCGCCAAGGCTCTTTGATAAATCTTGCGCCTTGGTTGTCCTGTTGCCGCCGAAATCATGTCAGCCGCATCTTTTACGGACATTTTATCCAACGCGCTTCTGATCTGATCATCTATGTCATCTTGGTTAACGGATGATGAACGGGCACGGTCGATCAACAAAACAATTTCGCCCTTTGGCGGATGCTCTGTTACACTGTCCAGCAATTCGTCCAGCGTGCCACGCCGCACTTCTTCGAATTTTTTCGTCAGCTCGCGGGCAAGGGCCGCGCTACGCTCTCCACCCAATGTTAAGGCAGCGTCCTTTAATGTGGCGGCAATGCGTTTTGGCGATTCATAGAATGCCAAAGTTGCTGGAATTTCGGACAACTCAGACAGTTTTGAACACCTTTGCGATTTCGTGTTGGGCAAGAAGCCTTCGAACAAAATTCGATCACTTGGCAA
>Ga0255776_10008426_pt1 | contig 10195 bp, 6 predicted proteins | sample 071ome_19_FD_179974 | JGI IMG/M metagenome (GOLD analysis project Ga0255776, IMG submission 179974) | Coastal salt marsh microbial communities from the Groves Creek Marsh, Skidaway Island, Georgia - 071413AT metaG (version 2) | ecosystem: Environmental > Aquatic > Marine > Intertidal zone > Salt...
GGGGATGACCCTCGGTGCCGGATCCGTTGTCCTGCAACCTTTCCTGAATTCCCTGGCTGCCGAGGCAGCGGGTGAAATGCCGCCGCGGATCGTCTTCGTCCTGCAGAGCAACGGGTTAAACCCTCATCATGTCCGGCCGGAAGGCCTGGGCAGTCCCTCCGGGAAGGTCGAAAAAATGACCGATGTCCCGCTGGCCGAACACAAACTGCGAGAGGCGATCTCACCGTTGGAACCTTTCAAGGACCGCATGTCCATCGTTATGGGCCTATCCGCCAAACAGGCTAGACCGAACCACGGTGCAGGGTACGGTGCACTGGGACTCTATAACGCGAGGGGTGCCGGAGGTGCAGGAAATCGCAATACCCCGCATGCCCAGACGATCGATCATGCCCTGGCAAAATCGCTTCCCGGTCTCGTTCCAGTGGTCGGTCTCGGCGTTCCCAGTGCACCCGACCGGATCTTTTCCTATTCGTCATCGGTCATTTCCCCGAAGCGGCCGATGCCGATCGTCTGCCAGCCGGACATCGCCTTCCAATCACTGTTCGGGAGCGTCGCCGAAGGCAGTGCGGCCAAGAAATTTCATGCACGAAACAAGGTCCTCGATTGGATTCGCTCAGACATCAAACGCGTCCGCGGGGAGCTGCCGGCGATGGATCGCGAGAAGCTTGATGTCTATCTCAACACTTTCGAGCAAATGCGAGGCCGACAGGACAAGATCGGGACGATTAAGGATCGCCTCAAGGCCCATGAGCCCGTGAGCGACAAATTCAAGAGCCTTTCGAAGACAGACGTGTTCGAGTCCCATTGTGCCCTGGCTGCCTCCAGCCTGGCATGCGGCTTGACAAACGTGGTGCTCCTCGACGCACACTGCGGGCCAAATAGTTACAAAGTCTGGTCGGAACTGGGGATCAACATACGTGGCAACACCATCGGCCACATGTCCGGCGGAGGTTGGGGAGACGGAAATGAGCGGGACAAATACGCCATCCCCATCCGCCAGTACCACTGCGAGAGAGTGGCCGACCTGGCGAAACGACTCGATGCGATTCCTGAAGGCGACGGCACAGTGCTCGACAACACGCTGATCGTCTTCATGAGCGATTTCGCACATGACCACCACAGCCAAGGCCTCGATTGGCCGTTAGTGCTGATCGGTAACCTCGGCGGACGGTTGAAGACCGATGGGCGTTTCCTTCAGTTCCCCGGCCATGGGAAGAAGGGCCACAGGACCATGGAGAATTTTTACCTCTCCCTGTTGCACGCTGTCGGCGACAAACGTGAATCGTTCGGAGTGAAAGACACTGACTTGCTGGACCTGGACACTGCCGGTCCGCTTGCGGAAATCATGGCGTGAACAAACCCATGATGCTTCGCGACTATAGACTCGCCCTGTTGGTGCCAGGCATCTGGTTGTTATCGTCAACTGCCATCTGCACAGCCGACGATACGGCCGCCGAAGCCGCGACTGAAGGGCTGCGAGTTTCGTATCAGTCCTATTACACCACCGAGATCGAGGCGGTGATCGAAGCCGCAGAGACGGCCGGCAAGGTTCAGAGGTACAGCCACGCGAGAGCGGCCGACAACGGTTTCAACAAATGGCTCAAGGGTGGAGAAAACGCCCTGAAGCCTCCGCAGAAGGCAGCGGTTGAAAAGGGCGAAACGGATGCACTGGTGTTCGGAATGTGGTGGAGCAGTGTGGGTCGTTGGTATGGAGTTACTGGAGAAAAGTCGTCCATGAACCTGATTGCCTTATGGGGCGTGAAGAACAACCCGGAGTTTCGTCTACTATGGCAAACACACTGGGCGACCTTGATGGGCCATATCCAGGACAAGAAAGACCGGAGTTTTCACGCCCTGGACGTAGTGACGCCCCACTACGAAAAGGCACGCAAACTACTCGAAGCGGAGGTGGATTTCGTAAACCAGCAACACGACCGACGCGTTGTGGTCATCATTCCGGTGACGGCAGCCGTTTTGGATCTGCGTGCGATGGTTGCTGAGGGCAAGTTTCCTGGGCTCAGCGAACAATCGGAGCTGTTTATACCAGGCACCTGGAATGCCCAGCGGCATATCCGCATGTTGACCGCGTATTGCAACTTCGCTGTACTCTTCGGAGTGTCGCCAGAAGGTCTTTCTCCGTCGGTAGACCATCTGAACTATAGGGCCAAAGGCGGTCCCCTTTCTTCGATGGCTGGTATCACTGCCGAACAGCACAAGATCTTGCAAAAACTGGCCTGGGACACCGTCACCAGCTATCCGTACACTGGTGTACAGAAGAAGTGATGCATAAATTTCGGCAATAAGTTCATTTGGGTTTGGTCACCCGTGGGGTCGTTTGCGTCGCACTCGATCACGGGCTAATGGCTGTGATCCCTCTGGGATCTTAGAAAGTAAAAAAGTATGAATCAACTCAGATATTTGTGCGGGATTTGATCGAGTTTGGCTAATTACATATAGTAAAGGATCATCCCCTCTCAATTTCAGCGACAGACCATCCATATAAAATGACAGGATCGGCCAATTTCATAACCCAGATCACGAAGTCACAACGCCAGCTTCACAGCTTCATTCTGTCGATGGTGTGGAATCCTGTTGAGGCGGATGATATTTTGCAGGAGACAAACCTGGTGCTATGGGAAAAGGCAGCGGAGTTTGATGACAGTCGGCCATTTCTGCCTTGGGCTATGCGTTTTGCTCAATTTCAGGCCATGGCTTGGCTGAAAAAGAACAGTAGACAAAAGCAAAGGCTGGTAATTGATGATGATCTCGCCAAATTACTAGCGGACGAGGCCGTGGACGATGAGCAAGCCTACGACTCCCGGCGAGCTGCACTGGCGAGATGCATGAAGAAGCTAAAACCTGAACAGCGAGTCCTGATAGCACGTCGCTATGAGCCAAATGCCTCGGTTAATGCGATGGCTGAAATTGCGGGAATTACTCCAAAGGCAGTTTCAGATAGATTGCGTCGCATTCGATACTCCCTGTTAGACTGCATTGAAAAAACAATGGTGAAGGACTCTTTGGCATGAACTCGATAACCCCTGATATCCAAGATATTCTGAACCGGCTGGCGGATGGCATCAGCTCTGAAGAAGATGAAAAACGTCTGGGCGAGTGGCTGCGATCTGGCCCCCAGGCAAGGAAGCACTTTAGAGATTTCATGGCACTTCATTCGGAACTGCACTGGGATTATGTGTTAGCCTCCAAGCCTGAAGAATTTAGTGTACCTGAAGTGACAGAGGTCAGTTCTCCCCTGCCCCTGTTCGGCTGGTTCACCACATTTGCCACTGGTGCAGTGCTTGCGGCGTTTATCGTGTGGGCAGTACTGAATTCCCCAGATCCGGCGGATATCAAGGAGACACCGGACATCTCAAAGGGATCGGTAACCGCCCTGTTATTGGATGAGGCGAATGCAGAGTTTGCCGATGGTAGATCTCCGGATGGTGTAAGATTTGAGCCCGGGGAATATGAGTTGGTCAAAGGGATGACCCACCTGCGATTTTCCAATGGTGCCGACATGGTGCTGGTAGCCCCAGCTCTGTTGCAAATCGAGGATACACAACATACCCGGTTAGTGTACGGAAAGGTACGGGTGACAGCACCTCCTTCAGCCAAGGGGTTTACCGTCTCCACAGGTTCAGCGAACTATATCGACCTCGGGACCGAGTTTGGCCTGCAGGTAGATAAGGACAGTGGGGCTAGCGACTTGTACGTCTTTGATGGTCAGGTCATTGTCGAAGACCCAAACTCGGGAAAAGTTTTGTCGGAGATCAATGGAGGCGAATCATCGCGGGTTGTTGATGGTGCGATTGCCAATGCTCCGGAAATTACTGAGAATAAATTCCCCACTTCCGGTTCGATTGGACTGAGAAGATGGCAGCAATCCGAGGAAAAGATACGGCAGGACAGAGGGCTGCTTGCGTTCTACCCGTTTCATAAGTTGGACGATGAATCAGTGTTAGCCAATGCGATCAGCAACACCGTGATGGAAGACGGTAATATTGTCGGAGCCCGATGGACAACTGGAAGGTGGACAGGAAAGCATGCACTGCTTTTTGACAGCGATAATGATTTCGTAGGGATCAAGATTCCTGGAGAATACCCTGAGTTGACCTTGGCGGCTTGGATCCGGGTGGATCGGTTCGACTTTGTTTTCAATGCGATCCTCAATTCTGACGGATACGACCTGGGTGACATCCATTTTCAGCTGACCAGGCAAGGGTATCCTCGTGGTGGGGTGATCGTGGAGGGAAAATTCAGGGACGAAGTATTGAGCCAACCTGTTCCGTTGGGAGAATGGGTCCATGTTGCCTCTGTGCTCAACACGCAAACCCGCACTCAACAGATCTATGTGAACGCACAACTTTCCCGTGAACGTTTTTGGCAAAGTGATGAGCCTTTACGTCCAGGATCCTGTCGCCTTGGCAACTGGCTATCCGTTCCGGGTGTGGGGTCGGAGAAACGGGCGTTTCGCGGTAGTATTGATGAATTGGCGATTTGGAAACGTGCTTTATCTGAAGCGGATATCAACCATCTGTTCGAGGCGGGGCGACCAGGTATGACTTTAGGAATGAAATAAGGAAAAAAATGAATAGTAAATCGAGTAAAGGGAATCAATTCGCATCGCAGTCCGGACCACTATCCAGAAGATCCTTCCTGACAGCCGGAACCCTCGGCGTAGGTGGGCTTAGCCTTGCGGATGCACTAAGACTGAGGGCGGCAGCTGGTGAAAAGAGTGTGGCCCCGGACACATCGGTTATTTTCGTTTGGCTCGCCGGGGGACCGCCCCACATGGAGACCTACGATATGAAACCGGATGCACCTTCCGACTATCGCGGCCTTTTCGATCCTATTCGCACCAACGTACCCGGCATCGACGTTTGCGAACTGCTCCCCATGCACGCCAAGTGTGCCGACAAGTACACCCTGATTCGCAGCATCGCCCATACCTTCAATGATCACGGTGGGGGAAGCAAACGATTCATGACCGGGCGTATTCCTGCTACGCCAACGGGTACCAAGAACGATGCCCCCTCAGTGATCTCGATCGTCAACAAGATGCGTGAGGACATAGACGTAGGGTTACCCAACTGCATCACGATGGGGAACGGTCGCCGTGCCAATCCAGACACCTACGCCCAAGGTGCAGCGTATCTGGGAATGAAGTACAACTATTTGCCCGTTGGAGACGATCCAAGTTCCCCGAATTTCGCAGTCCGAAATATGTTCCTCGACAAAGCAATGGAAGAGCGTCTGGACGATCGAAGGAAACTTCTCGGTGATTTCGACAGGCTGCGAAGGGACGTTGACGCAAACGGAGCGATGGAGGCGATGGATGAATTCAGTCAAAAAGCCTTCGACTTGTTGACCAGCCCACGTATGCATTCAGCCTTCGACTTATCGAAGGAACCTCAAAAGCTCCGTGAACGCTATGGCATGCATGCCTGGGGTCAGCGGGCTCTCATGGCAAGACGACTCGTAGAAGCCGGAAGTAGTTTCGTCACCGTGGCCATGGAGAATCCTTTTATATCAGGTGTAAAGTATCCAAAACTCGGCTTTTACAATTGGGATTCCCATGCAGTCAATTGCGACCTCTGGGTTGATGCCCGACACCGTTTCCCCATTTATGACCGTGCCATCACAGCCTTGATCGAAGATCTGCACGACCGCGGGTTAACTGAAAAAGTTTTGCTGGTAGTAACCGGTGAGTTCGGTCGAACACCGAAAATCAGCCGAGCTGACAGTGGTTCCAAGGGTCTTCGACACGGACGCGAACACTGGCCACAGGCGATGTCTGTGCTGGTTTGCGGGGGCGGCATGGATCACGGTCAAGTGGTCGGCTCCACCACCTCCAAGGGTGAACATCCTCATGATCGCCCTCTCACACCCAATGATTTATGGGCGACAGTTTACCGTCATCTGGGCATCGATCAGAACGCCAGCATCCCAGACTTTTCGGGACGTCCCCAGCATCTCCTTCCCTTCGGAAAGCCAATTCGCGAATTGATATGAAGAAACCCGTCCCATTGCGGTGTATGAGCAGTTGGAGTCATCGTTTTATCTGGTCTTCGATGCTTGTCGGAACCTTGGGCGTTGCTCAGGCCGCCGACCGGTTTGAAGCGATTCGCCCAGTGCTCGAGAAGCACTGCATCGATTGTCACGGGGTTGATAAACAGAAGGGGGACGTACGGTTCGATAAATTCTCTGGAGGTCCTTCAGAGGAGACGGAGTTGTGGCTGAAGGTATTGGATCAACTCCAGTCCGGAGAGATGCCACCGAAGAAAAAGCCACGGCCCAGCCATACAGAACTGGCTGTGCTCACAGGCTGGATTGAGGAAAATGCCGGAGCGGCGACTCAGGCTTTTATTGAAAACATGAAACGACCGGAGAACGGGAACCTGGTGCCGCATGAAAAGCTCTTCGATCCGAAGACTGCTGAGGAGGGTCCGAAGATTGCAGCCAGCCCTGCACGTATATGGCGTACACTTCCAGGGAGTTATGAGGCCAAGCAACAGGCATGGCTAAAGGAACGTGGAGTGAATGTGGCCATGAGGAATGGACAGGGGAAAAGGTATGGGTACTTCCCGGCACCATTTGGATTGCATGGGGAACATGAATTGAAGAATTATTCGTTCCGTTACTCATTGGAAGCTTCCCAGACAGAAGGGTTGGCGAACAATGCACGGGGGCTGTTGGGCCTTGTCATCGACGTAAAGCCGAGAGGCAATGTGAAGACCTTGATTCAGGATCTCGCAAAATCGGAAGAAGTGCCCAAGACCAAGGAACTCAACCAAGTCATTACGGAACAGTATATTCACTGGCTCGGGAGAGAACCTGAGAATGCGGAATTGGAGCGGAAGCGTAAAAAGGTGGAGGAAAGCATTGGAAAATTCGGCAACCGTGAAGGCCTGATCTTTGGCCTGGTTCCGATCTTGATCCATCCAGAGGCATTCTATCACTCAGAGTTCGGGATCGAAGTTGCAAAGGACCAGCCTGCCATCCTTACACCGGAAGAGATCATAGACGCGATAGACCGTGCATTGCGTGATCAGCGACATGAAGCTGGCCGTAACCCCAGGTCTCAATGGCAGATTGGATACGGAAATCCAATCGTACGGGACTTCCTTCAAGTGGCTGCTGAGCAAGGGAAACTCAACAATCGGGAGGACTTGTTGGCGGCACTGGATTTAGCCAAGCAACACAAGAGGATAAAAAAGCTATCCGAGTCGGAGACCGTGAAACGTTTCCTGGAAGAGTATTTCAACTACACAGAGTACTTCCACGTGTTCAAAGATATTGGTGAACTACAGAAGGAAAAGGATGCGGGCCGGTTGTTTGGTACCTTTGCCGAACATTTCAACAACGGCCATCCAGAGAAGGTGGTCTCCAAGACCCGAGCTGTCATCGATAAGATTCTGGAAGAAGACCGGGATGTCCTCGCCCGTCTGCTCACGATCAAAACTGACTACCGGGGCGACTCGGATGTGACGCTGGAAATGGTATTCGAGAAGGCAAAGCGTGGGTTTGAGGGAGGAATCGGGCACCTGGAACGGCGTTTGGCCCAAACCGGGGAAAATAAATTATCGGACAAAGACCGTGAAAGAACCCTGAAGGATCTGGAGAAAAGGAAAAAGGGGCTCGCAGAGTTAATGGAGAAACATCCTGATTGGCTGGAGCCCAGCCGACTTGGTGTTCTCAACCAACGCTCCTGGCTCGTTTCACATTCGGATAATGCCGAGAACCATCCGATCCATCGCGGCAAATGGATTCGGGAAAGATTGCTGGGAGGGAGGGTGCCGGATGTACCTGTGACGGTGGATGCAGCCTTACCGGAAGACCATAGCAAGACACTTCGTGAACGCATGGAGAAAACCCGGCAGGCTGAGTGCTGGAAGTGCCACCGCCTGATGGATCCTCTGGGGCTGCCTTTTGAACAATTTGACCACTTTGGAAGTGTCCGTGAAACAGAGAAAGACCGCCCTATAATCATCACTGGAGAAATTATTGATAGTGGTGACCCGAAGATCGACGGCCCAGTGGCTGGCCCGGATGAGTTGGTAAACAAGCTGGCTAGTTCTGAACGTGTGCAACAGGTATTCGTTCGCTACGCCTTTCGTTTCTGGATGGGGAGAAATGAAACACTTCAGGATGCGAAAACCCTGCAAGATGCTTACAAGGCCTACAAGGAAAGCGGTGGCAGTATGTCGGCCCTGCTACAATCACTTCTCACTTCAGATGCATTTCTTTATCGTACAGGAGCCATTTCAAAAACAGGGAGAACCAAACTATGAAAATAAATCGACGTGAAATCATCAAGAGTGCTGCTCTGGCAGCAGGAGGAACAGCCCTGAGTACTCAGCCCGGGTCCGCCGCACAAGAAATCTCCGGATCTCCCAAACGCTTTGTCTTTTTTATCTATAGCAACGGCTTTCACCCAGACCATGTTTGCCCATCTTCGCTCAAGGACACTCGAAAGACCGATAAGCTTATTGATGTAGAGTTGGCACCTCATGACTTACCCAAATGGACAGCCCCGCTTGAAAAATACAAAGATCGCATGACCATCCTGCAGGGTGTCAATGGCCGACATTGCAGCACAAGTCATGGCACACCTTTTGGTTGTTTGGCAGGGGTCAAAAAAGGTAAGTCCCCCACTGCTCCTACAATTGATTATGCACTGGGAAATGCTTTACCCAAAGCTCCCCTACCCATGCTGGGTATCGGGCTCAGCCAATTGACTACAATGCAGGCCACGCCCATCACCTACAGCTCTTCCGCAGCTGCAGCCTCACGACCCATTCCATTGTTTTCAGATCCCAGGATGGCCTACCAGAACATCTTTGGCAGTGTTGCAGGAGAAAAGTCCCGCGACGCCTTCCTTGCTGAGACAGATTGGTTCAGGGAAGTGCTGGATGACAGTGCCAATCTCCGCAAACGTTTGAGTGGAGCAGAAGCTGCGAAGTTTGATACTTACCTCAATGGTCTCACTCAGATTCAAAAGCAACGGTCGGACCTGATGGAGATGAAAGATTCACTATCGAAGTTCAAACCCGAGTTAAGCGAAGCTTTCGAGAATCCAGAGCACAGTGGCCAGTGGTGGGAAGCGGGTATCGATGTTGGTGTGGCAGCCCTAAAGGCAGGAGTTACAAATGTTTTGACGGTTGACGCTGGACTCAGTGGCCCAGATGGCATGCCGTTGGACACCTTCAAACTGAACTGGCCCAAAGAAGCAAGAGAACCCAAAAAATCTCACGACATCGGTCATTGGCCTCAGAATGGCCCCGGCTGGCTGAGTGCCCGGCATTACAGCCTTACCATGCTGGAGCGAATCATCCAACCTCTTGCAGCAACGCCGGAACCTGACGGCAAAGGCTCTATGCTCGACAACACTCTCATCGTGTACACCAGCGACTCAGGAGAAGTCCAGCACTCCCATGGCAACCATTGGCCCTTCTTGCTCATTGGAAACCTTGGTGGCAAAATCCGCAGCGGCCGCTACATCCAGTTCCCAACATGGGGATCGATGACCAAGACTCCAAACTCCAGTTACGGGGAACCCGTCGCCCACCATGAACGTCCCCATGATGGACGTACAATCAATGCACTTTGGACCACATTGCTCCACGCAGCGGGATCGCCCGTCGACGGCTTCAACATGGGTATCGCCCCAAAAGGACTGGATAGAGTTGGCCCGATGGAGGAATTGCTGGCATGATGTCACCGCATGTCTGGGCATTGCTCATCCTTGTATTTACTTCGAGCATTCTAACATCCAAACCACCCCCACTACTTGACTGCACTGGCCCGGAAGGTGTGAGTGCCGAGGCTGTTGCAAGTGCCCAGAAAGCCTGGGCAAAGTATCTTGGAGAAATGAGCCATGACAAAGCATTCGTTTTGGACAAAGAGAAAAAAACAAAAGTCTCGATGATCCTGGTCCCGCCGGGGAAGTACTATCGCGGGGAAGGAAAAAATGCTGCCGTGGTCACCTTGACGCGTCCGCTTTGGGTTGGCAAATACGAGGTGACTCAACAGCAATACGCGGCAGTGATGGGGCGTAATCCCAGCCATTTTGATCGCAAAGACACGAATAACTACCCGGTAGATGCAGTGAGCCATCGTCAGGCGATTGCATTTTGCGATAAAGCTTCATTGCTAACTGGAGGCGAATTCCGGTTGCCCACCGAGGCTGAATGGG
>Ga0255776_10008438_pt1 | contig 10185 bp, 5 predicted proteins | sample 071ome_19_FD_179974 | JGI IMG/M metagenome (GOLD analysis project Ga0255776, IMG submission 179974) | Coastal salt marsh microbial communities from the Groves Creek Marsh, Skidaway Island, Georgia - 071413AT metaG (version 2) | ecosystem: Environmental > Aquatic > Marine > Intertidal zone > Salt...
TTAAAACTGCAGTAGTATCAAAAGTATTCCCAACGCGTTCTCATACAGTATCTGCTCAGGGTGGTATTACTTGTGCGATCGCGAGTGCTGATCCAAATGATGATTGGCGCTGGCACATGTTCGATACTGTTAAAGGTTCTGATTATATCGGTGACCAAGACGCTATCGAATATATGTGTAGTGTAGGACCTCAGGCTGTATTCGAGCTTGATCACATGGGTCTGCCGTTCTCTCGTTTTGACAATGGTCGTATTTATCAGCGTCCTTTCGGTGGCCAGTCTAAAGAATTTGGTAAGGGCGGTCAGGCTGCTCGTACTTGTGCTGCTGCTGACCGTACAGGTCACGCTCTTCTGCATACTTTGTATCAAGCTAACCTAGCGGCGGGTACTACTTTCCTTAATGAATGGTATGCCGTTGACCTTGTAAAAAATAAAAAAGGTCAAGTTGTTGGTTGTGTTGCTATCGATATGGAGTCTGGTGAGACTGTATACATTAAAGCGAAAGCAACTGTACTTGCTACTGGTGGTGCAGGTCGTATCTATCAGTCAACAACTAACGCGCACATTAACACTGGTGACGGTGTTGGTATGGCGCTACGTGCTGGCTTCGTTGCTCAGGATATGGAAATGTGGCAGTTCCACCCAACCGGTATTGCAGGTGCAGGTGTACTTGTAACTGAAGGTTGTCGTGGTGAAGGTGGTTACCTGATCAATAAAGATGGCGAGCGCTTCATGGAGCGTTATGCTCCTAACGCAAAAGATCTTGCTGGTCGTGACGTTGTTGCTCGTTCAATGGTTCTTGAGATTCTTGAAGGTCGTGGTGCTGGTGAAAATGGCGATCACGTATTCCTTAAACTGGATCACTTGGGTGAGGAAGTTCTAAATAGTCGCCTACCTGGTATTTGTGAGTTGTCTAAGACGTTTGCTCACGTTGATCCAGCGAAAGAGCCTGTTCCTGTTGTACCTACTTGTCACTATATGATGGGTGGTGTTCCAACAAATATCGGTGGTCAAGCTATTCAGGTAAATGAAGACGGCACAGAAACAATCGTTGATGGTTTGTTTGCTTGTGGTGAAGTTGCATGTGTATCTGTACACGGTGCTAACCGTCTTGGTGGTAACTCACTACTTGACTTGGTTGTATTTGGTCGTGCAGCTGGTATTCAGATTGAGAAGCAACTTCGTGAAGGCTTCGATGTTATGGATGCAGAAGACACTGATATTGAAAATGCATTAGCTCGTTTGAACAATATTAATACAAGTACTTCAGGTGAAGATGTGGCGACGGTTCGTGCTGATCTTCAGAAGTGTATGCAGCTTTACTTCGGTGTATTCCGTGATGGTGAAAGCATGCAGAAAGGTCTTAAGATGCTTAAAGAGATTGGTGAGCGTGTTAAGAATCTTCACATTTCTGATAAGAGTCAGGCATTTAACACTGCACGTATTGAAGCACTTGAGCTTGGTAACTTGTATGAAGTTGCTCTTGCAACAGCAGTTGCTGCTGAAACACGTAAAGAAAGCCGTGGTGCTCATGCTCGTAATGACTTTACAGAGCGTGACGATGAGAACTGGTTGAAGCACTCAATCTACTTCCCGGCTAGCGAGTCAGTTGGTAAGCGTGACGTTAACTTCGCGCCTAAGACTGTTGAGGCGTTCCCGCCTAAAGCTCGTACTTACTAATTCAGGATCGATGAGGTAGATAGAAGAATGCTAGTAAGCGTATATAGATACAATCCGGAGACTGATGAAGCTCCTTATATGCAAGACTACAATATCGAAATTCCTGGTGGTAAGGATTTGATGGTATTGGATGTATTGCATCTGATTAAAGAGCAGGATACATCTTTGTCATTCCGTCGCTCTTGCCGTGAGGGTGTTTGTGGTTCTGACGGTTTAAATATTAATGGTAAGAATGGTCTTGCGTGTATTACACCTCTTTCTGAGTGTGTAAAAGGTGACAAGTTGGTTCTTCGTCCACTGCCAGGTTTGCCTGTTATCCGTGATTTGATCGTGGATATGGAGCAATTCTACAAGCAGTACGAGAAGATTAAGCCGTACTTAATCAACGATACGCCTGCACCAGCGATTGAGCGTCTTCAGTCGCCTGAAGAACGTGAGCATTTGGATGGCCTGTACGAGTGTATTCTTTGTGCATGTTGTTCTACATCATGTCCTTCTTTCTGGTGGAACCCAGACAAGTTCATTGGTCCATCAGGTTTGCTACAGGCATATCGTTTCCTAATCGATAGCCGTGATACAGCGACAGAGGAGCGTCTGGCTGAGCTAGATGATCCGTTCTCTGTATTCCGTTGCCGAGGCATTATGAACTGTGTTAACGTTTGTCCTAAAGGTCTTAATCCTACAAAGGCAATCGGCCACATTCGCAACATGCTACTTCAGCGCGGCGCGTAATGTAGAAAGGGGCTAATTATTAGCCCCTTTTTTTATTCTCATCGACCAAAAAATACACAAATATAATTAAGATGAGAAAATTCTTGGGGGAAGTTTTGCATTCTTTCGGTATTTCATCTAAAACTAGATAAATGTCGGAAAAATCAGAAGTTTTTGCTTACAAGGCAATTTCTTCTTTATGACTAAAAGTAAACTTGGGGTTTGGATACCATCCAGCGTAAATTAGCCTAGTCGATTATCCATGATTAGAGTTATGACGACCCCTAGCAAGATGCATTAAGGACGGTAACGAATGCAAGAAGCTTCCATGGAGCAACTTTGGGGTAGCTCCCATCTTGGTGGAAACATGGCGTACGTAGAAGCCATGTATGAAGCCTACCTGAAAGACCCTAATGAAGTGCCTGAGCAGTGGCGCTCATACTTTGATCGACTTCCCAGATCAACTGAAACTGCACCTCACGACATTCCGCATTCCACTATTCGTGAGACGTTTATTCTTCACGCTAAGAACAAAGATACAAATCGTCCTAAAGCCGCTAGTGCGGTAAGTTCTGATTTCGACATTAAACAAGTTAAAGTTCTTGATTTGATTAATGCTTATCGAGTTCGTGGTCACCAGAAAGCTGATCTCGATCCGCTGAATCTAATGGAACGCGAAGACGTACCTGATTTACAGCTTGGCTACCATGGTTTGTCTAACGCTGATCTGGATACAGTCTTCCAAAGTGGTAACCTTGCCACAGGTTCTGATCACGCAACATTGGCAGACATAATTGATACACTGGAAAAGACTTACTGTAGTTCAGTAGGTGCTGAGTACATGCATATCGTTGATACGGCCGAAAAAGAATGGCTGCAACAGCGTCTGGAAAGCGTTAAATCACATCCAAAATACAGCTCTGAAGTTTCTAAACACATCTTGGAAAGACTTGTTGCTGCAGAGGGTCTAGAAAAATACCTTCAATCTAGATATCCAGGGACCAAGCGTTTTGGTCTAGAAGGTGGTGAATCACTTATCCCATTAATGGATGAGTTAATTCAACGAGCTGGTACTTATCAAGTACAAGAAGTTGTAATTGGTATGGCTCACCGTGGTCGTTTGAATTTACTAATTAATACGCTAGGTAAATCTCCAGCTGACCTGTTTGATGAGTTTGAAGGGCGAGCTAAGTTCGATAGCTCTGGTGATGTGAAATATCACCAAGGCTTCTCATCTAACGTAATGACGCCAGGTGGTGAAGTTCACTTGGCTTTGGCGTTTAACCCGTCTCACCTTGAAATTGTTTCTCCAGTTGTCGAAGGCTCTGTACGTGCAAGACAAGACCGCCGTAAAGATCCTGTAGGTACAACTGTTATGCCAATCAGTATTCATGGTGATGCTGCATTTGCTGGGCAAGGCGTGGTTATGGAAACGTTCCAAGCCTCCCAGACTCGAGCTTACAAAACGGGTGGTACAGTACATGTAATTGTTAACAACCAAGTTGGTTTTACAACATCTCTTAGAGAAGATGCTCGTTCAACTGAGTACTGTACTGACGTTGCCAAGATGGTTCAGGCACCTATCTTCCATGTAAATGCTGATGATCCTGAAGCTGTCTTCTTTGTCACTCAGTTAGCAGCTGATTATCGATTTGAATTTAAGAAAGATATTGTAATTGATCTGATCTGTTATCGTCGTCGTGGACATAACGAAGCTGATGAGCCATCTGGCACACAGCCACTTATGTACGACAAGATTCGTTCACAAAAATCTACTTGTGAGCTTTATGCTAATAAGTTGATATCTGAAGGTGTGATTGACAAGAGTGAATACGACTCGGTAGTCAACGAGTATCGTGATGCACTTGATAACGGCCATCATGTTGTTAAAAGCCTTGTGCGTGAGCCAAATGAATCAATGTTCGTCGATTGGCACCCATATCTAGGGCATGACTGGACTGCTTACCACGATACGAAGATTGAACTTAAAACGCTTCAGAATCTTGCAAATCAATTAACTGAGTTGCCTGAAGGATTTGTTGTTCAACGTCAAGTACAGAAGATTATAGAAGACCGTCGAAAAATGACAGTAGGGGCAATGCCTATCAATTGGGGTTATGCCGAAACGATGGCTTATGCCACGCTACTGCATGAAGGGCATCCTATCCGTATCACTGGACAAGACGTTGGTCGAGGAACCTTCTCTCACCGTCATGCTGTTCTTCATAACCAAAAAGACGCTTCTCGCCATATTGCATTAGAAAAATTGGCAACTGAAAATGTGCCTTTCCAAATCTTTGACTCATTCTTGTCAGAAGAAGCAGTTTTAGCATTTGAATACGGTTACGCAACGACCCAGCCTAATGCGCTTGTTATTTGGGAAGCTCAGTTCGGTGATTTTGCTAACGGTGCACAGGTTGTAATTGACCAATTTATCACGTCTGGTGAGCATAAATGGGGTCGCCTGTGTGGTTTGACCATGTTGCTTCCTCATGGATATGAAGGGCAGGGGCCTGAGCACTCCTCCGCACGTTTAGAGCGTTATCTGCAATTGTGTGCTGAGCATAATATTCAGGTTTGTTTGCCTACGACTCCAGCCCAGGTTTTCCATATGCTGCGTCGCCAGGTTATTCGTCCGTTGCGTAAGCCGTTGATTGCTCTGACACCTAAGAGCCTACTTCGTCACAAAGAAGCTATTTCTACTTTGGAAGACCTATCCGAAGGTTCTTTCCAAACAGTTATTAATGAAATTGATGCCCTTAAACCGAAGGACGTTAAACGAATTGTTTTGTGTTCTGGTAAGGTTTATTACGACTTGCTACAAGCACGTCGTGAACGTGAACTTAATGATGTAGCTATCGTACGCATTGAGCAGCTTTATCCATTCCCTGAGGATGATCTTAAAGATGCACTTAAGGGCTACAAAAACGTTGAGAAAATCGTTTGGTGTCAGGAAGAACCTATGAACCAGGGTGCTTGGTATAGCAGTCAGCACCACATGCGTCGTGTTGCTCGTTCTCTCAAGTTTGCTAATCTTGAATACGAGCTAGATTACGCAGGTCGTGATGCATCAGCATCTCCAGCCGCTGGTTATATGGCTCTGCACGTAGAACAGCAAGACAAACTTATTGACGACGCCTTGGTTGGTTAAGGCTTTTGATTGGCAAAATAATTATTGTAAGGAAGTAAGCATGGCCATAGAAATTAAAGCGCCCACATTTCCAGAATCAGTTGCTGAAGGGAATATTGCAACTTGGCATAAACAACCAGGTGAAGCAGTTTCTCGTGACGAACTTATTGTAGATATCGAAACAGACAAAGTAGTCCTAGAAGTAGCCGCTCCAGCTGACGGTGTAATTGCTGAAGTTAAAAAAGGTGAAGGGGATATTGTTCTTAGTAATGAAGTAATTGCCATCTTCGAAGCAGGTGCTGCCGGTGCAACGACAGAAGAGCCAGCTCCTGCTGCGGAAGAAGCTCCGCAACCAGTTGAAGGTGCTGTGGCTAGCCCAGCGGCCCGTAAACTGATGGAAGAGAATGGTATTGAAGCAGGTCAGATTGCTGGTTCAGGTAAAAACGGACTAGTAACCAAAGAAGATGTTGTTAATTTTATCAAACAATCTGATCTTTCTGGTTCTTCAGCTGTGGCAGAAACACCTGCTCCAGCGCCAGCAGCTCCAGCGGCTCCTGCGCCAGCACCTATCTCTGTACCAATGAATCAGGAAGGGCGTCTTGAGAAACGAGTTCCAATGACTCGTTTACGTGCAAGCATTGCTAAACGCCTTTTAAGTGCACAGCATGATGCAGCAATGTTGACTACGTTTAATGAAGTTAACATGAAGCCTATTATGGATTTACGTGCAAAATATAAAGATCAATTCGAATCGACTCACGGTACGAAACTTGGCTTTATGTCTTTCTTTGTAAAAGCTGCTGTAGAATCTCTTAAGAAGTTCCCAGAAGTGAACGCTTCTATTGATGGTAACGATATTGTTTATCATGGTTACTACGATGTAGGTGTTGCGGTATCAAGTGACCGCGGCCTTGTGGTTCCAGTGCTTCGTGATTCTGATGGAATGACCCTCGCTGATATTGAAGGGACTATCAAAGATTTTGGCTCTAAGGCTAGAGATGGGAAGCTAGCGATCGAAGACATGCAAGGTGGTACATTCACCATCACGAACGGCGGTGTTTTTGGTTCTCTAATGTCTACCCCAATCCTTAATCCACCACAAACAGCTATTCTTGGAATGCATAAGATCCAGGAAAGACCAATGGCTGTTAACGGTGAAGTCGTTGTTCTTCCTATGATGTATCTTGCTTTGTCTTACGATCATCGTTTGATTGATGGTAAGGAAGCAGTTCAATTCCTGGTTTCTATTAAGGAATTACTAGAAGAGCCAGCGAAGATTCTTCTTAATCTTTAAGTCTATATCTAACCACATAGCCAGCCTTCGGGCTGGCATCTAAAGGAATGAGCAATGTCAGAAAAATTTGACGTAGTAGTAATTGGTGGTGGTCCAGGCGGTTATGTAGCAGCAATTCGAGCTGCACAATTAGGATTGAAAGCAGCCTGTATTGATAAGTACATTAATAAAAATGGTAAACCAACATTTGGTGGTACCTGTCTAAACGTTGGTTGTATTCCTTCTAAAGCACTACTAGATACTTCACATAAGTATCACGATGCAGCCGAAGAGTTTGAAACTCACGGCATTGGTATCAAGAAAGTTGATATGGATGTGCCTCGCATGATCCAGCGCAAAGACGAAGTTGTTGAGAAACTAACGTTCGGTGTTGCTGGTCTTTTCAAAAGCAATGGCGTAACCCCATTTGAAGGTACAGGTAAATTGCTTGCTGGCAAAGTAGTTGAGTTTACCGACCATGACGGTAATACCAAGCAACTTGAAGCCGACAATGTGATCATTGCTACTGGCTCTGTACCTGTTGAAATTCCTCCAGCGCCTCTTAAAGATGACATCATTGTAGACTCGACGGGTGCTCTTGAATTCCAATCTGTACCTAAGCGTCTTGGAGTTATCGGTGCAGGTGTTATTGGTCTTGAACTTGGTAGTGTATGGAATCGTTTGGGCTCTGAAGTTGTTGTTCTTGAAGCGCAAGAAGATTTCTTAAGCGTTGTTGATCGTCAGATTGCTCGAGAAGCTCAGAAAGTACTGTCCAAACAAGGTCTAGATATTCGCACAGGTGCTCGAGTAACCGGTACGGATATCAAACGTAAAGCTGTTACAGTTTCTTATACTGATAAAGATGGTGATCAAGAAGTTGTTGTAGATAAGTTAATTGTTGCCGTTGGTCGTCGTCCTTACACTGAAGGCCTACTTTCAGTAGATAGCGGCGTGGCCATGGATGAGCGCGGGTTCATTTATGTAAATGAGCAATGCGCAACTGACGTTCCTGGTGTGTATGCTATTGGTGACGTTGTTCGCGGTCCTATGCTTGCGCACAAAGCATCTGAAGAAGGTGTAATGGTTGCAGAGCGTATCGCCGGCGAGAAGGCTCAAGTTAATTACGATTTGGTTCCTTCTGTAATCTATACCCACCCTGAAATTGCCTGGGTTGGAAAAACAGAAGATGAATTAAAAGCTGCCGGTGAGAAGTACAAGGCAGGCTTTTTCCCATTTGCTGCAAACGGTCGTGCTTTGGCGGCTAATGATACCGATGGGATGGTTAAGATCATTGCAGATGAAGAGACAGATCGCATCTTAGGTTGCCATGTAATTGGTCCTAATGCTGGTGATTTGTGTCAGCAGATCTTAATCGCAATGGAGTTTGGATCGACAGCGGAAGACATTGGTTTGACCATGTTCCCGCATCCAGCTTTGTGTGAAGCTGTTCATGAAGCTGCTTTGGCAGTGAATGGTCACGCAATTCATAAAGCAAATCGTCGACGCAAGTAGAACCTTAGCAAGTATATTTCGAACATTTGACGAGATTGATTTAAAGGTGATAAGTCTATGAACCTGCATGAATACCAGGGTAAACAACTCTTTAAGCAGTATGGATTACCTGTTTCTGAGGGGTACGCAGTTGATACTCCAGAAGAAGCAGCTGAAGCAACAAGGAAGATCGGCGGAGATGAGTGGGTTGTTAAAGCCCAGGTTCATGCGGGCGGTCGTGGTAAAGCCGGTGGTGTTAAGTTGATTAAATCAGCTGACGAGGCATCAGCTTTTGCCAGTCAGTGGTTAGGTAAAAATCTTGTAACTTATCAGACAGACGAAAATGGCCAGCCAGTGAGTAAAATCTTGGTTGAAAGCTGTACTGATATCGATCAGGAGCTATATCTAGGTGCTGTTGTAGATCGTTCAACTCGTCGAATCGTTTTTATGGCGTCTACTGAGGGTGGTGTAGAGATTGAAAAGGTGGCTGAAGAGACACCTGAGAAAATTTTAAAAGCCACCATTGATCCACTGGCTGGACCTCAGCCATATCAAGGTCGTGAGTTAGCTTTCAAACTGGGTTTGAAAGGTGATCAGATTAAACAATTCACTAAGATCTTTGTAGGGCTAGCGAATTTATTCATTGATAAGGATCTAGCATTGATCGAAATTAACCCGCTAGTGATCAAAGACGACGGCGATTTGCATTGTCTTGATGCGAAGATCGGCGTTGATAGTAACGCGGTTTATCGCCATAAAGATCTACAAGAAATGCATGATCCATCTCAGGAAGATGAGCGTGAAGCTCATGCTGCTAAGTTCGAGCTAAATTATGTTGCTCTTGATGGTTCAATTGGTTGCATGGTTAACGGTGCAGGCCTTGCGATGGGAACCATGGATATCGTAGCTCTACATGGTGGCTTCCCTGCAAACTTCCTTGATGTTGGTGGCGGTGCTACAAAAGAACGTGTTGCTGAAGCATTTAAAATCATTTTGTCTGATGACAATGTGAAAGCTGTGTTGGTAAATATTTTTGGTGGGATTGTTCGTTGTGACATGATTGCTGAAGGTATCATTGGCGCTGTAGAAGAAGTGGGCGTTAAAGTTCCTGTTGTTGTTCGTTTAGAAGGTAATAACGCAGAGCTGGGCTCTAAAAAGCTTGCAGATAGCGGCTTGAATATTATTGCTGCAACAAGCTTAACTGACGCTGCTCAACAAGCAGTGAAGGCTGCTGGAGGGAACCAATAATGTCTGTTTTGATTAATAAAGATACAAAAGTTATTTGTCAGGGCTTCACTGGTGGGCAAGGTACTTTCCACTCTGAACAGGCGATTGCTTATGGCACAAAAATGGTTGGTGGTGTAACACCAGGCAAAGGTGGTCAAGAGCATTTAGGTTTACCTGTTTTCAATACCGTTGCTGAAGCAGTGGAACAAACAGGTGCTGAAGCGTCCGTTATCTATGTACCAGCGCCTTTCTGTAAAGATTCCATTCTTGAAGCTGCCAATGCAGGTATCAAGTTGATTGTATGTATCACTGAAGGCATCCCAACCTTAGACATGCTTGACGCAAAAGTTAAGTGTGATGAGCTAGGTGTTCGTCTAATCGGCCCTAACTGCCCAGGCGTGATCACACCAGGTGAATGTAAGATTGGTATTATGCCTGGTCACATCCACTTGCCAGGTAAAGTAGGTATCGTATCGCGTTCAGGTACCTTGACTTATGAAGCCGTTAAACAGACTACTGATTACGGTTTTGGTCAATCAACGTGTGTTGGTATTGGTGGCGACCCGATTCCTGGCTCAAACTTTATTGATATTCTGGAGATGTTCCAGAATGATCCACAAACAGAAGCTATCGTAATGATCGGTGAGATTGGTGGTTCTGCTGAAGAAGAAGCG
>Ga0255776_10008440_pt1 | contig 10185 bp, 10 predicted proteins | sample 071ome_19_FD_179974 | JGI IMG/M metagenome (GOLD analysis project Ga0255776, IMG submission 179974) | Coastal salt marsh microbial communities from the Groves Creek Marsh, Skidaway Island, Georgia - 071413AT metaG (version 2) | ecosystem: Environmental > Aquatic > Marine > Intertidal zone >...
GGGCCAGAATAGCCCGGGGAATGGCCCGGGGAACAGCCTAGGATTTCAATGCCGCCGCGACCTTTGCCGAGGCGCCTGTCAGGTCGCCAAGTCTCGCGCCCTCCTCCTGGATCAGCTTGTGACTTGCCGGCTCCTGACGCTGCTTCTCAAGCGCCCAGTCGATAAAGGGCGGGGCGTCTTCCGGCGGCATGAACAGGACACCGCTGTCATCAGCCACCACCACCCAGCCCGGCAGCACAGCCGCGCCGCCACAGCTGATCGGCACATTCAGCGCGCCGCCGATGTCATAGAGCCGGGTCGTGACTGGCGACAGACCGCGGCTCCAGACGGGGAGGCCGAAATCGAGAATTTCCAGACGGTCCGTTGCCGGCCCGTCAATGACAACAGCCTCACATCCAGCGGCCTTGATTGCGCAGGCCACACCGCCGCCAAGACAGGCATGTTTGTGATCTCCAAGCCGGTCGATCACCAGCACGTCACCCGGTCTCAATCTGCCTGCCACATCATGCAGCAGAGTTGAATCCTGACCCGGCAATGCCAGCGTCACAGCGGTGCCGATCACCGTCCTTGCCGGCATCATCGGCGCGATGGCGGGATCGGCAAAGCCAAGCTGTCTGATATGGCCTATGGTTGCCGTCTCGACATTCGCCGCCCGCGAAACCAGGGCCGGATCGATTTGCTGTGGCATCGGATTGATCTGATATTTGTCCATCAAACGCTCCCTGAAGGCTCCTCTTGTCCGGATCTTGTCAGCTGCCAATTCGCCGGTGACTGGCGACCGGCACATCGGTTCGAATACGGTTCAGATAATCAACATCGATATTGGCGCTGGCCCAGCCGGTGCCATAGGATGACCGCGCGACCACAAGGCCCCAGGGATCCACGATCATTGAATGCCCCCAGGTCTCGCGCGTGCCTCCCGCACCATCGGGATAGGCGCCCCACTGTGCCGGCGCAACGGCATAGCACTGGGTCTCGATCGCACGCGCGCGAATCAGCGTATCCCAGTGGTCCTTGCCGGTCTGCAGGGTGAAGGCGGCAGGCAGCATGATCACCTGCGCCCCCGCCGCGGCGAGCTTCAGATAGAGTTCGGCGAACCGCATGTCATAACAGATGCTGCATCCAATCGTGATATCGTCGGCCTGATAGGTCACGATATCGCTGCCGGCTATCACGGTATCGGATTCCTTGTAATCCTTGCCGTCCGGAGTGGTGATGTCGAACAGGTGAATCTTCCGGTAGGTGGCGATCACCTCGCCATCACGGTTGAAGGCGACGGTGGTGTTGTAGACCTTGTTGTCGCCGCCCTTCTCGTAAAAGCTGCCACCATGAATGAACACACCATGTTTTTTTGCGAGGGCGGACAGGAATTCGGTTGTTCGTCCCTCCGGAATATTTTCCGCAGATTCCTTTCTGTCGGCGATCGTGCCGCCATAAAAAGCCATCATTTCGGGAAAGGCTATAAGATCCGGCTTGTCGGCCTTGATGGCTGCCTCGGCCAAATCCGACGCAGAGGTCAGATTGATGTCCTTGTCATTGGTGCTGTTCATCTGGATCGATGTGATTTTCATTGTCAAACTCCCTAACTCCCTAACTCCGCCGGCATCCGGATCCGATTTTGCTCTGAAGAGAGGCTACCACGATAACCGGCGGATAATCCCGTGCAATTTCATCTCATCGGCGACTACGGGCCAGTCCCTTGTCGGCTAGCGCAGTCTCTGCCCGTTGCTGTCGAAGAACAGCATATCCTCATCCCTGAAATCGAGACCGATCCTGGCGCCGATATCGAGGCTGGCCTCACCGAACTGGCGCACCGTGATCAGCCCACCATCGGTGTTGACGAAGATGTTCGTCTCGGCACCAAGATGTTCGAGATGACTGACGGTGCCCGACACCCGGCCGCGGCGGGACGGTGTGAGCTGTTCGGGTCGCACACCCACAGTCGCCGCCTTGCCGCCCACGCCAAGATGCCCGGCCTCGATGAAATTCATCGCCGGCGAGCCAAGAAATCCGGCCACAAACATATTGTCCGGATCCTTGTAGAGTTTCATGGGTGACCCAACCTGTTCGATCCGGCCATCACGCAGCACGACAATCTTCTGGGCAAGGGTCATCGCCTCGATCTGGTCGTGCGTCACATAGATGACGGTTGATTTCAGCTCGCGATGCAGGCGGGCGATCTCGATACGCATATTGACGCGCAGCGCGGCATCGAGATTGGACAGCGGTTCATCAAACAGGAACAAATCCGGATTGCGCACGATCGCGCGGCCGATGGCGACGCGCTGACGCTGCCCGCCGGACAGTTCGGCAGGCTTGCGCTTCAGATAGGGTTCAAGTTCCAGCATCTCGACAGCAAGGCTGATCTGCCGCTCGATATAGCTGCTGGCGGCGCCCGCCTGGCGAAGGCCCAGGCTCATATTCTTTTCAACCGTCAGATGCGGGTACAGCGCATAGGTCTGGAAGACCATCGCGATCTTGCGCTTCGAGGCCGGCATGGCATTGACCAGCTGGCCGGAAATCTCGACATCTCCGCGCACCGGGTCCTCAAGCCCGGCGATGATCCGCAGCAGGGTGGATTTTCCACATCCCGATGGTCCGACAAAGATGACGAATTCCCCGTCTTCAACCTCCAGATTGATATCCTTCAGCACCTCATTCGTGCCGAATGACATATGGATGTTCTTCAAACCGAGCGAACCCATCACTGCTCTCCTTGCGGATTATAATTCCGGCTGATGCAAATCCACCACCTTGCCAGTACGCACGCTTTCATCAGCCGCAAGGCAGATGGCCAGAGACTGCACCGCATCCCGCGCATGTCGTGACAAATCGATATTCTCAAGAATGGCGCGCGCGACAAATGCCTGCTCCGCATCACACAATGCCTGGTGGCCGGGTTCATCCTCAAGGTCTATGGCCCGGTCCTCGCCGCTTGTTGGATGCACCAGCAAACGACCGACTTTCGTATGGCTGTCGATATCGGAGGATCCCGCAATATCCTCAGCCACGATTGACACGGCGCCACCCGGCGAGATGACATCCTTCACAAAAAAGGCTGTCTCCGACATCATTGGCCCCCATCCAGCCTCATACCAGCCAACCGAACCGTCGGAAAACAGCACCTGGAAATGGCCGTAATTATACATGTCCGCCGCGATTTCATCTGACAGCCGCAGCCCCATTCCACGCACCTGAACAGGTGCGGCGTCGGTGATCTGGCACATCACATCGACATAATGCACGCCGCAATCAACGATAGGCGGCGTTGTTTCCATGAGCTGTTTGTGGGTGGCCCATTCCTCTCCCCGGCTCTGCTGATTCAGGTTCAGCCTGAATACATAGGGGCCACCAAGCTGTCGCGCCTCGGCGATCATCCGCTGCCAGCTTGGATGATGGCGCAGGATATAACCGACAACCAGCTTGCGATCATGGTCCCGCGCCGCCCGTGTTACCGCGATAGCGTCATCCCTGTTGGTGGCAAGCGGCTTTTCCACAAAGACATGCGCGCCGGCCTGCATCGCGGCGATGGCATATTCGGCATGGCTGTCCGAATAGGTGGCGATACAGACAAGATCGGGGGATGTGGCGTTCAGGGCGGTATGGAAGTCGTCGAAGCGGGTATAGCCGGTCAGTTCATCCGGCAGGACCGGCGGTGTCCGGTTGACCAGGCCGACAATCTCGAATTCCGGCTGTCCATGATAGGCCAGAGCATGGCTGCGCCCCATGTTGCCGAGGCCTGCGACAAGAACACGAATCATTTCACGGCACCCGATGTTATGCCTCTGATGAGCTGTTTGGAAAAAATCAGATAGAGTACCAGCACCGGGAACATCGCCATCGACAGGGCCGACAATACGGCGTTCCAGTCGGTGACAAACTGGCCGATGAACACCTGCGAGCCGAGCGTGAGGGTCTTTGTTGCTTCCCCGGGCGCAAGGATCAGCGGGAACCAGAGGTCGTTCCAGATGGGTATCATGTTGAACACGGCGACAGTGGCAAGCGCCGGCCGGACCAGCGGCAGTACCAGGACAAAGAAAATGCGATATTCAGAAAGTCCGTCGATCCTGCCGGCATTCTTCAGATCATCCGACACCTGGCGCATGAATTCCGACAGAATGAAAATCGCCAGCGGCAAGCCCTGCGCGATATAGACCAGCACCAGCGCTGTCAGGGTGTTGACCAGATTGGTGGCGACCATGATCTCGAGAATGGAGATGGTGCCAAGCCTGATCGGAATCATGATGCCAATGGCCAGATACAGCGCCATCAGCGTGTTGCCCTTGAACCGGTATTCGGCGAGGGCAAAACCGGCCATCGCGCCAAACAGCAGAATGAAGAACAGCGACGCCACGGTGACGATCAGCGAATTCTGCATATACAGAAAGAAATCACCCTGCCTGAACACGGTTTCGAAGCCGACCAGCGAGAAATTCTCCGGGCCCGGCAATGCCAGCGGGTCGCGGAAAATGGCCTTTCGTGTCTTGAAGCTGTTGATGATGATGATGAAGATCGGGAACAGCGCGATCACCGTGTAGGCCGCCAGCGCCACATGCGCCAGCAGAACATTCGGAACCGTATGCCTGACACGTCTCATCTTCCCGCCATTGCCCCTAAAGCTGATAGCGCGTCATGCGCATCTGGATGCCGAACAGATAGATGCAGACACCGGTCAGAATGATCAGGAACATGATCATCGCCACCGCCGCGCCCATATTCGGGTCGCCAAGTTGCATCTGGAAACCAAAGAATGTCCGGTACAGGAATGTGCCCAGGATGTCAGTGGCATAATTGGGCCCGGCAAGCGCCCCCTGCGCCGCATAAACCAGATCAAAGGCGTTGAAGTTTCCGACAAATGTCAGGATGGAAATGATGCCGATGGCCGGCAGGATCAGGGGAAGCTTGATCTTCCAGAAGGCCGCGAAGCCGGTGACACCTTCCACCTCGCCAGCCTCGATGACTTCCTGTGGAATGGACAGCAACGCCGCATAGATCAGCATCATCGGAATGCCGACATACTGCCAGACGGAAATGAGCGCCAGGGTTGTCAGTGCATATTCCTCCTTTCCCAGATAGGGCGCAAACAGGAATTTAAGGCCAACCGCCTTCAGCATGTCCGGCGCGATCCCCCACAACGGAGAGAGGATCAGTTTCCAGGCAAAACCGACAATGACGAAGGACATGATCGTCGGCAGAAAGATGGCCGAGCGATAAAAGCCGCGAAGCCGGAGTTTCGGGTTGGACAGGACGGCAGCGATCAGAATGCCAAGCGGGTTCTGCACCAACATGTGAATGACAAAGAACCAGACATTGTTGACCAGCGCGTTCCAGAAGGCACCTGACCAGCGCGGATCGCCAAACAGGATCCTGAAATTGTCCAATCCGACAAAGGATGTCTGCTGCTCGGATGTCGTGAAAAGCGACAGCTGCAGGGTGCCGAACAGTGGAAAAATCATGAAGGCTGAATAAACCAGAACAGCCGGCGCCAGGAAGATGCCTATATGCCATCGGATCGGGCGGCGGTGCGATGTCACCTTGTCCTCAGTCAAACCTCTGGCTCCAATAGATGAACTCGAAAATCGGTCACAGAATGATCTCTTGAAAATTCTGCCCGCTGCAGACAGCCCCACCGGGGCTGTCTGGCTGTTTTGGTGGAAAGTCGGTCAGGTCTATTGCTGGGGTGCGTACCAGCTGGCCAGACCCTTTTGCATATGGGCGGCCGCCTCTTCGGGTGTCATCGATCCGCGAATGACATTCGCCGAGGTAACCCAATATTCATTCGCCAGATTCGGCGTGCCGCGCGACAGGATCTGGTGATAGGGCCGGATCGAGGAGTTGCACTCACCGCGCCAGCTGACAAAATCCTGGGCCAGCGGGTCCGTCATGTTCACATTGTGATCCGACAGCGAGAAGAATCCCGGCAGTGAATTCGCGTACAGATCGGCAAATTCGGCCGAACCCACCCAGTTCAGGAAGGTACGGGCGGCCTCGGGGTTCTTGGTCGCCTTGTTCATGCCAAGTGCGATATCAACATGGTCGGAGATGTAGCATTCATCGCCGGCAGCCTGCACAGGAACCTTGAAGGCGCCCATTTCGAAATCAGCCTGCGCGTTGAACCCGGCAATTTCCCATGAACCGGCAGGATAGATCGCTGCACGGCCAAGCGTGAACATGTTCTGGCTGTCAGGATAGGACTGCGCCTCATAGCCATCGCCCATATAGGGGCCCCATTTGGCAAGCTGCGCGTATGGTGCCACCCAGTCCGGATGCGTCAGCTTCATATCGCCGGCGATCACCGCCTGCCGGCCTTCCTCGCCCTTCCAGTAGTTCACACCGATATTGGCATAACCCATGGTAGCGGCTTCCCACTGGTCGGCGACGCCCATCGACAGCGGCACATAGCTGCCATCCTGCTTGATTTTTTCCAATGTCGAGAAAAACTCGTCCACCGTTGTCGGCACGGAAACCCCGACTTCCTTGAAAGCGTCCTTGTTGTAGATGAAGCCGTGGATGACCGAGGCCATGGGTACGCAGAAAATCGCTGATCCGTCATCCGTGCTCCAGCCGGATTTGGCCACGGCACCGAAATTCTTCATGTTCTCCAGATCACCAACCTCGCCGAGATGCCCTGCCTTGTAGAGCGAGAGAGAGCCGTCAAACGGCCGGCAGGTGATGAGATCGCCAGCCGTGCCTGCTTCAAGCTTGGCATTCAGCGCCGAGTTATATTGCGCCGGTGCGGTGGGCGCGAAAACCACCTTGATGCCCGGATTTTCCGCTTCGAAAGCCGGGATGATCTTCTCCTGCCAAATTGACAGATCGTCATTACGCCAGCTTTCGATGGTGAGCGTGACATCGGCCGTTGCGACACCGACACTCCCCAGCAGCAGGGCTGTAGCTGCCCCGAACAATGATTTGATCTTCATGGTATTCCTCCCTCGTAAAATTGACCTGATATGCCGATTGTCTTTTCTTTCTGTATTCTTGGTGTAAAACGTGAACGGGCATTCAGGACACCACTGGAATATTGAGCCTTTCAAACAGATTGGTCAATATTGTCGCAGATGGATGACTGGAAGATGCCGTTGAGACCTCACCTGACAGGCGGCCTGCCGGAAAATGCCAACCACCGACAGCACACAAGCCCAACCGGCGTCCGGCAGCGTGACAATTCCTCACCGCCCTGCATTGCGCCCGCGACGGGGAGACCTGACATGAATGGCCGGCACATAGTCGCGGTTGACGGCGGCGGCACCAGAAGCCGGGTGGCCCTGGCCACCGCCGATGGCAGGATCATCGCCCGGGTCGAGGGCGGCTTCGCCAACCTGACAAGTGATTTCGAGACAAGCCGCCAGAACATCATGCAGGCCATCGAAGCGGTCTATGCCACCGCGAACATGCCGGCCGGGGCAGCGCCATCCGATATCGCCATCCTTGGCATCGCCGGGGCCAATGTCGGCACCGGCGCCGAACAACTGTCCGCGGCCCTTGAATTTGCATCGGTGCATGTCATGTCGGACCGGGAAATCACCATCGCCGGGGTGCTTGGTGACGGGGACGGCACGCTGGTCCAGGCGGGCACAGGTTCCTTTTTCGTCAGCCGGTTGCAGGGGCGGCTCAACCAGATTGGCGGATGGGGCCTGCAGCTTGGCGATGATTGTGGCGGTGCCTGGCTTGGCCGTGAGCTGCTGCGCTGGACATTGAAGGCGCATGACAGCGTGATCGAGACAACCGGGCTTGCCCGCCAGGTTCTGGCGCGATTCGGCAACAGCCCGTCGGAGATCGTGCTTTTTGCAAAAACGGCGACGCCGCAGCATTTCGGCGCGTTTGCCCCTGAAATCTTCGAGGCAAGAGACGCTGGTGACCCGCTGGCAATCCGGATCATCGATGCCGCGCTGGCCGATCTTCACGGCATTCTGGACTCGCTTGACGCCATTCACACGAAACAAATCCATCTCAGGGGCAGTGTCGGCGAACGCTACGCGCCGCTTCTTCGCGACGAATTCAGACAGCTGGTTGTCAAAAGTACCGGCGACGGCCTGTCAGGCGCGGTAGATCTTGGTGTCAAGCTTCTGCGGCAGACGCCACCGGGCTAGCCCGTCGCATCGTCGCCGTGAATCCGGGCGAACCGGTCGCGCAGCTTTGCGTTGGTTGGGCGCATCGCGATCATCTTGCCATCGCGCACCCGGCCAAGCCTTGTCATCACCAGCGTCGATATCATGTTCAGGCATATTTTCTGGGCGGTCGCCGCCTTCAGCCGGGTCGACCCTGCCAACGCCTCGCCGCCGGTGATCAGCGGAATGGCGATATCGGCATTGTTGAGAAGCGGCACATCAGGATTGTTGGCAATGCCGATGACGAGGGCGCCTGCCTTTCGGGCCTCGTCAAGCACCGTGCAGGTGAAGGAGGTCCGCCCGCTGGCCGCAAGTGCTATCACGACATCCTGCCGGCCGATATCATGGTCGCGGACCAGCGCGCGCGCGGCGCGTTCATCATCTTCCGCATCCTCCACCGATTCGATCAGCGCCCTGTCACCCCCGGCCACGAGATAGGCAACGCGCTCCCGCGGCCAGTTGAAGGTTGGCAGCAACTCCACACCGTCCTGAACCGCGATGCGAATGGAGGCACCCGCCCCGGCATAGATGATACGCGCCGTCTCGTCCTTCTGCATGCGACTGACAATCGCCGTGACCCCCGATTCGATCTCGGCAAGGCTGCTGCGCACGGCGTCAATCGCACGGCCATGATCCCGCAGCATCACCTCAAGAGCCGCCGCATCATCAAGACGATCAAGCCAGCAATCGGCATCCGGTTGGGTTTCTGTATCGGTTTTGACACTCATCTTTCGCTCACCTTGCTGATACCCGTTCCACCGGACCATGGCCGGTCACCAAATGCAATCAGTAGCCTGCCAGCCGGCTGGCCGCGTGCCTGTCCAGAACCACCGTTGTGTCGGGATGCGCCTGCAGGGCGCTGGCCGGACAGGCGGTGGAAGGTGGTGCCTCCAGCATCGCGCTGACCGCCGCCGCCTTGGCCGCGCCTGTCGCCAGAAGCAGGCACCGCCGTGCCTGCATGATGGTGCCGATACCCATGGTTATCGCCATCTGCGGTCTTTCGGCGTCAAAGCCCTGCATGGCCTGCTGGGTTTGCCGGCTCAGCTGTACCGGTGCGGTGCGGCTGTCAAACGGTGTCCCGGGTTCATTGAAGCCTATATGCCCGTTTCTGCCGATCCCCAGAAGTTGCAACTCGATGCCGCCGCGCGCTGCAATCTCCGCCTCATAACGGGCCGCCTCCGCCGCCAGATTGTCAGCCAGACCATCTGGCAGAAAACAGCGACCCTGCGCGTCGGCAATATGGCTGAACAATTCCCGCGCCATGAAGGCATGGAAACTGCCGGGATGTGTATTCGGCACGCCGATGAACTCGTCGAGGTTGAAACTTGTGAAGGCGCCGGTCGGGACCTGTCTTTCAGGAATGAGCTTGCGCAAATGTCCATAGACAGGCCGCATGGTCTCGCCCGTCGCCAGCCCCAATATGGTGGCCGGCATGTTTGTGAGATGATCTGCCAGTTGCTCGGCCACATGGCGTGCCGCTTCATCTGCGTCATTCCTGATCGTAACTTTCATCGCACCCATCACGCCCGAAGCCGGATTGCCATTCAAGCACAATCAGGACAAGGGCGGTACCCGGCAACATTTTGCATGGACGACATGCCATTGTGATAACGTGAAGGCAGCAATGATGCGGGAATTTTGGAAATTGGGAAATTTTGGAATGAACCATGACTGGTTGAGGTCTGCCGCAAAACGCTATGATGACTGCAATCGTGCAACGCTGGAATTCATCCTGTCACGCGCACCGCTGAAAGGCGCATTTGTCGACACAAAGGTCCATTCCATCAGCGGTGAAAATTATGATGGCGCCTGCGGAATACGGGGGCCGGAATTCACCTTTGGCTGGATACAGGGGCGCGCCCTCGAGGCGTTGATGACCTTCGCCCGCTTCTATCATGACCGTGATCCGGATCTTTCACGCCGGCTTGTCGACCGGGCAAGGCTTCTCTTCGACGGGCTGGATGCATTGTTCCGGCGCGACGGACATGTGTATTTCCTCTATGACCGGGATCTTCAGCCTGTTCGCGCAACAGCTGACGGCACCATCAGTCAACAGGCCGACACGGATATATTC
>Ga0255776_10008445_pt1 | contig 10181 bp, 8 predicted proteins | sample 071ome_19_FD_179974 | JGI IMG/M metagenome (GOLD analysis project Ga0255776, IMG submission 179974) | Coastal salt marsh microbial communities from the Groves Creek Marsh, Skidaway Island, Georgia - 071413AT metaG (version 2) | ecosystem: Environmental > Aquatic > Marine > Intertidal zone > Salt...
GAGCGAAGGCTGCACCGCGCGCGCCGATCACCACGTCGGCGCCACCTCGGGCCTGGGCCCAGTCCTCGGGAACGAGTGCCACCGTCACTCCTGTCCGGCGAATGCGGTGCGACAACACCCGAGCCATATCGATCGATGGGCAGACGACCAATGTCGGTCCGACCCGAGCCGCCGAGAGGATCGACGGAAGTTGATCGACAGTTGGCGGCAGGCGAAGAACTCCGCCGCCGTCGGCGATGAGAGTCGTGGTTGCCGGCGACGTCGGTTCGGCTCGAACGGATGTGCGGCGCGGGGTGGCCGAACGATGGACGACCACCGGTGGCGATGCCACCACCAGGAACGGACGCAGACGACCCGCGCACCATCGCCAAGACGCCCAGCGGGCCAGGTCGATCAGATCGCCACTTGGCCCGATCCCACTCGATTTGACGATCGGCTTCAGGACATCACTCGACACCTCGTCGGATGTGTCCATCAGTTCCACGACCCATCCCCCGACGCGCCGACCGTGAAGAGACACTCGAACCCGCGAACCGAGTTCAACGACGGAATCCATCTCGTCGGGGACGAGATAGTCGAATGTCTTGTCGATTCCCGTGACGTCGGGAACGATGCGGGCGACGCGTCCCAGAGGACTCAGAGGCCGACGGCCGACGTGAAATCGGCGAGACGTGACAGCGACTCCCACTCGAAGTCGGGAAGCTCGCGTCCGAAGTGACCGTAGGCCGCGGTCTGCCGATAGATCGGGCGCTTCAACTTCAGGTCTCGCACGATGGCAGCCGGACGAAGATCGAACGTGGAGCGAACCGCGGTCTCGATGCGCTCGACCGGGACCTTCTCAGTGCCGAACGTCTCGACGAGGATGCTCACCGGGTGCGCCATACCGATGGCGTAGGCGACCTGCACTTCGCAACGTTCGGCGGCGCCAGAGGCAACCACGTGCTTGGCAACCCATCGAGCGGCGTAGGCCGCCGAGCGGTCGACCTTGCTCGGATCCTTGCCGCTGAACGCTCCGCCACCGTGTCGGCCCATGCCTCCATAGGTGTCGACGATGATCTTGCGGCCAGTGAGTCCGGTGTCGGCATGAGGTCCACCGAGCACGAACTTGCCCGTCGGATTGACGAACACCGAGTAGTCGTCGTCGGCGAATTGCTCGGGAATCACCGGACGGATCACCTGCTCGATCAGATCAGGACGGATGACCGAGTCGCGGTCGATGCCGTCGTGATGCTGCGTCGACACGAGCACCGTGCGAAGTCGGACCGGTCGACCGTCCTCGTAGTCGAAGGTCACCTGAGTCTTGCCGTCGGGACGCAGATACGGAATCTGACCCGACTTGCGGGCGTCGGTGAGTCGCTCGGCGAGTCGGTGGGCCAAATGGATCGGGAGCGGCATGAACGTGGGGGTTTCGTCGCAGGCGTAACCGAACATCATTCCCTGGTCGCCAGCACCTTGAAGATCGAGATCGTCACTACCCGTTCGGGCTCGCACTTCTTCGCTGCGGTCGACACCTTGGGCGATGTCGGGGCTCTGCGCGTCGAGGGCCACCAGCACGCCGCACGTCTTGCCGTCGAAGCCGAATTCGGCGTTGTCGTAACCGATTTCGCGAATGACCTGTCGAGCGATGTCGGGGATCTCGATGTACTCACCGGTCGTGACCTCCCCCGACACCAGACACAAACCAGTCGTCACCAAGGTCTCGCAGGCGACTCGGGCGTGAGGATCTTTGGCCAAGATTGCGTCGAGAACGGCATCGGAAATCTGGTCGGCCATCTTGTCGGGGTGACCCTCGGTCACGCTTTCCGAGGTGAACGTCCACTGGCGGCTCATGAAACTCCCCACATTTGGCTGGCTATCGGTCGGTGCCGACGACCGTCCACCGTCAGGCGAGCAGTCGAGCGACGATGTCGAGCAGCGCGCGGGCGATGTCCCGTTTGTCGCTCAACGGATGCGACTCTAGAGGCTGATCGGGCCGCAGGAAGGTAACAGCGTTCGTGTCGTGCTGGAATCCGACTCCTGGAGCCGACACGTCGTTGGCCACGATGAGATCGAGGTTCTTGCGACGCATCTTCGACGTGGCGTTCTCGACGAGGTCGGACGTCTCGGCCGCGAAGCCCACCAGGATCTGACCAGCCGGCTTGTGCGCGCCGAGTCCGGCCAAGATGTCGGGGGTCGGCTCGAGGCGAATCTCGGGTATTCCAGCATCTTTTTTGATCTTCCCCGAGGCACACGACACGGGACGAAAATCGGCGACAGCGGCCGCCATGACGATCACGTCCGCTTCAGACGCCCGACTGTCGAGAGCCGCTTGCATCTGGGCCGACGTTTCGACGTCGATCACTTCGACTCCGGCCGGGACCGGTCGGTCGGCCGTGCTGATCAAGGTGACCGTTGCTCCGCGTCGCGCTGCTTCTTCGGCCACCGCGTAGCCCTGTTTCCCGCTCGACCGATTGGCAATCACTCGCACGGCGTCGATCGGCTCACGAGTGCCACCTGCCGTCACCAGCACTCGCCGACCGTCGAAATCACGCGGACCGAGGACTCGTTGAACGGCCTGTACCACCACGTCGGGGGCGGCGAGTCGACCTTTACCCGAGTCGCCCCCGGCGAGTCGTCCTTCTTCGGGATCGACCACATGAACGCCACGACGACGCAAGAGCGCAATGTTGTCCTGCACAGCGGGGTGTTCCCACATCTCGGTGTGCATGGCCGGACACACGACGACAGGGGCCCGGGTTGCGATGAGGACATTCGTGAGCAGATCGGTCGACAGCCCGTGCGCATAGCCGGCGAGCACTCGTGCCGTGGCCGGTGCGACCAGAACCAGGTCGGCGTTCTGACCGAGCTTGGTGTGCGGAATGGGTGACGCCTCACTCCAGAGCGACGTCTGAACGGGCTCGCTCGCCAGTGCCGACAAGGTGGTTCGCCCGATGAACTTGTCGGCTCCGGCGGTCATCACCGGAACGACGTGCGCACCAAGATCGACCAGACGGCGACAAATTTCGACCGACTTGTAGGCGGCAATTCCACCACTCACACCGAGAACGATGCGACGACCCGACAGCGGCCGCGTCATGACTGGTCGTGGCGACGCGTCAGGCGTCGTCACCCTCGGTCGCGTCGGGATCGGCGAGCAGGGCCAACTCGGCGGCCTGGGCGTCGGCAAGCGCTGCGGCTTCGGCTGCTTCGCGCTCACGCATCTCGTCACCAGAGATCCGCACGATCTTGTCAGCGGCAATTTCTTCGAAACTGAGGCTCAACAACTTGCGCAACGACGGAACCTGCGGAGGGATCGACTTCGACGACGTGACGCCCAGGTAGTAGTCCTGCAACTGGCGCGACCGGCTGGCCGCCAAGGTGACGAGACTGAACTTGGAGTCGACCTTGTCGAGCAGAACTTCGAGGGCTGGATGGGTCATCGAGTCGTTGGTCGTCACCGGGGCACCGTTCTACGAGTCTTCTACGAGTCCTACTGGACGACGTGAGGCTAGCCCCGTCGTTCGGAATTGCGTCGAGAGCGGATGATCTCGAGCATTTCGCCCACCGTCCGCTCGAGATCGTCGTTCACGACCACATGGTCGGCGAGAGCACGGCCCACCGGCTCTTCTTCCTCGGCCTTGCGGAGTCGAGCCTGCACTTTGTCGTCGGGGTCCCCGCGTCCCACAAGGCGCCGACGTTGCTCGTCTCGAGACGGGGGCAGGACGAAAATGAGGATCGAGTCCGGAAATCGGGACTTCACCTGCCGGGCCCCGTCGACCTCGATCTCGAGCACCAGATCAAGCGGCGACGAGGGATCGGGCTGCGGCGAGCCGTAGAAGTTGCCGAGGAACTCGGTCCACTCGAGAAATCCGTCGGCATCCCGACGGTGCAAGAACTCGTCCCGCGACACGAAGACATAGGCGTCATCACGTTCTCCGGGACGCTGGTCGCGGGTCGTCCACGATCGGCTGAGCAACAACTCCGGATCGCGCGCCACCAAGGCGTCGACGATCGTTCCTTTACCGACCCCACCAGGGCCGGACACGATAATGATCAGTGGGCGGTGTCGGGGAAGCGGGTCGACGTCGACCCTCGACATCACTTGTCGAGGTGTTCGAGCAGGGACTTCTTCTGCTGAGCGCCGAGGCCCTGAATCTTGCGGTTGTCGGCGATCCCGACCTCTTCCATGATCTTGCGGGCCTTGACCTTGCCAAGACCGGGCAAGCTCTCGAGGAGCGAGACGACCTTCAACTTGCCCACGTTGGGATCAGAGGAAGCCAAAGCGTCGGCCACCGTGAGGGTGCCCTGCTTCAGCCTGACCTTGATCGCGGCACGAGCGGCTCGAGCTTCAGCAGCCTTGGCCAGCGCCGCCGCGCGCTGTTCGGGTGTGAGTTGCGGAGGAGTTGCCATGGGCGAAACTTACTCCTGGTCAGAGGGGTGCTGGTGGATAGTCGGCTCCCGCCGTCAGTCGGACCCTCGGCCTCGACGGCCCGTGATGTCCCGTAACCTCGAAAAGCCCTGGTCAGCAGCCCACACGACCAACTCGTCGGCAATCGACATGGGCGCCCGCGGATCGACGAAAGTTGCCGTCCCAACCTGGACCGCCGACGCTCCGGCCCGCAGCAGCGCACCGGCTGCGGCACCCGACGTGACACCACCCACGCCGATGATCGGGAGATCCGGGTCGGCCGCTCGCACGTCGGCGACGGCGCGCAGAGCCACCGGATGAACCATCGGACCGGAGAGCCCTCCACCACCGTTTCCGAGGACCGGCACGCCCTCGTCGTCGAGAACGAGACCCACCACCGTATTCACGAGGGTCACGGCTTCGGCCCCGGCTGCACGTACTGCGCCGGCCACCTCAACCAGTCGATCGGTATTCGGACTCAACTTGGCCCACACTGGCCGATCGATGACCTGACAGCGCGCCACGACATCGGCCGAGAGGTCGGCGTCGTGAGCAAAGATCCCACGTCGCTCTTCCAGATTGGGACATGACAAGTTGATTTCCACCGCCACGATGTGGTCGGCGCCTGGCCGGCTGAGGCGCTCAGCCATCACCTCGGCTGCTTGTCGGTATTCCTCGACACTTCTCCCCCACAAGCTGACGACAGTTCGTGCTCCGTGTCGGGCGAGCACGTGGAGATGTTCGTCGAACCAGGCCGCCATTCCAGGGCCCTGCAGTCCGACGGCGTTGATCATCCCGTGCGACAGCGGGTGGAGCCGTGGGGCCGGATTGCCAGCCCACGGCATGACCGACAACGACTTCACGACGACGGCACCGATGCGGCTCAGGTCGAAATAGGCACCGAGTTCGGCACCGTGCCCCGACGTTCCCGACGCCGTCATCACCGCATGCGAGAGTTCGATCGATCCGACGCGCACGCGAGTGTCAACGGCCATGGTGCTCCTGCAGGCTGCACACGTCGAGTGGACGATCCCACTGTTCAGCCAGACCGCGAGCAGCCGCCAGGGCCGCTTCCACCGTCGTGACCGACGGGACTCGGTACATGTTCGCCGCCTTACGAATGGCCTCTCCATCGGTGCGCCCACCGCGCCCCTGGGGCGTGTTGATCACGAACGAGATCGCTCCGCTCGCAATGAGATCGACGGCGGTCTCGCCGGCCTGTTCACTCACCTTGTCGACTGTACGATCGACCGCCAAGCCGAAACGGGCCAAATAGTCAGCGGTGCCGCGCGTGGCTGCGACGAGGAATCCGAGCTCACGTAGACGCTTCGCCACCACGATGCCAGCCGGCTTGTCGGAATCGGCCAACGACAAAAAGACCGTTCCGCTGCTCGGCAACACGGTTCCCGCCGCCAATTCGGCCTTGTAGAACGCTTTCCCGAAAGTGGCGTCGATACCCATCACTTCGCCGGTGGAACGCATCTCAGGTCCGAGAGCGGTGTCGACTTCCGGGAAACGATTGAACGGTAGGACCGCTTCTTTGATGGCCACGCGTCCACCGTCGAGAACCGAGTCGACGAGCAGACCTTCTGCACGAAGTTCGGCGAGGGTGGCACCGAGCATCACGCGGGTGGCCACTTTGGCGAGTGGTACTCCCGTGGCCTTGGCCACGAACGGCACCGTACGACTCGCCCGGGGGTTCGCCTCGATCACGTACACGTTGGTGCCGGCCACTGCGAACTGCACGTTGATCAGACCGCTCACGTCGAGCGCTTCGGCAATGGCTTCGGTATAGGCGCGAATGACCTCGACCACCCATGACGGCAGGGTCTGGGGCGGTATTGCGCACGCCGAGTCACCCGAGTGAACGCCGGCCTCTTCGACGTGCTCCATGACACCACCAATGAGAACTTCGCCGGTGTGATCACGAATCGCGTCGACGTCGACTTCGGTCGCGTCCTCGAGGAAACGGTCGACGAGAACAGGCCGCTCGGCCGAGAGCCCACCCTCTTTGCCGAGACTCCCGAAGCCTGACAACTCCTCCATGGCCCGGGCCAGGTGCTCACGATCGTGCACGATCTGCATGGCTCGGCCACCAAGTACGTAACTGGGACGCACCAGAACGGGAAAGCCGACACGGGACACGATGTCTTCAGCATCGGCCAGGGTCACAGCCGTGCCGCCGGGAGGCTGAGGGATGCGTAGACGGTCGCACAACTCGTTCCACTTCTCGCGATCCTCGGCCAGGTCGATCGACGCGGGGGATGTACCGGCAATCAGGCCCTGCGGGATCTGACCCGACAACTTGAGCGGCGTCTGCCCGCCCAGCGACACGATCACCTTGGGCGGTCGACCACCGGACGCCGCCGTCTCGGCGTCGATCACGTTCAGTACGTCTTCTTTGGTGAGTGGCTCGAAGTACAGGCGGTCAGAGGTGTCGTAGTCGGTCGACACCGTTTCGGGATTGCAATTGACCATCACCGTCTCGTACCCGGCATCGCGTAGTGCGAACGACGCGTGCACGCAGCAGTAGTCGAACTCGATGCCCTGTCCGATGCGATTGGGACCCGATCCGAGAATCACGACGCGTGGTCGATCGGACTCGCGGATTTCGCTCTCGTCCTCGTAGGTCGAGTAGTGATACGGAGTCTCGGCAGCGAACTCGGCCGAACAGGTGTCGACGGTCTTGTACGTGGGCAGCACGCCCACCGCCACGCGCGCCTCACGTACTTCGTCCTCACTGCGACCCCACAGGTACGCCAACTGGCTGTCACTGAAACCGAGTCGCTTGGCGCGCTTCCAGCCGCGTACGTCGAGAGTGTCGACTGTCGTCGCCTCGAGGCGCCTTCGTTCTTCGACGAGTATGGACATCTGGTCGAGAAACCACGGATCGACCCGACAACTCTCGTGAATTGCTTCGATCGACACGTGACGACGTAGCAGTTCACCGATCTGGAAGATGCGGTCGGGTGTAGGAACGGCGATCCGCGCAAGGAGTGCTTGGTCGTCGAGGTCGTCGAATTGCTTCTCGATCGGATCGGCGTTCAGGCCCGCTCGTCCCTGTTCGAGCGAACGCAACGCCTTTTGCAGGCTTTCCGGGAACGTTCTTCCGATCGACATCACCTCACCGACACTCTGCATCTGCGTACCGAGTACTCCTGACGTGCCCGGAAGCTTCTCGAACGCCCAACGAGGGATCTTCGTCACGACGTAGTCGATCGTGGGCTCGAAACTGGCTGGGGTCATCTTCGTGATGTCGTTCGGGATCTCGTCGAGTGTGTAACCGATGGCCAACTTGGCTGCGATCTTGGCGATGGGAAAGCCAGTCGCCTTGGATGCCAGCGCACTCGAGCGCGACACGCGCGGATTCATTTCGATCACGACCTGCTCGCCCGTGGCAGGATCGACGGCGAACTGAACATTCGAACCACCAGTCTCCACGCCGACTCGGCGAATGCATGCCAGAGCCGCGTCGCGCATCTGCTGGTACTCCACGTCGCTCAGAGTCTGAGCCGGTGCGACTGTGATCGAATCACCGGTGTGCACACCCATCGGATCCACATTCTCGATCGAGCAGATGATCACGCAGTTGTCGGCACGATCCCGCATGACCTCGAGTTCGTACTCCTTCCAACCGGCGATGCTCTTTTCGATGAGGATCTCGCTGATCGGACTGGCCTCGAGCCCGAGGGCGGCCAGACGGTCGAACTCCTCGGGAGTCGATGCGATTCCGGTTCCGCGCCCGCCGAGGATGTAGGCCGGACGGATGATGACCGGTAATCCGATCTCGGCCATGACGTCTCGGGCTTCGACGATCGTGTGGGCAACTCCACTCCGCGGCACCGACAGACCGATCTCGATCATCGCTTCCTTGAACTTCTCACGATCCTCCGCGGTGGCGATCGCCTCGGCATTGGCTCCGATCAACTCGGGAGTACCAGGAACTCCGACCAGACCTCGTTCGAACAGCGCCATCGCCAGATTCAGACCTGTTTGTCCACCGAGAGTGGGGAGAACTGCATCGGGACGCTCGCGTTCGATGATGCGCGCCACCACCTCCCACGTGAGGGGTTCGATATAGGTGCGGTGGGCGAAATCGGGGTCGGTCATGATCGTCGCCGGATTCGAGTTGGCGAGGATCACGCGATAGCCCTCGTCTTTCAGGACCCGGCACGCCTGCGTACCCGAATAGTCGAACTCGCACGCTTGTCCGATCACGATTGGCCCCGAACCGATGATCAGGATCGAAGAGAGGTCGTCGCGGCGGGGCATCAGTTGGCTCCCTGCGTCATGAGGCGAGCGAATTCGTCGAACAGATATCGACTGTCGTGCGGTCCGGGACCGGCCTCGGGGTGGTATTGAACGCTGAACGCCGGCGCGTCGAGCACCCGCATCCCTTCGTTCGTGTGATCGTTCAGATTGAGATGAGTCACCTCGACACGACCACCGAGGCTCGCCGGATCGACGCAGTAGTTGTGGTTCTGACTCGTGATCTCGATGCGACCCGATGCTTCGTGACGAACCGGGTGATTCCCTCCGTGATGACCGAAGGGCAGCTTGAAGATGTCGCCACCCAGCGCACGGCTGAGCAATTGGTGGCCGAGGCAGATACCGAAGACCGGAACTTCTCCGACCAAATCACGAATGGTCTCGACTGCATAGGGAACTGCCGACGGGTCACCAGGTCCGTTGGAGAGGAACACACCATCGGGCTTCATGGCCAAGACATCGGCCGCCGACGTGGACGCCGGCACCACCTCGATCGTGGCGATCTCGGCCAGGCACCGCAAGATCGTCGACTTGATACCGAAGTCGAAGGCGACGACACGGTGTGCTCCCCCGTCGACGCGATACGCACGATCGGTACTGACAGTCGCAACGAGATCGATCCCTTCGGTTCCGGCTTCGGACCGAGCCGCGGCCAGCAACTCGTCGTACGACCCGGTACCGAACGCGCCTGACATCGAGCCGGTATCGCGCAGAACACGGGTGAGTCGGCGAGTGTCGACACCGGCGATTCCCGACACACCCTGTATCGACAGCATCGCGTCGAGACTTCTCGTCGAGCGGTGATTGCTTGCTCGACGAGCAAGATCGCGCACGATGACGCCGCGACAGAACGGACGGGCCGATTCGTCGTCGTCGCTCGTCGTGCCGTAATTCCCGATGTGTGGATACGTGAAGGTGACGATCTGTCCGGCATAGCTCGGGTCGGTCACGACCTCCTGGTAGCCCGTCAGGACCGTGTTGAACACGACTTCGCCAGTGGTGACCGCAGCTGCGGCCCCGATGGCTTCGCCCTCGAACACGCTTCCGTCGGCCAAGACAAGGTGGGCCGGTGTGATCTCTCCGTCAGACATGGACACCCTTCGTGATCGGTGGACAGCAGATCCGAGACGATCGGACTACTGAATGAATGATCATACAGTAAGTCGTATGAATATTGCATATTTTCATTGGATGGCCTCACCATCGACCACGACAGCCACACCCTCGTAGATCGTGTGCCGCACCCGACCCCTCAGCACTCGCCCGCCATAGGGGGTGTTTCGACTGCGACTCGCCAGAGTCGACGGATCCACTTCCCACCTCGCCGTCGGATCGAAGACGGTCAGATTGGCTGGCTCGCCGACCGAAACCGGTCGACCATGGCGATCCGCCAGGCGAGCGATCCGAGCCGGATTCCAACTGAGCGCCGCAACCACCTGACGCAACGTCATCAGGCCAGTGTCGACCAACTCTGTCAGTGAGACACCGAGGGCTGTTTCGAGTCCGAGCATGCCCGGTGGAGCCT
>Ga0255776_10008446_pt1 | contig 10180 bp, 12 predicted proteins | sample 071ome_19_FD_179974 | JGI IMG/M metagenome (GOLD analysis project Ga0255776, IMG submission 179974) | Coastal salt marsh microbial communities from the Groves Creek Marsh, Skidaway Island, Georgia - 071413AT metaG (version 2) | ecosystem: Environmental > Aquatic > Marine > Intertidal zone >...
CCGCCAGACTCGCCGACGCGCCACTATGATTCAGTGTGGACCACAATATGGGCTACCTGTTCTCAGTTCTCAATAAGATTTGGGTCAAGGAAAGCAAGGGAGGCCAAAATTTACCGGACCGCATCGAAATGGCGCATGTAGTCCAGCTCGTCATGCGTCTTCGGGACGTGTATTCCTATTAGCCTCATCGCGAAATAACTAAGTTGAAGGGCAACCAGAAGTAGTGACAACCAGAAGTAGTGACAACCAGAAGTAGTGGCGACCGGCAAAGGAGGAAAAGGCGCTTTAACCACGCTCTGCGTCAACGCTTCAGTTGTTGAGCGAGCGCGTTAAGATCGGATGGCAACGACAAGTTAAGTGACCGAGCCACCTGCTCGTTAATCTGAACACTGAAATGATTGGCGACACCTCTAACTCGAGTGCCCTTGGACCAATCAGCCACGATGGCTTCCAGATCGCTCAGGCTATAGTAGGTCGTCGCTATCGCTCCCGCTCGAATATAGGCGCGGTGTGGGCCGATCAATGGAATGTTCTGCCGGTATGCCGATATCAGAATCGTTTTAATGTTCGTAGCGTTGTATAACGCAGGGTCGGCCACGCCGAGCAGCACGCCTGCACCGGACAACCCACGACGCAACGCATAATTGAGAGGCATGTCCTCTGTTTGTTCAAACACAGTCACGCCCTCTTCTGCGGACAGCGCCATAATCTCTCTGCGCAGCGCCTCAGACGCCTGACGGCTGAGCATGATAGTCACTGCCTCGTCGGGAAACAGCAAACGCGTCAGAGCGAATTGGCGCTTGAGAGGAGGTTCCGGAAACAACACGTCAACCCGCTGCATCTCCAATAATGGCTCTGGACTGATGGCCTCAAGTTGTGCCCGAGGACACCAAAGTACCAAGGCTCGGTTTGGCAACTGCCGGCGCTGGAACTCTGACCAGGCATCACATCCAGCCAGTACCACGATGTCGGCCGGACTAAATTGAGCATCACTGCCACCCTCTTTGCCACCCTCATTGTCATCCACACTGAAACGCCAGCGTTTGATCGGTGACGATATCTGCGAAGACTGGCTGAATGCCTGCGATAGCTGATCCGCTGCGGTGGAGGCGCCTGACGTGGCCACGACAATGTCTGCCCGGGCGACGACCGCCAGAGCATACAAGGTCAATAACCACCCCAGACGCATCAGCATCAGAAGTTCACACCCAACTGGAGATACCCCAGGTCTTTGTCATCGTACCGTTCACCACCATAAATAAGCGCGTTTTCGGCAATGATGTGATGCCAGAACAGGTCGGCCGTCAGTTCATACCCGGGGCGCTTCCAACCACGATGAAGATGCATTTCAAAGCGACGATAAGGTGATTCCTCGGCTTTGTCGCGGTTGTAGTTCCGGTGCCAGAAGTAGCTGTGAGTGGCCTGCCATTTTCCGGCATCAAAACTCCAGCTCACATTGTGGCTGTACTCAGCAGACAGACGCGTCTCTACGATACTTAAGTTAAAACGCTCATCAGGATCCAGGTTAGTGGTATCGCCCAATCGCACGTCGGTATTCACATACGCGCCGCTATACCAGAAGGAATGGGCTTTCGACGCATTCCAGCGCCACTGCCAATCCACCCCTTTGATGTTCATCCGTGTGTCCGAGTTCACTTCCGGGGTAATCAGGTTGATCGGGTTTGAGATCAGCTGATACAGACGGTCGCGATAAAGCTTCACGTCCCATTCCATATTTTGCTCAGGCAATCGCGCGTAATATCCCAGCTCGATACTGGTGATCCGCTCATGGTCGAGGTCACCATAGGCCCCGGTCTGGCTGGCAAAATAATCCCCTTCACTCAAGCCAAGATAGTTATCATCCAGGTCTTCCACGCGAATTCGGTAATCGGGAGACTGCTCTAACAAGTCGGGCGAGCGCACGGCAGTGGAGTACACCAACCTCACGCTTTGTTGCGGGTGAATCAGATAGTTAAACGCCACCCGCGGCGAGAATACCGCGTCGTTGGTATCTTCATCTTCATACATACCACCGAGGTTCAGACGCAGTCGTTCCAGAAGTTGTACTTCGGCATTAGCAAACACCCGGAACAGATCATTAGTCACCCGACCATTAAAGTAGGTTTCTGAGACCACCTCGTCTCGGCGATAACTCACCCCAGATACCGATCGCAGAGCTTTATTCCACTGCACCGTATCCTGCCACTCGACATCGTAACGTTGCTCATCAAACTCAAAGGTATAAGAACCACAGGTAAATTCGGTCAGATTATCAAAGCCTGCGCCATCGAAGGCCCGGACAAAAATCGCCTGAGCGGCATCGAGATCGGCTTGCGAAATATCGTATTCGCGCTCTAATTCTGCTTCCAGTAATGCTTCAACGTCTTCCGGGTCTGCCGTACCCGTTGCGATTGGAACCACTAACTCCGGCGGTAACTGCAGGCGCCCAAGTACGTTGGCCCAATAGGGGTCGCGGGTATACAACTCGCCCAATGCTGGCGATAACGCCACCGTCGGCGCACATTTGCGATAATCAATGCGCCGATCTTCACGTTGCCAATAGGCCCGTAACTGACCTGTTCGCGACATGGAAAAATCATGCTGCCACTGACCCATGATAAAACCGGACTGATTGTCTTCGACCGGTGCGATCTGATCTTCACTGCGCTGCAACAGGCGGGCCTCACCCTGCTTAAACCCGGCCTCGATCAGGACACGATTATCACTGTCGATGTCTCGTGCCGCATTCATACTGATGAAGCTATCACGACTGCCGTCATGGGCCTGATCTACCCGACCGGGTTCATCACGACCGTCAAACCCCTGGTCGTCTCTCGAAGCCAGCGTGGTACGTACTAACCAGTCACTCACTGCCACCGAGTGACTAATCTGATAGTCGCGAACGCCCTGCTTACCGCGTCGATTGTACGCTCGCGACCCTAGAGTATCGGCCGGGTGAAAGGTGACGATATTGATAACGGCCATAAAAGCATTGGCGCCATAGCTGGAGGCATTCGGTCCGCGGAATACCTCCAGTCGCTGAATGTCTTCCAACGCGACTGGAATATCTTCCCAATTCACCGATGCCACCCCCGCGCGATAAACCGAACGCCCGTCGACAAGAACCTGCATGCGACGCATCAGATTCGGATTGGAAGCGTGATACGCGACCTTGTCCTGATCGCCGTGAACGACAAACATGCCGGGAACAAAACGCAACAGCTCTGGTATGGAACGAACGCCCCAACGTTGAATCTGCTCAGCATCAATCACCGTCATACTACCCGGCACTTCGGCGCGGGGCTGTTTCAGGCGTGTCGCCGTCAGCACCACAGGAACGTCATCCCAGGCACCCGGCATGATGTCGGCCATCCCAGCCTCTAAATAGTCTGTTTGGTCTGCATGTAGGCCTCCTGCCGTGAGCAGCATCAGCCCGATCAATGGGCGCGCGCTAATTCTCATTTTTTATCTCTGGTGAAAATGGTTACGCCAACGAAAACTGGCCTGTTACGAGCACAGTATAGGGGGTTAATCCGGAGGCATGACTGACAAGTTACAGGGGATACGTCTATAATCCCGCGCAACTGACTAAAACCCACAACTTTACGGATAACTGATATGAGCTACAACGCCATCTCTGCAGGTAAAGACCTGCCAAACGACGTGTACGTGGTGATCGAGATCCCTGCTAACCACTCGCCAATCAAATACGAAATCGACAAAGACATGGATTGCCTGATGGTTGACCGCTTCATGGCAACGCCAATGTTCTACCCGGCGAACTACGGTTACATCTCCAACACACTGGCAGACGACGGCGATCCACTGGACGTTCTGGTAATCACCCCATACCCAGTCGCTCCGGGTTCTGTTATCCGTGCACGTCCAGTAGGCGTTCTGAACATGGAAGACGAAGCGGGTGAAGATGCGAAGCTGGTTGCCGTACCACACGAGAAGCTGACTCAGCTGTACAACGACGTGAACGACATCGACGACGTGCCACAACTGCTGCGCGACCAGATTGGCCACTTCTTCGAGAACTACAAAGACCTCGAAAAAGGCAAATGGGTTAAGGTGAAAGGCTGGGGCAACGCGGACGACGCGCGCCAGATGATCCTGGACTCGGCCGAAGCCTACAAAAACGCCTGAGTGCGTTCTGTGTCACTGTTCATTTGAATAGTGAACACGGCCCAAGAAGCTGGGCCACATTAAAAAGGGAGCTGATGCTCCCTTTTTTTGTTAAGGCCGATTGGCGACCTCTTTTGTTAGTATCCAGCGGTATTTCGATCAGGTTCTGACAAACACTTGCCGAATCCAGCCGGATTACCGCCCTGATACAAAACAGCGATTTACAGGCTTGCTTTCAGTGCTGCCAGCTCTTCCTCTGCAGCGCGCGCCCGTGCTTCTGCGGTGACCTGAGCCGTCACGTCTTTTTGAATGCCAATGTAGTACGTCAGTTGATCCTGCTCATTACGCACTGGCGAGATACTCAGCTCATTCCAGAACATGCTGCCGTCTTTGTGGTAATTGCGCAGCACTACTCGGGCACTGGTGCCCTCGTTAATGGCGCGGCGGATCTCCTGTAACCCTTCCTGATCACGATCGCCCGTCTGCAGGAAGCGACAATCCTGATACAGAATCTCATCGGCCTGATAGCCGGTCAGACGCTCAAACGCTTTGTTCACGTAAATCAGGATGTTGTCATCGCCTTCCTGTTCCGCGATCACGATGCCGTCATTCGATGCATCGACCGCCTTCTTCAGTAATTCCAGGCTGATGGGCCCCTGTTCGTCATTCAGGTCTGTGACCATGCGTCCTCTCCGTCAGGATGATTGAGCGTTTAACCTTCTCTGCCGATTATGCCTCAACTTGAGCAGCAGTTCTTTTACATTATGTACAACTACTTATAGAATTTGGACTGTTTTGTACAGACCCGGAATAAGTATTAGTCATGACGTCTGCTGAGCCTCAGGCCGCCTACTACCCCATCAGGGTCGTCTCCAATGAAACCGGGGTCAATGCCATTACCCTGCGTGCCTGGGAACGACGTTATGGGCTCATTACCCCCAAGCGCACAGCCAAGGGCCATCGACTCTACACCGAAGCGGACATCCAGTTGATTCGCAAGGTCGTTGCCCTACTCCAACGTGGCATCCCCATTTCGCAAGCTAAGGTGATGCTGGAAGACGGTGCCCCTGAGCCCGAGCTGATGCAGACAGGCGCGCAGCCATCCCAGTGGTCGCAATATCGTGGCCGCCTGGCGAGTGCGGTACAGACCTTCGACGATCAGGAAATTCACCGCATCATGGAAGAAGTCACCAACTTCTTCCCAGTGGATATCACCTTGCGCTTCCTGCTGTTGCCACTTCATCAGCAATTGCGCGAACAAATTACCGAACCTCTGGGTGCTGCGCGTATGCAGTTCTTCGGTGGCTTTCTGCAAGGGCGCCTGAGCGCGCGCCTGAGCGACGTCGGCGACACAGCCCCAAAGGCCAATTTAGTTCTGGCCAACACGGTCTACGACGATGACCTCGAATTGCTGTTACTGGGTGTGATGTTAAAACAGTTTGGCATTCGCCTGATTCGTTTGGCCGGACTGGCCACACCAAGTGAGATTTCAGCATTGATTCGCCAGCAACACTGGCAAGGCGCGGTACTGGGGGTCGCATCGTCCCCAGAAGATGGCCAGCTACAGGCCTTGCAAACACTGGCCGCGGAAACCGGGCAACTGATCTTCTGTACCGGCCAACAAGCCTCTCAGGCCGGTAAACTGCGCCAGCGTGGGCTCGTTGCCCTGACTGGCGACCCACAACAGGACGCCCTGACCGTGCGCGACGTACTGGAAGGGCTGAGTGAATGAGCAACGTCTGTGAGTTGCTCATGCGACACCCTGATTTACTGACTGCCGACACCACCATTCTCGGTAATCAGGCCGATCTGCCCAACGGCTGGTTGCCTTTGGTGCGCGACCAGCAGGTGCGGATCATGACCTCCGATTTATTGACCGCCAACAGTTATCAGGCGTTGGCTGACCGCGTCGATTACGGTGTGCCTGACATCCAGGCGTTAAGCGGCCGTCGCGTCGTCTTGCTTTGGCCGAAAGCCAAAGCCGCCGCCCAAGCCTTAGTCACCATGCTCAGCCACGTTGTTGATGAGTGCTTTATCGTTGGTGCTAACGATGCCGGTGGTAAGAGCATTAAAAATGCACTGAAAGGCATTGCCGATGTCTGTACTAAGATGGACAGCGCCCGTCATTGCAGCCTCTGGCACGCAACACTCCCGGACAATCAAGAATCTCCAAATTGGCTTCGCTACGCCTCGTCTTGTCAGGCCGGTGAACTGACACTGATGACGCTGCCCGGCGTCTTCGGGCACGGCAAGGTCGACCGCGGTACGGCCCTCCTCTTAGAACATGTCCCGGCCCCCGGTAGCGGCAGCCTACTCGATGTGGGCGCAGGCTCAGGCATTATCGGCCTGACCATGAAACACAAGAACAGCGCTCTGAACGTCACGCTGGCCGACGTCGATGCCATGGCACTGCGCAGTTGCCAGCTCAACAGTGTACGACTGAACCTGCCGGTGGATATCGTCTCCAGCGACGGCCTGACTAATATTGAAGGGCGTTTTGACTTTATTTTCTGCAATCCCCCTTTTCATCAGGGCAAGCACACGGATTATGACTTTGCTCAGCGTCTCCTGAGAGATGCCAGCCGCCATCTGACCGCCGATGGTCAGCTCTGGATTGTTGCCAACCGCCACTTACCTTACGAAGAATGGGCGGTGAATGCCTTCCGCAGTGCTGAGATCATGGTGCAGCAAGACGGCTTTAAGATCATCTGCGCGACAAACGGTTAAAAACGGCACTGGTTCACTGGCAAACACATGGATGTGTTCTAGGCTTAAAGGAATGTCGCTTGAAAAAGGAGGTGCTGTGATGCTCCTGACCTACGCCATTCTGAGTGCCGCCATTCTGGCCGGTGGATTGACCAGCTGTCTGTTGCGTGAAGTTCGTGCAAGACGCCTCAAACAAGAGGCTATTCGTATCCCTGTCTATCCGGTTCGCCGCCGCTAAACACAGTGTCAGACCTCATTGAGGCAGCCCCCTAAGACGTAATTCTCTCTGGCCTGGCTTTTCTGACCTGGCTTTGTTAAAGCCAAGCTTCCACGGGGGTAGTGTGCAAACAAGTAAGAAAAGAGAAAGGTAGTAATCAGAGAATTCAAAAATCATGCCGCGTGCCGGGGTTGGCACACGGCGAATGCCAACGAGCTTATGGCATATTGCGGGAGTAGAAGATCTCCAGCATTTCTTTGCGAACCTTAGCTTCCACTTCAGCTCGCTCTTCAGCGGTCATGCTTTTTGACCCCTCACCGAACAAATAATTATCCAGTTCGAAATCTTTCAGAATCATCTTAGTGTGGAACAGGTTTTCCTGATACACATTCACATCAATCATCTCGTAGGCATTACGAGTGTCTTCGGTCATGTAATTCTGGATCGAATTAATGTCATGATCGATGTAATGCTTCACGCCATCTTCATCACGAGTAAAACCACGCACACGGTAATCGACAGTCACGATGTCCGAATCGAGCGAGTGAATCAGATAGTTCAGCGCCTTCAATGGAGAGATCAGACCACAGGTCGACACGTCAATGTCGGCGCGGAACGTTGATATTCCGCCATGTGGATGACTTTCCGGGTAGGTATGCACCGTTACGTGAGACTTATCCAGATGCGCAACCACAGAATCGCGCAGTGGCCCGGGCTTTTCTTCCATTAAGTCCTGAGGCGGCGGCACTTCATGCTCGGCAATCAACATGGTCACACTGGCGCCTTCCGGATCGTAATCCTGACGAGCGATATTCAGAATGTGTGCGCCAATAATATCGACGACCTCCGTCAGGATCTTAGTCAGACGATCCGCACTATAGAGTTCATCAATGTACTCAATGTATTCCTGACGCTCTTTTTCCGTTTTGGTGTAACAAACGTCGTAGATGTTGAAGCTCAACGTCTTCGTCAGGTTATTAAAGCCGTGAAGGCGCAACTTATCGTTCACGTCAGTCTCCTCAGAATGACACAGGCGGCGGACTTAATCCGCCTCAACCACACTAAAGCTGTGAGAAATCTCAACCCCACCCTGTTCCAACATGATGGAGGCTGAGCAGTATTTTTCAGCGGACAAGGCCACCGCGCGCTCTACGGCGGATTCACGCAGAGCACGACCCGTTACGGTGAAGTGCACGTGAATCTTAGTGAACACGGAAGGCACCGCATCGGCGCGCTCGGCTTCGATGTCTGCCACACAGTCGGTCACATTCAGGCGCTGCTTACGCAAGATGCTCATCACATCGAAGCTGGTGCAACCGCCCAGACCCAGCAACAGCATCTCCATCGGACGAATGCCCAGATTACGACCGCCATGATCCTCAGGACCGTCCATGACGACCGAATGACCGCTTCCTGACTCGCCCAGGAACATAGCGTTATCGACCCATTTGACCCGCGTTTTCATCGGCAACATCTCCGGCTGAGAAAAGCGCGCAGCTTACCACAACCCGACAGCACGGATAATAACCAAGACAGAAAAAGCAGTGGGCAGGCAAAAACGAACGTAAAGTCCCCTAAAACCTAGGGAAAAGCGACAAAATGACCCAAATGCCGGGTTCAACTCCGCCACTGGATAGGTAATAATCCCATCAGTACGGTTAAGGACAATAACAATGATCATCCCTCGAATTCCTTCTATGCATGCGCCACTGGAACATTTCCTGACGCATTGCCACAAGAAACGTTACCCGGCACGCACCACCATCATTCATGCAGGTGAAGACAGCGATACCCTGTACTATCTGATGAAGGGCTCCGTCAGCGTAACCATCGAAGACGACGAAGGCCGCGAAATGATCATGGCCTACCTGAATGAAGGTGACTTCTTTGGTGAAATGGGCCTGTTTGATGAAGAAAACACATCACGTACCGCCTGCGTACGTGCCAAAAGCCCATGTGAGGTCGCAGAGATTTCCTACGCCCGCTTCCGTGAACTGGCCTCGTCGGACTCCGAACTCATCTTCCGCATCTTCCGCCAGATGGCAGAACGCCTGACCCGCACCACACGTAAAGCCGGCGACCTCGCCTTCCTCGACGTGACCGGTCGTGTGGCAGGCACCCTGCTGGACCTGTGTAAGCAGCCAGATGCCATGACCCACCCTGATGGCATGCAGATCAAAATCACCCGTCAGGAAATCGGCCGTATTGTGGGCTGCTCCCGCGAAATGGCAGGTCGGGTACTGAAGTCCCTGGAAGAACAGGAACTGATCAGCGTATCGGGTAAGACAATTGTGGTGTTTGGGACTCGTTGAGTTTTAAGTGCTTTTGAAAACGCCCGGTATTCACCGGGCGTTTTTGTTTTAGCCACCTGCGGTGGTGAGCATGTTTGGCTGCCGCCGGGATTTTGGCTGCCTTCGGCAGGGAGACTTTTTTGGCTGCCGCCTGGCCTTTGTTTTTTCTGCAAGGGGCAGGCCCCTTACGATCCTCGGAGTTTTCAGCTGCCTTCGGCAGGGAGGTTTTTTTGGCTGCCGCCTGGCCCCTATGCCCTGGTTGGGGGATTGCATCCCCCGGGCGGGCGGCCCATCCCCCTGCTTTTGCGCTTTCTGGGCCGTATATCCGATATTTACTGGCTTTTCCGGCAAACGGCTCCGGCGGGCATCCATGCCCGTATGGAGCCTCGCTCGGCATCCTGCCTCACGTTTGCCTACAAAGCTGGCGTAAATCCCGGCGGCCCCAGAGGGCATTGCCACCCCTCGAAACCCTTTCTCAAAATGAAAAGCGACTTCGCCGCGAAGCGCTGACGAAACCCGGCTGGTGATGACCCCGCAGGATCGCAGATAACGATGGGGTTCAACCGGCAGGACGCCGGTTAAGCCTGCGCGCGGCCATGGATGGCCGCTGCAGGCGTGCCCCAATCGGTATCAAGAGACAAGGATCAGGGCATCCCGCCGGAAAAAGGGGATCGTAAGGGGCCTGCCCCTTGCAGAAAAAACAAAGGCCTGGCGGTAGCCAGAAAAGCCCACCCACCGAAGGTGGCTAAAAGAAAGGCGGCTAATCAGCCGCCTCTCGAAAAATCAGAAAAACAGTTTGGCGAGCTCCTCGCCCGGATTCCCCGCCCGCATAAAGGCT
>Ga0255776_10008448_pt1 | contig 10178 bp, 14 predicted proteins | sample 071ome_19_FD_179974 | JGI IMG/M metagenome (GOLD analysis project Ga0255776, IMG submission 179974) | Coastal salt marsh microbial communities from the Groves Creek Marsh, Skidaway Island, Georgia - 071413AT metaG (version 2) | ecosystem: Environmental > Aquatic > Marine > Intertidal zone >...
GGATCACGGACTGTATCTCAAGGGACCAACACCGTACGAGGCGCTATTGCGGGTTGGCATGATCGTGCAGGGGCCGAACGTACCCGCCGGTAAGGTGGTGGCTGACCCGGTCTCGACCTTGGATCTGGCAGCCAGTTTCTACGATTGGGCCGGGGTTGAAAAACCGGCGGACATTCAAAGCGAGTCTCTCCGATCTCTCATTGAAGAAAACACATCGCGCGACGTGGCTTATAGCGAATGGAATCAGCAGCCGAGCCGAACCGGCGTGGAGCTGAACCTTAGAACCGTGCGCACCAAAGACGCCAAGTTGACGCTTGAACTTATCTCGGGGGCGGGTGAGATGTATGATCTCAAGAATGATCCCGACGAGATGGATAATCTGTTTGATGACGCCGGGTATGCGGCTTTGCAAAAGGAACTCACGGATATGATCCATGCCCGGCCAGGCAAGTTGATGGACGACTTACCGGCACACGAAGCTTAGAGACGACGGCGATGAATAAAATACAGTCGGAAATGAACCCCGAGGACGATCTCGATATTCGAGGCCGTTTGGCATTCCAGATATCGACTTTGGGGAACGCGATTTCTCAATGGGCGAGCCAGGCCTATCTCAGCAACTGCGGGGTCACCATGACCGAATGGCGGGTTTTGGTCGTGCTGGAAACCATTGGTCCGATGACAGCCCGCAAGATTTGCGGTCTCAGCAAGATGGACAAGGGTAATGTCAGCCGGGCCGTTAAAAAACTGATCGCCGACAGACGGATCAGTGGAACGCCGGACGCGACAGACCGCCGGGCGGTCATTTTGAACCTGACCGCGAAAGGCCGGAAGAAGTATCTTGAGGTCCGGCGCTATTCCGACGAGCGAGAAAAGCGATTGAGCGCCGCTGTCGGAGAGGAAAATAGGGCAAATTTCGAAGAGGCGATTGAACGCCTGACGGCGGAAACTGAACGTATGTTGAAAGAATTACAGATCTAGGGACCGGATCCCTGACACTAGAAAGGGCAAATTTGCCGGGCAAGGATTCAGCCAGTTGCGAAACGAGTAGACTATGTTATGGTTGTATCAACAACTAAATTAAAACGCGTATTTTTACAGTGGAGGACGACAATGAAGTTCACATCAATATCCAAAGGATTTGCGGTTGCGGCATTGGGCGGTTTGGTGTCGCTGGCGGCGGTTTCCGATCAGGCCCAAGCCGGCGGTCACGGCGGTTGGAGCCCGAAAGGCCCGATCAACCTGATGATCGCCTTTACGGCCGGCGGCGGGGCCGACACCCAGGCTCGTCTCATCGCTTCTGAGATCGAGAAGAAAAAAGGTTGGAAGATTCTTCCGTCCAACGTCACCGGCAAGGGTGGTGTCACGCTGGCTCGCAAGATGAAAAGCGAACCCAATGACGGCCAGACTATCGGCATCGCCGTGACGGAGAGCTTCAACTATTCCATGGCGGCGACCAAGAATGCCGGTTACACCCTGAACGACTTTACCTTCATCACCACGACCGCCGGTTCCCAAATGGGCGTGTACGGCAAGACCGACAAAGGCTGGAAGTCCTGGGATGACGTGGTGAAGGCGGCCAAAGGCGACAAGACCATCAAGATCGGCGGCATGAGCCCGAAACACGCTGATCTGATTTATCTCTTGGGTCAGAAAGCTGGGGTGAAGTTTAACCCGGTGATCCTGCGGGGTGGTAAAGCGGTGCTCAATGCGGTGACCGCCGGCGACGTGGATGCCGGGTTCGGTGCGGGCATTCAGAACCGTGCGGTGAAGGCCGGTACGATGACCCATTACCTCTCCGGCGAACTGACCCGTTTGAAAGCATCGCCGAACGTGCCGACGTTGAAGGAAATGGGTCTTCCCTATGATGGCGGCGCGAAGTTCCTCATTTTTGCACCGAAGGGCATTCCCGCGGATGCCCGCGTCTCCATCGCCGCCGCCGTGGCGGAAGCACTCAACACCAAAGGCACCAAGCTTTCCGCCTTTGTGAATAAGGCTTTCGGTGGACCGCAACTGATCACCGGCCCGGCGCTTGAGAAGCTTCTGAAAGATGGCCTGGAAAGCTCCAAGGCTTTGATGAAGGCTTCGGGCTGAGTATTTCGGGTGGCGGTGTTATATGCCGCCACCCACTCTCCCTCAGGTTACAACGATGCGGATCGACCGCTGGACAGTCGGGCTGGCCGGGTTCTTTGCACTCCTGGCCGCCGTTATGCTGTTTGTGTGGATTCCCAATGATATAGAGACGGGTGTGGTCGAAGTTTACCGGCGGCAGGTAAATATCGGTGATTCCATGGCCCCCACCGTGGCGGCGGTGGCGCTTTTGGTCGTCTCGCTGCTGATGGGGGTGTTCAGCTTTTTCCGGCCGTTGGCCTCATCCGCTGCACCTCTGGATCAACGCTCATTTTCATTTCTCGCCCGTATCGGCGGTGTGATCGTCCTGTCGCTCGTCATCATGACCTATGCTGGCCCGCTACTGGTTGCGGTTGTGAACCTGTTTGGCGATGTCGGCATCTACCGCCATTTGAAAGATGACTTACCGTACAAATATGCGGGGTTTGTGCTGGGTGGCTTAAGCATGGTGGCCGGCGTGATCATGGTCGTCGAAAACAAGCTGAGCCGTCATTCTCTTTGGATCGCCGCCGCTGCCGTGCTGGCGCTGATTGTCATTTTTGATTTGCCGTTCGACGATATCCTGCTGCCGCCCAATGGTGACTATTGATGGGCATTCTGGATCACATCTGGTTGGGGATTCTGGCGGTTTTCATGGCGGACCCCTTATTCAGCATTGGACCCATGCCCATCTCCACCACCGTGGCGATGGTGGTGTTCGGATTCTTACTCGGTGTATTCGTCGGTGCCACGCCGGGTCTGGGCGGGCCATCGACCATGGCGATTTCCCTACCCATTTTGATTTCCATCTTTGGGGTTGAGGCAGACGCGCTGCTGCCCGTGCTTGGTTTTTTGGTGGCCGTCATGAAAGGGGCCACCATCGGCGGCGCGGTGCCGGCGATCCTTTTCAATACACCCGGCACGCCGGATTCATTGATGACCACCCTGGATGGCTTTCCCATGACCCAAAAGGGTCAGGCGGGAAAGGCGCTTCGGGTGGCGCATTTTTCGTCGGTCAGCGGGGATACGTTCTCTGATTTTGTGTTGTTTACCACGGCGCCCTTCCTGGCCATCATCGTGGAACGCTATCTGGATTTTCCTGAAAAGGCGGCATTGATTATCTTGTCGCTGGCGTTCATTTCGGCGGTGGTCGGCGGCAATGTCTGGAAAGGGTTGGCGGCGGCCGCACTCGGCATGTTCTTCGCGTTTATTGGTACTGGGCTGGATGGCTATCCCAGACTGTCGATGAACCTGGATGCGCTGGGCAGTGGGCTCCCCTTGGTGAGCGTGATCCTCGGTATTCTCATTTTGGGGGCGATATTTGAGGGCCTAGAAGAAATGTGGCGGGAAATGCGGGAGACCGCCGCGATCGCCAATGTAGAAATGTCGGGCGACAACAAGCTGCATTTCAGCGACATCAAGAAGATCGCGCCGTTCATGGGGCTCTCAGCCTTGATCGGCACCGGCATTGGCGCGCTGCCGGGCATCGGCTCGACCCTGGCGGCGACACTCGGTTACGCGACGGGCCGGAAAATGCATAAAGGCGAGGTGCCTTTTGGCCAAGGCACGCCGGAAGGGGTCGCCGCGACAGAGGCGGCCAACTCTTCGGTCGCGGGCGCCAACCTGATTCCGGTTCTGTCCTTGGGCATACCCGGCAACGTGGCGGCTGTGTTCCTTATTCTGGCGATGGAATCCATCGGCGGGTTCAATCCGGGGCCACAGGTGTTCCGTTTGATCCCCGATCAGGTCAATCCTGAAATGGTCATCGCCTTCGGCCTGTTTACCGCCATGTTGTTCGCGAACGTTCTGAACTGGACCATTGGCGGCGTATTTATGCGGTCTATGGGGTTCGTCGTTAAAGTGCCCAAGCAGCTGCTTATGCCGGTGATTTTGCTGGTTACGTTGACCGCGATCTATTCTCAGCAACCGACTATGTTCGCGATCATTGTCACCTTGGTTTTCGGCTTGATCGGATATCTGATGCGTAAGTTCGACATTTCCGTTTTGCCGTTCGTGATCGCCTTTATCCTGGCCAACAACCTGGAAGCCTCGATGCGTCAGGCCTTTGCCGCAACCGGCAACGATCCGTGGTTCCTGTTTGCCAGCCCTATCTCCATCGTCTTCATCGTACTGGCGATTTTGGTGATTGTGTTTTTCTCCCGAGGGCGCAAGCGTGACTCCGAAGACAAACAAGATTTGAATAAAGGTATGGTCACATGAAGCCCATGAACCTCCTCTACATTATGTCGGATGAGTTTAACTACCGGATGATGGGTTGCTATGGCCATGGCCAAGTCAAAACACCGCATCTGGACCGGCTGGCGGAGCGGGGGACGCGCTTCAGTGCCGCATATACAAATTCTGCAATTTGCATTCCGGCCCGCGCGGCTTTTGCCACAGGCCGCTATACCCACGAGACCCGTTATTGGGACAACGCGCTTCCTTATGACGGAGAGATTAAAGGATGGGGGCACCGGTTGCAGGATGAAGACCTGCCGGTCGAATCCATCGGCAAGCTTCACTACAAGAACGAAGAACTCAACACGGGCTTTTCCCGGCAACATCACCCCATGCACGTTATGGCGGGGATTGGTCAGGTCTGGGGATCGGTACGTGACCCGCTGCCGCCTCACCGGGAAGGCCAAATGCTGAAAGACATTGGTCCGGGCGAGTCCAACTATAACCGTTATGACCGGCTGATTGCCGATGAGACAAAACAGTGGCTGATGGACGCGGCAAAGGCTGGCGACGATAAGCCCTGGGTTCTGTATTCGAGTTTCGTGGCCCCGCATTTTCCTCTCGTCGTGCCGGAGGAATATTACAATCTCTACCCGCTGGAGAACTTGCCGCCCCGCAAACTCGATCCGGACGACGGCTATCAACGGCACCCTTGGATTCAGCGGCAGTTTGATTTCCATTCCGTGGATGCCGGTTTGACGTCTGAGCGGCGCAAGATGGCGGTCGCCGCCTATTTTGGTCTTTGCACCTATGTGGATGCGCTCATCGGTGAGGTTCTGAATACGTTGGAGGAGACCGGTCTCAGCGAAACCACCCGGATCGTCTTCACCAGCGACCACGGTGACAATGTGGGCGCCAGGGGCATGTGGGGAAAATCCAACCTTTATGAAGAAGCCGCCGGCATCCCGCTGATCCTGGCCGGACCAGACGTTCCCGTAGGCGAGGTCTGCAACACGCCTGTGAGCCTGCTGGACACGTATCAGACTGTGTTGGAGTGCGTTGATCTCCCGGAGACCGACGAGGAGCAAGAGCTACACGGTAAATCCTGGCTGGAGATCGCCAATTCGCCCGATGATCCCGAGCGCGTGGCGTTCAGCGAATATCACGCGGCGACCTCGCCCACGGGCGCCTTTATGATCCGGCGTGGCAAGTTCAAATACAATTACTATGTGGACTATGAGCCGGAACTGTTCGATCTGGACGCCGACCCGGAAGAGACGACAAACCTGGCGGGTGATCCGGCTCATGCGTCCACGGTGGCGGCCTATCACGGCTATCTATTGGACATTTGTGATCCCGAAAAAACCGACCGTGCCGCCAAGGATGATCAGAACGAACTGGTTGCCAAATTCGGCGGCCCCGATGCCGCGTTTAACACCGGCACCCCCGGCGCAACGCCCGTGCCGGGCCAGGGACATGAGTAGCGCATCCTGCGTTTGACAGCGGGTTTAATCTCCCGCGGGCGGATTTATTTCATGCGGATATCGTCTATCGGATGCCGCGACGCCAATCCCACGGGGGAACGAATTCGCCGCGCCATATCCCGACCTTGGCGATGCGCGCGACCAATTCGTGCTTTCGGAATTCGTCCGACTGATTGGGATCGGCCAACACCCAGCCTTCACGGGCAAGCATCGCGTTGAGGGTAAACTTGCCCGCCTTGCAGACGGCATAGACACCCCGCCGTCCGTTTACTGTCTTGCGTTCACAGGTCACGTCCTAGTGGATTATCCTTCTGTCGCCACCTTAACGTTAGCCACTCCTCATCAAGCCGTGAGGCTAAAGAAACCGACTTCACTTTGGCTGCCTGAGCAGACCTTGTTCTCAACGAAACAATGATACTAGGACACCGATAGTGTTCCAAGAGGTCTTTAGGCACACGTCTATTGAAATAGAAAACACCACTACGCTGATAAACGTAAGGGACTTCTGTGGTACTCAACATGGTATACACTCCAACTGCTTCATTCAAAGAAACTTTGGAAATCAATAGTTTAACCAAAGAGTACTAAAGAAACTGGTGCCGGCGCACGGACTCGAACCGCGGACCTGAGGTTTACAAATTGGCCCAGGGGGTTTTGCGGCTGGTCATTAACTCCTTGAATTACCACCATTTTCTGGCGGAATACCGGAACTTACCGCAAGGTCGCTAAGCACGTCAACGCACATCTGATCACAGCAAAATACAGCCGTACTTTTTTATTCCAGAGTTATTCCAGAGTCGAAACCTCAGGTCGACCGGAGGTTTTTAATCCAGAGTTTTCAAAAAAGCCGTCTTGGCTTTCGGCCAATCGCTATGGTAGGAACCGTCGCAACGCCGCCTTAGCTCAGTTGGTAGAGCGCCGGTTTTGTAAACCGGATGTCGGGAGTTCGAGCCTCTCAGGCGGCACCACTCATCTTCAATTTGCCTCGTCCTCAACCAGCGGCTTTATATGCATTTTAAGGTTGTTGTGAACCTTGCGCCTAGGCTGTAGATTCAGATTAAAATGCGAGAGGAAATTTGATGAGCGTAATCGTTACGGTAAAATATCCGAGCAAAGAAGGTTCAAAGTTCGATATGGACTACCATCAAAATCACCACTTGCCGCTCGTTTCAGAGATATTTGGTGATGCTATGATTAGTCTGCGGGCATGCCAAGGAGTGGCAACCCCCGATCCTAATATTGAGCCTCCATTCCAAGTAATGGCAATCATGGAAGTTAAGTCTATGGAACTGTTTAGGGAAATCATGGAGACTTCCGGTGCTACAATAGACGCAGACATACCGAACTACACTGATGTTAAACCCGTAATCCAAATTAGTAGCAGTTTTCATTAGTAGCTGGATCAATCCTCAACAAGGCCATCATCCAGCGGCTTGGTATGCTTTTCGCGGCGCTTGTAGGCCTTCGGATCTGGCTCGACCTTGTGGCCCAATGTCCGGCGCATCTTCCAGCTCGGGTCCCTCGGTTTAGGCGTAGCTGGCGCGGAGCGTTTCTTCGACTTCGGCAATGTACTTCCCCTCGGTTCCAGCGCCCAGCGGCGTGTTGTAGTAGCGTTTCCAATAGCGGGCTTGGCCCTCTAGATCACCCCCATCAGGCAGTGCCTCAGGCGCTCGGTAGTAGCAGAGCCTGCATATGGCCGCGCCATACTGCATATTGGATGTGAGGTTCTCCTCGAACGTCTGGCCCGGTGCTGATAGCCCCATGACCTGATCGTAGAGGCCCTCGCGGTACTCTAGAAAATTCTCGTAGACGTCCCGATGGGTATCCGGCTCGATTTGCCAAAGCCCTAGTGCCGGGCCGCTACCCAGCTGCTTGATAAACGACAGTCGGCTCTCAACTATTGCCGTGCCAAGGACCAGTTCTTCAGCCGCTTCAGACCACAGCTCAATTTCCAGCAAGGCTGGCCTGATTACCAGCTTGCGGAGCTGCCTCGCATCTAGTGCCACCGGTCCAATCCTCCCCGTCGCAACAGTATGCGATACCGGACCCCTGACACCTTGGACACGGCACCCATCTAGCTGGCGCTCCGCCTTCCGCTTCCATCACCATCCCTTTTTGACACTCCGGACAAATCATCCTCAGGTTCCCCTTGCATGAGTTTCGATGCCTTTACCGAGAGGTCATACAGTTCCGAGTCCAGTTGCTGCCCAACCTTGCCTCGGCCCGTAATGAAGAACTCCACGGCGGTGCCAGTATGGGGGTCAAATCCTACCGTAAAGTGAAAATTGTCCGTGCGGGTCGTAATGCAGGGTCTGCGGTTCGGCAGGTTCATTATCGAGGTCCTTTCCACTTATCGGCCACCTTCTCCGCCGAGCGCCCCATGACGTAACCACCCACGCCGACTATCACGATGTTGAGCAGGCTATTCTGGACGCTTTCCGGAATGTCCGGTGCGGTGAAGCCAAACCAATGGGCCACCACCAGCCCGGCAAAGGTCACCATCAGCAGCGGACGCCAATTCCTCTGCAGCCAGGACCCTTGAGCCTCGGCCAGGACGATCTTGGCCTGCGCCTCCAGCTCGCTCGACTTAGTCTCAATGAGCTGCTTCTGGATTTGAAACTTGAGATTGTTTGCGGCGTCCTTGTCCTCGACCACGTCGTCGACGATGTCCAATACCTTGCCGCCAATGGTTCCGATTAGGTTCCAAATCATGTAGACCTCTATGGGTTAGTTAAAGGAGGAGTGGGTTATGCGTTATTTATTTAAATGGATGAAGCGATTGAGCTATTCGATACTCTTGCTGATAGTAGGCTGGTTGCTCAACTTCTTCATTGACGTCCAGTTCGCTCTAGGGGTTATCGCCGGATGGTTCATGCGTCAGGGATACGACCAGCTTGGACGCACCCTCCTCGATTTTGCACGATAATCCGCACTATTCACTTTAAAGAGAGCCTTCCCCTGCCCAAAGAACTAACGCCCTCGCTTGTAGGTTAAAAACTCTGCAGCCTCTTGTGGCTCGGCAAACACTGAAATAAAGCCCGCATCGCTGACAGGGTCAGGATCAAACACCGCCGTGATGGTGTGGCCGAGGTGCTGAGCCTCGAAGCCTCTCACCTCTTCGTACTCGCCATGGCCCTTAAACCCCTTGGCGCGGCACATATGAACCACCCTGCCTTGCATTTCGGTGGTCATCATTCCCCAAGTATGCCGATGGCCTGCGATATAGATGTCTGCAGAGAGGCCTGATTTGTTATAGCGGGCCTCCTTCACTTGGCCGTGCACCGGCCAGGGGCTAGGGCTTAAATATATAGTCTCTGTTTTCGATCTGTTGGGGTGTACGCACGAGCTTGCCATCAATTGCGATTACGTGACACGGGCGATCAATTGTTAGCTGGCATGTGTTTTGGCCCTAATAATTGCAAGTTCCACACTGCTATTGCCTGCCCAAGCTATCCGTCTCCCGATTTCGTCGAGAGCGACGGCAACGTGTTGGCCTTTGTTCTTGTCCTTCGCGGCCCAGGCGATAGATCTATTTACGACTCGCCGTTTCGTTCTGGTCATGAATTCAAGTTCCAACAGAGCTTCGACGTCGTGTTCCGTAATCGTATATTTAGACGGGTTCCAAAATGGCTCAAGGAGAACCGGTGCAAGGTCGCTCGATGTCAGAATGCCGAAATCCAGCGCGCTCTTGTCCAGTTTTTCGCAGTCTTTTAATGGGACACTGTCACACATAAAGCTTACAGCACCGAATTGGGGCTCCGACGGGTGACGGAAGATGGCAAACCCCGAAGCGTGTTGAAGATTTACCCAGCGAAGAACGATTTCTGCAGGTAACTTTCCTTCGGTGCGATTTACGTACCACCGTTCCCAATTAGTTAGCTTTCCGGCGGCATAATTTTTCAAAGACCCAGCGCTATGGTAGGAACTGTGATATCCCAGATGGGTGTTCTTTAACGGAAATCCTGCTGCAAACTGGCGCTTCTCGCCCGCCAGAAAGATATGAGCACAGGCCGACATACAGTGGCCCAGTGCAATAGTGTTCAGTTTTTTTTCCTGAATCACGCCGGCAATGATTTCCATTTCGGTCGCCCTCCCGCCCGGCTGGTGAACCAAAACGATGGTGTCGACGGCAGGATTGTTTGCCAAAGCTCTTTTGAAGTTCCACCCATCATTGCCCTCGATCTCTCCCATCACGGACATTTGGTTTTTATGCACAGTAAACTGTAGCGAGGCATGGGCTGGCGGCGCCAACGCCAAAACACCGGTCAATAGGGCAGCGCAGGCCAAAAGGAGAATTCCGGGTCGGCCGCCACACCATGCCGAGGTCGGATAAAAAAGCGATTTCACCATCTGCTAACTCCGAGCGTAATCTTAATTTAAAAAATTGTGACAAAGAGCAGAGCTTGT
>Ga0255776_10008450_pt1 | contig 10178 bp, 11 predicted proteins | sample 071ome_19_FD_179974 | JGI IMG/M metagenome (GOLD analysis project Ga0255776, IMG submission 179974) | Coastal salt marsh microbial communities from the Groves Creek Marsh, Skidaway Island, Georgia - 071413AT metaG (version 2) | ecosystem: Environmental > Aquatic > Marine > Intertidal zone >...
TTGATACCGCTTATATGCGTAGCGAGTGGCAGTGGGAGGAGATCAAGCCTCAGGTTCACAAGATTGTCCGAAATAGCGCCAATAATGATCATCTGTTGCTCCTCTCTGAGGGCCGGTTAGTGAATCTCGGCAATGCCACAGGCCACCCCTCTCGCATCATGGATGGTTCGTTCGCCAATCAGGTTCTGGCACAGATTCACCTCTTTGAAAAGAAATTCGCCGAGCTTCAGGGCGATGCCCGTAGTGCCGCTATCACGGTTGAAGTATTGCCAAAACAGCTAGACGAGCAGGTGGCCACCTATATGGTGCAGGGTTTTGGCGGTGTCATGACCAAACTGACCGCTAAGCAGGCTGACTATATCGGCGTAGGAATCGAGGGACCTTTCAAAACAGACAGCTACAAGTACTGACCCCCCCTCGGGACATAGCGTGCCCCGGACACCGAGGCCTTTCCTCGGTAGTCGGTCGTAGTCGTCGTACACTGCGGCGTCTGCCGGAGGTTACGCTTTGCGAGCAACGCGACTCTTCACCAAACAGCCACTCGCCTCGGGTGCCAGCGTCGCGCTTCAAGGCAGCGCCGCTCAGCACCTCGGCCGGGTACTTCGCGCTCGCGTAGGTGACCCGGTCACGCTGTTCAATGGCGATGGTCAGGAATTCGCGGCCACTATCAATGAGCTCGGCAAGCAGGAGATTCTACTGACGCTGGGTGAGGCGTCTTCACCCGTTACAGAATCTGCCGTTCATACCGTGCTCGGGCTCTGCCTGAGCAAGGGAGACCGGTTCGACTGGGCAGTGCAGAAGGCTACCGAATTAGGGGTGGGCGCGATCGCGCCGCTAATCAGCGATCGAGTGGACTTTTCAATCCCTGAAAACAGACTGGCAAAGCGCGTCAATCACTGGCAACAGGTGGCGATTAGCGCGAGTGAACAGTGCGGCAGGGTGAGAGTGCCCCCGGTCACATCGCCAGTGCCGTTGGTAAATTGGGTGAAGACCACCGCAACTGCGGAAAGATGGGTACTGCACCACATGGATGTTGGAGACGCCACGGCGCCATCAACGGCCGACTCTGTGCCCAGCGACGCCGCCCTGCTGATTGGCCCCGAGGGCGGGCTAACCAACGAAGAAGTTGCCATTGCCATTGAGCACGGCTTCAGCCTGCTGCAATTGGGTCCACGAATATTGCGAACCGAGACGGCACCTGTTGTTGCGCTCACGGCGTTAAATATTCGGTGGGGAGAAATACCAAGCTAGGACCAGTCTAGTGACTTGCCGTGGGGTACTGTATCCAGGCGTCAATCATGATCAGACTCATTATCCGCTTGGTTAATGTTTTCCTGTGCGTCGGCTTCCGGAGACGCGGTAACCTGACCAGACTGCGCCCAAACCCATTCCAACCAGGTAGACGCGGCATTGAGAAAGTGGCTGGTGCGCGGCGAATGGAAAATCTCAAAAGCATGCTGGGCGCGCGGCAACTCTGCGTAGACAAGAGGGTGGGCTGCAAGGGGGCTAAACTCAGCGACAAAGCGGCGCACTTCTTCCACCCACACCAGCGAATCGTGGGTACCTTGAACAATACAAAAAGGCGGGGCCGCCGCGGCAACGCCGTCGCGCTGAATCCAAGATATCGGTGAGCCGTCCTCAAAGACATGGGGCGCTGTCTCTCGGGTCTGCTGAATAATGCGGCGGGTGATAAATCCGTCCATCCGGTCCTGTTGTCGAATGCCATGGCGGTTGGTCAAGTCAACGACCGGGTACATGGCCAAGACTCCCTGAACTGCCGTATCGACGCCCTCAAAGCCCTCCTGCCAATCGCTGTGCCCGGGTGTCAGGCCGGCAAGCAAAGACAGGTGCCCACCCGCCGAACCCCCCGTGACAACGATGAAGTCAGGATCTCCCCCGTATTCTTCAATGTGTTGCTTAACCCAGGCGATCGCCTTTTTCACATCAATAATCTGGGCGGGGTATGCGTCTCTGGGGGCCAGGCGGTAATTAATGGAGACACCGACCCATCCCATCTCGACCATTCGATGCAATAGCGGCTGCGCCTGCTCAGATTTATGGCCCATCATCCAGGCGCCACCATGTACCTGCAGCAGCACGGGCCGGCGTTGTCCCTGCGCAACCGGCAAATACACGTCCAACAGGCCACGCTTACCCGCGGTCGAGTACGCCACATTGCGCACATAGCGCACACCGGGGCGTCTGAAGCGAAAAGGCCACAACCATTCGCGACTATGAATTTGCTGCTCGAGTCTGATACGCCTCGCGGCCGGGAGCTGTGTCATGAAATCTGCGCCGAGGGCCGAGCGCAGGGCGCGGCTAAACGCTGCGCCCGCGTCAAATCCATCGCGTAGAGCCAGCGCAAGCAGGACCCAAGCCGCGATCATCAGTGACAGGCCCAACGCAAAGGCGGGCGTCGTCACGCCAGCCGACACAATCCACAAGACGACGAAGCTCAATTGACCGCCGATCAACCACAATGCCAGCTCGCCGTTGATCCACCCCGAACCAAACCAGATCCAGACCGCCCAACCAATCTGTCGGACCTGCAACACCGCAGTCAACGCACCCATAAAACTCAGTGCTGCAGCGAAAACGAAAAAATACTCCATAAAAATCCCAGAGGCTTCCAAAATACCCTGCTTTTCAGGCGGGCAGAGCTTGCGGGGAGTTGCGCAGGATCGCAAGATGTTCAGTCACTTCCTCAGAGTAACGCACATGAGCCTCAAGTTGGGCGTGGTCATGGACCCAATCGAGTCCATCAACTACAAAAAAGACACGACGCTGGCACTGTTGTGGGCAGCGCAAGACCGAGGCTGGTCACTGTTCTACATCGAGCCGGACGGGCTGTCTCTCGAGGGGGAGATACCAATGGCTCGATCATGCCCGCTCCGCGTGCACAGGGACCCATCTCGATGGTTCGAAATAGGCGAGGCCGATACTGCGCCATTGTCCGATCTCGACATCGTGCTCATGCGCAAAGATCCCCCCTTCGATATGGAATATATCTATTCGACGTACTTACTAGAGCGAGCCGAGCGAGAAGGCACCTTGGTCGTGAACCGCTGCCAAAGCTTGCGTGATTGCAACGAGAAGCTTTTTGCCACCGAATTCAGTGACTGCTGCCCGCCCCTGCTTGTCAGTCGTAGCATGTCGCAGCTCAGGGGTTTTCACTCACAATACAACGACGTCATCTTCAAACCGTTGGACGGGATGGGTGGTCAGGCCATCTTTCGGGCAAAGCCCGATGATCCCAATGTCAGTGTGATTCTCGAGACGCTCACTGAAGCCGGGCGAAAAACCATCATGGCGCAACAATACCTGCCCGAAATCACAGAGGGCGACAAACGCATACTGCTCGTTAATGGCGAACCGGTACCGTATTGTCTGGCCCGAGTCCCGCTGGCCGGCGAGAGCCGGGGGAACCTTGCTGCAGGCGGAGCCGGGCGGGTTCAGCCGCTTACTGAGCGTGATCAATGGATCGCGTCGCGGGTAGGGCCCACACTCAAGGAGCGCGGCCTCTTCTTTGTTGGCCTCGATGTCATCGGCGACTTTCTTACCGAGATTAATGTCACCAGCCCCACCTGCCTGCGGGAAATTGAATCAGAGACCAGCCTCGATATCGCTGGCCAGTTACTCGATGGACTGCCCATCGGCGGAGTAGCGCCCTGATTGGCCATGGCGCCATCACCTCAGCGACCCTGAGGGATAATCTGCCCCCAGCAGTATTATTCTCGATTGGCGTTCACCTGATCGTCATCTTTGGCTTTCTGGTCTCACCTACTGGCAACTCTGCAGTCGGAGTCGCTGATCGAGCCGTGACCGTTCTGCTCGCCCCAAGCGAAAAGGCGCCCGCTGCCAGCACCCATTACGCGGCCGCCCATCAAGAAGGGTTGCCGCGTCTCCAGAACCCGCAACGCCTGCTGGACGACGCTGACATTGGGACAGCCATCAACCCTCGTCAGGCTCAAGGCACCGGTTTGTCTATGTCTGAGGCCGACGCCGCGCCGCGGAGCCCGACAGTGGCCGCGGTTGCGTCGCCTGACGCTGAATATCTGCGGCGTTGGCAGGATCGCATCGAACGATTCGGCAACGCCTACTATCGCGGGCTCGCAATGCAGCACGGCGATGGCGATGTGCGTCTGCGCGTCATAATCGCCGCTGACGGGGCATTGCAGCGCATTGACCTGCTATCGAGCTCCGGCGCTAAGGCTCTGGATCAAGCGGCCATACACACTGTGAGGGAGTTGGCTCCGTTTGCACCGTTTCCTTCAACGCTTGCCAGCACAACTTCTGAGCTGGCTATCGTCCGCACGTGGCAATTTCGGCGGTAACATACTCGGATGAGCGCAGCTTCACCCCTTCACCATGCCCCCGACTCCCTCCGCGGGCATTTTCTGATCGCTACTCCTGTTATCGGTAGCGGATTTTTTAACCGATCGCTGACCTACCTCTGTGAACACAACAGCGAGGGCGCGATGGGAATCGTCGTCAATCAATGTCTGGAGGTCAGCCTGACCGAGATGCTGGAACATCTGGATATTGAAGCGGCGGTCTCCCCCGACATACCGATTCTGGCCGGGGGGCCTGTGGCGACGGACCATGGCTTTGTTTTGCACCGGGGCTCCACCGAATGGGAAGGCAGTCAGCCCGTCACGGACACGGTATGTCTCACGGGGTCACGGGATCTTCTGCACGCCATAGCGGCTGGCGAGGGGCCAGATGACTATCTCGTGGCACTGGGTTATGCGGGCTGGTCTGCAGGGCAGTTGGAATCAGAAATGGCAGAGAATAGTTGGCTCACCGTGCTTGCAGACGATGACATTTTGTTTCGTCATGATGCCGCCGGTCGGCTGGCAGCGGCTGGCCGTCAACTCGGCATCGATATCGACCTGCTCAGTGCCGAGGTGGGGCACGCCTGACCATGTCCGCTCATGAGACGATCATTGCCATCGACTTCGGTCTTCGCAATATCGGCGTCGCAGTGGGTAACACGCTGTCACTCACCTCACGTCCGCTCACTATCCTTCAAGCCCGGGACGGTGTCCCCGACTGGGGTGCGCTATCTAGCATCTTCGACGAGTGGCGGCCTGACCGCATACTTGTCGGAAACCCGCTGAACATGGATGACTCGGAGAGTGACATGGGTCGCCAAGCCGCGCGGTTTGCTCGTCGAATCGAGGGGCGTTTCGGTCTGCCGGTGACACTGGTAGACGAGCGCCTCTCCAGCCGGGAAGCAAAGGCCAACGCGCTGGCAGCGGGGCATCGCGGAGACTTTGCCAGTATCCCGGTTGATGACGAAGCGGCGGCAATCATCCTGGCCACTTGGCTTCATCAGCAATAGCGCTACGCAGCGATACTGTCTGGTTGCTTCGCTTTTTCTCGAGCGATCTCTACCGAAATCAGGCGTTTCTCGACCAACTTCTGTAAACATTGGTCCATTGTCTGCATGCCAATCGCTTGACCGGTTTGTATCGCCGAGTACATTTGCGCGACTTTGTCCTCGCGAATCAAATTTCGTATCGCAGGCGTGCCGCGCATAATTTCGTGCGCCGCCACGCGACCGCCGGTTTTCTTCTTGAGCAAGGTCTGCGAGATCACTGCTTGTAGTGACTCAGAGAGCATTGAGCGAACCATGTCTTTTTCAGCCGCTGGAAACACATCAATGACGCGGTCGATCGTCTTCGCCGCTGAAGTGGTATGCAGGGTGCCAAATACCAGGTGTCCGGTTTCAGCGGCGGTCAAAGCCAGGCGGATCGTCTCGAGGTCGCGCATCTCTCCAACCAAAATGATGTCAGGGTCCTCACGCAGCGCCGAACGCAGGGCCTCTGAAAAGCCCAAAGTGTCGCGATGCACCTCCCGTTGGTTCACCAAACACCGCTTACTCTCATGTACAAACTCGATGGGGTCCTCGATGGTCAGAATATGGTCGTAACGGTTGTCATTGACGAAATCAATCATCGCGGCAAGCGTGGTTGACTTGCCGGAGCCAGTTGGGCCCGTTACCAGTACCAAGCCCCTGGGCATCATCGAGATGTCCCGGAATACCTGACCCATACCCAGCGTTTCCATCGACAGTACCTCAGAGGGAATCGTCCTGAAGACGGCACCAGCCCCCCGGTGCTGGTTAAAAGCATTGACCCTAAAACGCGCGACTCCGGGAACCTCGAAGGAAAAGTCGGTCTCTAGGAACTCTTCTAAGTCCTTCCGCTGTCGGTCATTCATGATGTCGTAGACAAGTGCCTGCACCTCGGCATGGCCCTGAGCGGGCACATTGACCCGCCGGACATCCCCGTCAACCCGGATCATTGGGGGCAGGCCTGCTGAAAGATGAAGATCGGAAGCGCCTTGCTCTACGCTGAAGGCGAGTAGTTCGGTGATGTCCATATCACGTCTCCTCTGGGGCCGGGCTAGCACAGAGCGAATCATCTTCCTTATGATTACGCCATGATACCCGCTGATTTAGACCGTAATATATCAGAAGTCGATCGAAGAATTCGCGCGGCTGAGCGTGCCGCGGGGCGCCCAGAAGGCTCTGTGTCATTGCTTGCAGTCAGTAAAACCAAGCCTTTTGAGCTCATTCGACAAGCACACAGGCTGGGATTATCAAAATTTGGTGAAAATTACGCACAAGAACTGGCGGAGAAGGCCCGGGCCCTCGCTGACTTGGACGTCAGCTGGCACTTTATCGGCCCGATACAGAGCAACAAGACCGCGCTGATCGCTGAATGCAGCGACTGGGTTCACAGTCTGGACAGACTTAAGATCGCGCGCCGCTTAAGCGAACAGCGACCGCCGGACAGAGACCCGCTTAACATCCTGATTCAGGTGAAAACATCTCAGGAAGAGCGCAAGTCAGGCGTCGCGCCGGAAGCGTTGCCGGATTTAGTCACTGCGATCAGTGAACTGCCTAACCTCGCTTTGCGGGGCCTCATGACCATACCCGCGCCTGCGACCGACGAAGTGACACAAAGGCGGCCCTTCCAACAGCTTCGCGAACTGCTCACAACCCTACCGTTGAAGCACCTGGACACCTTGTCAATGGGAATGTCGCAGGATTTGGAGGCCGCTATCAATGAAGGTGCCACAATCGTCCGTGTGGGCACAGATATTTTTGGCGCGCGGTATAATTCGTTGCCTCCCAGATAGGACAGCGCCAACTCATGTTGCCCCAGATCGCTTTTCTTGGCGCAGGAAACATGGCCACCGCCATGATCACCGGCCTCATCGCTCAAGGTTTTGCGCCAGCACAGCTGCGAGCTTGTGACCCCAGCGAGGATGCCTTGTTACGGCTGGAAGCGGCGGGGTTAACACAGCTGAGCACCTCGCCTGAGAGCCTGTTTGCTGATGTCGATCTGGCTGTTTTGGCAGTCAAGCCACAAGTCGTCCCCGACGCACTGTCATCGATTGGTCATGAGTTGAGCGCTGGGGCGGCGCTACTATCAATCGCTGCGGGTATCCCCATCTCGTCCCTGCGACGCCACGTCGAGACGGATGTGGCCGTGATTCGCTGCATGCCCAATACACCGGCCATGATCGGTCTGGGGGCAAGTGCGTTGTATGCAGGGGACGATGTCAAAGGGGAACATCGTGCTCTGGCCGAGCAGGTGACCAATGCTGCGGGCACCACCGTATGGGTGGCAAGCGAGGACCTGCTTGATGCTGTGACCGCTGTCTCCGGAAGCGGCCCGGCGTATTTTTTTGCTCTCATTGAGGCCATTGCCCGGGCGGGAGCCGAATTGGGACTGGATGAAAAAGTGGCCATGTCTCTGACGCTCCAAACCGCGATGGGCGCAGCGGCGCTGGCGCAACAATCTGATGATGGTGTTGCGAAACTACGAGAGAATGTCACTAGCCCGGGCGGCACCACGGAACAAGCGCTACTTTCATTGCAGTCCAATCAATTTGAAGCGATTGTGTCAGAGGCAGTCAGACAGTGCGCCGCTCGCGCGGCAGCACTGGGTAAGGAGTTTGGCTAAATGAGTGCTGGAACGGAAATCGCGCTATACCTCATCCGTAACGTTGGCGCCCTGATATTACTGGTGGTTGTTATGCGCGGCGTTTTGCACACCTCGCGCGTCAATTTTTATAACCCGATTTCGCAACTGGTGGTCCGATTGACCAACCCACTGCTACAACCGCTGCGGGGCGTGCTGCCTCCAACAGGTCGCGTAGACTGGGCAGTGATCGTCATCGCGGTACTCCTGCAATCCCTGATCCTCGCCAGCATAGCGTGGGTGGCGGGGGACCGCTGGGCGTTACCGGGGGTACCCACATTGCTGGCTTGGGGGGCCGTCGGCGTGCTGGGCTTACTGGTCAACCTGTATTTTTTTATCCTGATCGCGATGATCATTGTCAGCTGGGTCGCGCCCGGTAGCCGGCATCCTGCTATCGAACTTATCTGGCAAATCTCGGAGCCGGTGATGGCGCCTTTTCGTTCCATCCTGCCCAACATGGGCGGCATCGATTTCTCCCCGATTCTATTATTCATTGGCATCAACGTGGTCCAAATCGGCCTCAGGCATCTCGCAATGACCCTCGGCTTACCGACGGGCCTCGTCTTCGGGCTCTGACTTATGGCAGTGAGTCTCTCGGATGGCAGTGTGGGGCTGGTGACACCCCAGGTCGCACATTTTGACGAACCGTTTACCTTTGCCAGCGGGGCAGTGCTGCGCAGTCATGAGCTGGTCTATGAAACCTACGGCCAACTCAACCATGCCGGCGACAACGCAGTGTTGGTCTGCCATGCTTTATCCGGCTCTCATCATGCCGCCGGTTACCACTCCGAGGAAGATCGCCGACCCGGCTGGTGGGACCTTGCCATTGGGCCAGGCAAACCCATCGATACAAATCGTTTATATGTTGTTTGTTCAAACAACCTGGGGTGCTGCGATGGCTCGTCAGGCCCTAACACCATCAACCCGGCGACCAACGAGCCGTGGGGCGGAGCCTTCCCCCAACCTCAAGTCAAAGACTGGGTGCGGAGTCAGAAACGACTGGCCGAGCACTTGAACATACCGCGCTGGGCGGCAGTCATTGGTGGCAGTTTGGGCGGCATGCAAGCGCTGCAATGGGCGGTAGATTTCCCCGATTGGGTGGAGCACTGCATTGCGCTCGCGGCAGCGCCCGGTCTGACCGCCCAGAACATTGCCTTCAATGAGATCGCTCGTCACGCCATTTTATCGGACCCGGATTGGTGCCACGGCGATTATCTGGCGCAGGGCAAACTGCCTACCCGAGGGGTGGCTCTGGCGAGGATGGTCGGGCACCTCACCTACATGTCGGCAGATGGCATGAGCGACCGTTTTGGCAGAGAGCTCCGCGAGGGAAGCTTCGCGCCCGGCGATAACAGTGAGTGGGTGTTTCAGGTAGAGAGCTACCTTCGCCATCAGGGTGCGCGGTTCTCTACGCAGTTCGATGCTAATACCTACGTATTGATGACACGCGCATTGGATCTTTTTGAGCTGGCGGCGGACTACAACAGTGACCTGGTAGCAGCCCTGTCTGTCGCAGAAGCTGATTTTTTAATCGCGTCTTTCAGCTCCGACTGGCGCTTCCCACCCCAGCGCTCGATCGAAATTCGCGACGCGCTGCTGGCTGCGGGCAAACCGGTGACCTACGCCAATATCGACACGGATAACGGACACGATGGCTTTTTGCTGCCCAACCCCACCTATGAGGCACTGCTGAGCGCATGGATGTGTCGGGTCGGCCCCTCATGAGTCGCCTCGATCTCGATACCGTTTTGAGCTGGGTGCCAAAAGGGAGTCGCGTGCTGGACCTGGGCTGTGGCGATGGGGCCTTTTTAGCGCGGCTGAGCGAGGAGAGGGACGCTATTGGAGTGGGAGTGGATATTGATCCAGCCAACTTGGTCACCGCAGTCAGCAGAGGGCTCGATGTTATTCAGGAGGACATCAACGACGGGTTGCACTGCTTCACTACCAATCGATTTGATGTCGTGATTTTGGCCCATGCGCTGCAAGAGCTCACCCATCCACATATCGCGCTTCAACGTATGGTCGATATTGCGGATGAGGCGATCGTTTCGTTCCCCAACTTTGGCCATTGGTCATGCAGGCTGCATTTGGGTGTCAAAGGTCGTATGCCCATGTCTCGGGTCATGCCGCGCCACTGGTACGACACCCCAAACATTCACTTTTGCACCGTTACGGACTTCA
>Ga0255776_10008451_pt1 | contig 10177 bp, 9 predicted proteins | sample 071ome_19_FD_179974 | JGI IMG/M metagenome (GOLD analysis project Ga0255776, IMG submission 179974) | Coastal salt marsh microbial communities from the Groves Creek Marsh, Skidaway Island, Georgia - 071413AT metaG (version 2) | ecosystem: Environmental > Aquatic > Marine > Intertidal zone > Salt...
CAGTCCAAACAGGAAACAGGCTTCGATCAGCTCAAGCGCCTTATTGACCATGGTGGCCGAGTCCACGGAAATTTTTCGCCCCATGCTCCAGTTCGGGTGAGCACATGCCTGCTCAGGTGTTACATCCCCCAGGGTATCCGCATCACGATTCAGGAAAGGACCACCGGAGCCAGTCAATACGATTTTACTGAAGCCATCCTTGTCATAATTCTGGAAACGCCCCCTGTCACTGACAGGCAGACACTGGAACATCGCATTGTGCTCACTGTCGATGGGCAGCAGCGTACATCCCGATTGGTTGACGGCCTCCATGAACAGGCTACCTGCCATCACCAGGGCTTCCTTGTTGGCCAACAGCACTTTTTTACCTGCCCTCGCCGCTGCGTAGGTAGGCGCCAGACCTATGCCTCCCACAATGGCTGCCATCACACAATCGACGTCCTCGTGTGCCGCCACAGACTTCAGGCCTTCAACGCCAGACAAAACCTCGATTCCTGAGCCTGACAACACCTGCCGAAGCTGTCCGGCGGCATCTTCATCCTGCATGACAGCAAATACCGGTTTGAATGTTTCACATTGCTGCTGCAGCAAGTCCACGTTCCTGTTCGCTGTCAGAGCAAAAACCTTGTAGCGATCAGGATTTCGTGCAATGACATCCAGCGTGTTGACGCCAATGGAGCCCGTGGACCCGAGAATGGTGATGAGCTGGCAGTCAGTCACAGGAAGTCCTGTTGCATGAAGACCAGCAGCAAGGCATAAACAGGTGCTGCCGCAGTCAGGCCATCAATACGATCAAGCATGCCGCCGTGACCTGGCAGGATGGTGCCACTGTCCTTGATATCGCGATAACGTTTAACCATGCTTTCAAACAGGTCCCCCGTCACGCTGGTGGCAGCAATGAGAATAGCTGACAGGAATAGCTTGATCCAATGCATGCCGTTCAACTGAACAACCTGCATGATAAAAACCAGTCCGGCGACAAGCACGAGCAGGCAACAGGCCAACAGGCCACCCACAAAGCCTTCCCAGGTTTTGTTGGGGCTGACACGCGGTGCCAGTTTGTGCCTCCCAAAAGCCTTGCCGGCAAAGTACGCACCGATGTCAGCGGCCGCAACCAGTCCCATCATCAGCAAAACATGGAAAGCAAAATACGGCTGGTCGCGCAGGTAAACAAAGGAAAGCCAGCCTGGAAAAAACAGTGGCAGGGTAATCAGGAACAACACAGGCTTGTTCGCCCAGGCTATTTTTCCCTGCGGATAGAGGCAAACCAGTATCAACGCACCTATCCAGAACAAGGCGCCGACAGACAGGGCAAGGGTCAGGGGCAGAGGGGAATGGGTAAGCACCGCAAACAGGACAACGGCCACAACAAGAAACGCTGTCCTGGCTGGCAGTCCGGTCAGCCCTGTCATCTTTGACCATTCCCAGACCGCAATACCTATGACCAGGGCAATGAACAGGTCAAACCATATCGCAGGGAGCACAAACACGACAGCAAGGATCAGAAACAGAAGCACGAATGCTGTAATTACCCGTTGCTTCAACACGGTCAGCTGGCCTCTACCTGGTCACTGACCTTGCCAAAACGACGTTGGCGCCCGGCATAATCTTCCAGGGCAAGATCGAGGGCCTGCTCATCAAAATCCGGCCAGAACGTGTCGGTAAAATACAGCTCGGTGTAGGCAAACTGCCAAAGCAGGAAGTTACTGATGCGTTTTTCACCACCGGTACGGATACACAGATCTGGCATGGGCAGGTCACCGAGCGCAATAAATTGCTCAACTGTGTTCTCATCAATGGCGTTCACATCAAGCTTGCCATCGGCTACCTGACGGGCAATCTGTTGTGCCGCATTGGCCATGTCCCAGTGACCACCATAGTCAGCGGCCACCACGACGATCATGCCGGTATTGTTGGCAGTAAGCTTTTCAGCGGCATCCATCAGGGCCAGCAGCTTGGCGGAGAAACGCTCCCTGCTGCCGATAAAGCGCAAACGGATATTCTGCTTGTGCAGCTTGTTGACCTCATTGCGCTGTAGCACATTAAGAAACAGGGCCATGAGGCTGTTCACCTCTTTTTTCGGACGCAGCCAGTTTTCACTGCTGAAGACAAAGAGGGTAAGGATATCGATATTTTTTTTCAGGCAGATGCTGACAAGGTTGCGGGCAGCAACGGCACCGGCACGATGGCCGGAGACACCATTCTTGTTGTGTTGTTTTGACCAGCGATTATTGCCATCCATAATCACTGCAATATGACGGGGAAGGTTATTTTTCCGGTCTTTTTCAGCCCTGGTTGCAGCGTCGTTGGCAGATGTCATAAGTGGTGACGTCAGGGAATCAGATCGTCAGCAGATCTGCTTCTTTTTCTTCATATTTGGCTTCAATTTTCCCGATATAGCTGTCAGTCAGTTTCTGGATATTCTGCTCGGCAGCACGTTCTTCATCTTCCGAAATTTCCTTTTCCTTGAGCAGATCCTTGATATGGCTGTTGGCATCGCGGCGAATATTGCGCACGGCAACACGGGCATTTTCAGCTTCCTGCTTGGCCTGCTTGGTGTATTCCTTGCGAGTTTCCTCGGTCAATGCCGGCATCGGAATCCGGATCACATCACCGTTGTTGGAAGGATTAAGACCCAGGTCGGATTTCATGATGGCCTTTTCAACTTCCCCCAGCATTTTCTTTTCCCAGGGAGTCACGGCGATGGTGCGTGAGTCTTCCACAGTCACATTCGCCACCTGCTGGATTGGCGTATCGGAGCCGTAATAGGACACCATGACACTGTCGAGAAGACCAGGATGGGCACGCCCTGTTCTGATCTTGTTGAAGGCCCCCTCCAGGCTATGCAGGCTTTTTTCCATACGCTCGCCGGCGTCAGCAATAATCTCATCAATCATGTCATTTTCCCCTTTCTATTAATGTACCTTCGTCCTTGCCAACAATGATATTGAACAAGGCCTCGGGCTTGTTCATGTTGAAGACGCGTACAGGCAGGTTGTGATCTCTGCTCAGGCAGATTGCAGTCAGGTCCATAACGCCCAGTTTCTTGTCCAGCACTTCATCGTAAGTCAGGCGTTCAAACTTCTCGGCATCGGGGTTCTTTATCGGGTCTTCCGAATACACACCATCCACCTTGGTAGCCTTGAGCACCAGGTCAGCATCTATTTCAATGCCGCGCAGGCAGGCAGAGGAATCAGTAGTGAAAAACGGGTTGCCGGTACCGGCCGAGAAAATGACAACATCACCATCCTTGAGATGTCTGATGGCGGTACGACGATCGTAATGCTCGACGACACCACTCATCGGAATGGCAGACATGACACGGGTGGCGATATTGGCGCGTTCCAGGGCATCACGCATTGCCAGGGCGTTCATGACAGTTGCCAGCATACCCATGTGGTCGCCGGTAACCCGTTCCATGCCCGCCTCATGCAAGGCGGCACCACGAAACAGGTTGCCGCCACCAATCACCAGGCCAACCTGGACACCGATTTCAACCAACTGGCCAATTTCGGCTGCCATGCGATCAAGTACTTTCGGATCAATGCCAAAATCCGCATTGCCGGTCAGGGCTTCGCCACTCAGTTTAAGCAGGACCCTGTCGTATTTACGGATTTTGGTTGCCATCTAAGGTCGCCCTTCTCTCTTGTGAATAATATTGCCCGTCAGTCAGCCTTTTATTCGCCTTTCAGCTGTGCAGCGACTTCAGCAGCAAAATCTTCTGCTTTTTTCTCAATACCTTCACCGACTTCAAAGCGTACAAAAGACAGAATCTCTGCCCCGGCATCCTTGGCCAGTTTGCCAACCTTGACGTCCGGATCTTTCACGAAGGCCTGTTCAGTCAGGCTGACTTCTTCCACGTACTTGCGCAGACGACCACTGACCATCTTTTCGATGATGTCAGCCGGCTTGCCACTTTCGGCGGCCTGAGCGCTGTAGATTTCGCTTTCCTTGTTCAGGACTTCAGCGGGCACATCCTCAGCCTTGACTACCATCGGGTTAACAGCTGCCACGTGCATGGCAATGTCTTTAGCCAGATCTTCATCACCACCGCGCAGGGTAACCAGCACGGCAATTTTGTTGTTGGAGTGCACGTAGGCACCGACTGTTCCACCCTCTTCCTCGCACACAACGGCGCGACGAACGGTGATGTTTTCACCAATCTTTTGGACAAGTTCCTGGCGAGTCTGTTCCAGACCTGCTGCCAGCAAGGCATCAATGTCATCTTCTTTCTTTGAAAACACGGTATCAAGAACGAAGCCGGCAAAATCTGAAAAGTTTTCATCCTTGGCTGCAAAGTCAGTTTCACTGTTGACTTCAACCATGGCGCCATAGCTGCCGTCGTCAGCAATCTTTGTCAGGACAAGACCTTCAGCCGCGGTACGACCGGCTTTCTTGGCAGCCTTCAGGCCGCTTTCCTTACGCAGATCCTCAATGGCTTTTTCAATATCACCATCGGCTGCCTGCAGGGCCTTTTTGCAGTCCATCATGCCAAGCCCGGTACGTTCTCTTAATTCTTTAACTAATGAAGTTGTAATCTCTGCCATGTCTGGCCTCCCTCATATATTCTGAAATTCACCTGGTCTCCGGCAGGGTCGACCCGCCGGAGTATTACCTGGTCAGTGCGCTTACTCGGCCTTGGCTTTGGCCTTTGCTTTAGCCTTGGCCTTGGTTTTGGCCTTGGCTTTTGGTTCAGCCTTGGTCTTGGCTTTGGCCTTGGTTTTAGCCTTTGCCTTGGCCTTGGCTTTGGGCGCAGCTTTTTCTTCAGTTTTAGCTTCAGCCTTCTCTTCAGCCTTTTCTTCAGCTTTCGCTTCAGGAGCAGCTTCTTCAGCTTTTGCTTCTTCTGCCGGAGCTTCTGTCTTTTCTTCAGCAGCCTCTACAGGTGCAGCAGCTTCCTCGGTGGCAGTTTCTGCAGCCGCGGCTTCAGCTGGCTTTTCTTCTTCAGCAGCTTCTACCTTGGCTTTCGCCTTGGCCTTTACCTTGACCTTGGGCTCAGCTTCTTCCTTGGCATCATCCAGTTCAACGAACTCACCCTTGCGGGCTTCGTCTTCCTGCTTGGCCTTGCCGTGACCTTCCACGCAGGCATCTGCCATGGCACCAACATAAAGCTTGATGGCGCGAATCGCATCATCATTACCGGGAATAACCACATCCACACCGTCCGGATCACTGTTGGTGTCAACGACACCAATTACCGGAATACCAAGCTTGTTGGCTTCGGTCACGGCGATGCGTTCATGGTCAACATCGATAACGAACAGCGCATCAGGCAGTCCGCCCATATCCTTGATACCACCGATGCTTCTTTCCAGTTTTTCCTGCTCGCGGGTACGCATGAGCGCTTCTTTCTTGGTGAGCTTGTCAAAGGTGCCATCAGTCGCCTGGCTTTCCAGGTCCTTGAGTTTCTTGATGGAAGCACGGATGGTTTTGTAATTGGTCAGCATGCCGCCCAGCCAGCGCTGGTCGACGTAAGGCATGGAAGCGCGATCCGCTTCGGCCTTGATAATCTTGCTCGCAGCGCGCTTGGTGCCGACAAACAGGACTTTCTGTTTGCGCTCGGCCATATGGCGAACCTGTTCCATGGCCTGGGTCAATGCAGGCAGGGTTTGCTCAAGATTGATGATATGGATTTTATTGCGGGCCCCGAAAATGTACTGATTCATCTTGGGGTTCCAGTAGCGGCACTGGTGTCCGAAATGCACACCGGCCTGCAACATGTCTTTCATGTTTACAGAGGTCATTGCTATGTCCTTGGGTTAAGCCTCCATACATCCCTCGGGACTAACCTGCAACCTGTTGTTTTTTAACAGGTTTGTGGCACCCAGCCCGAAGTGTTGATGTATGTGTGACAGTTAAGGTTAAGTTTGTTTTGCAGGATATTCCTGCGCCGGTTCTTCCCACCCGGGAAAAACGTGCGGCTTTATACCACAAAGGCATGCCAACTTAAAGGAAAAACAGTACCTGCCAACTGCCTGCAAGGGGGCGGGAAGCCCATGAAATAATTGGGAAAAACACAAGCCGTCCCGGCACCGATCCCTGGTATGCACGCCTGTATATCCGTCAATCCAGCCAGCATGAATTCCAGGTCTTGGAAACCAGTTCACCCTCTTCTTTTGCGAACTATCATTTCTTTGTGGCCGCGGTTGCCCTAAAATAGCGTCCTTTTCACCGCCATACTTCCCAATGCCAGTAACCATAAAAAGCCCCGAAGACATTGCAAAAATGCGTGTGGCAGGCAGTCTTGCAGCCGAAGTGCTGGAAATGATTGGTCCTCACGTAGTACCGGGCGTCAGCACCGGTGAACTCGACCGCATTTGTCATGACTACATAGTCAATGAGCAGCAGGCCGTCCCTGCCCCGCTGAATTACAATGGTTTTCCCAAGTCGATCTGCACATCCGTGAACCATGTCATCTGTCATGGCATACCCAGCGATAACACCATCCTGAAAAAAGGTGACATCGTGAATATTGATATCACGGTCATCAAGGACGGCTTTCACGGGGATACGAGCAAGATGTTCTATGTCGGTAAGGTAGCTCCCCATGCTCATAAACTTGCCGTGGTGACCCAGGAATGCCTCTACAAGGCCATTGCGATCGTCAAACCCGGCACCACGCTCGGCGATATCGGCCACATCATTCAGCAGCATGCGGAATCCAACCATTATTCCGTGGTCCGTGAATATTGTGGCCACGGTATCGGCCGTATCTTTCACGAGGAGCCACAGGTACTGCATTACGGTACGCCCGGCACCGGCATGCCGCTTGCCGAGGGCATGACTTTCACGATAGAACCCATGATCAACGCCGGTTCGCGCCATACCAAGCTGTCCCGCAGTGATGGCTGGACGGTAACCACACGGGACCGACGCCTGTCTGCGCAATGGGAACACACCCTGGCAGTCACCAGCGATGGTTGCGAAGTGCTCACAAAACGAACAGAAGAATCATTCTAGAATGACAACCCCATCCAGAGTGGCGCGTACTCGAAAGTCCCTTTTTGATCGCAAAGCTTTTCTCCAGACCCTGGCCGACAGTCCGTCACCTATTACCTGCTACCGTGACGCGGTTCAGCATGCCCGCCAGGAACTGGACAAGCGTTTTATCGACAAAGTCGATATTGAAAGCATCATCCGCGATCAGGCCTGGTTCGTTGACCAGCTTTTGATCTCTGCCTGGGAATCCTATGACTGGAAAGATGCCGATGACATCAGCCTGATTGCGGTCGGTGGTTATGGTCGCGGGGAGCTTCACCCCTACTCGGATATTGATATCCAGATTCTGCTGGCCAAAGACAACAAGGAGAAATACAAGGCTGACATTGAGCATTTCCTGACCTTCCTCTGGGACATCAACCTGGAAATCGGCCAGAGCGTTCGCTCCATCAAGGAGAACCAGCAGGAAGCCACACGGGATATAACGGTAGCGACAGCGCTCATCGAATCCCGGACCCTGTATGGCAACAAGGAACTGCTCGACAAGGTCATTGCGCGTATTGAGAAAAAGAAAGTCTGGAACCGTAAACAGTTTTTTGAAGCCAAGAAAGAAGAACAGGAAATTCGTCACAGCAAGCAGGAAGATATCGAATCAGCGCTTGAACCGAACCTGAAAGAAGCTCCGGGTGGCCTTCGTGACATACAGACCATCGGCTGGATCTCCAAACGCCACTTTGGCGCCAGTGATTTCCATGACCTTGTTGAGCGCAACTTCCTGGAAAAGGGAGAGCACAGGGACCTCATCCGCGGTCGTAATTTCCTCTGGAAAATCCGCTACGGTCTGCACATGATCACAGGCCGCCGCGAAGATCGCCTGCTCTTTGAGCATCAACGCAAGCTCGCTGAAATACTCAACTACAAGGATGACCAGAAAAGTCTCGGCATTGAAAAGTTGATGAAAGAGTATTACCGGGTGGTACTGAGCCTGCGTGAACTCAATGACGTTTTATTGCAACTTTTCGACGAGGAAATCCTGCGTTCCAAGGAAAGAACCAAGATAGTCTCGATCAACAATCGCTTCCAGATTCGCAACAACTACATTGAAGTCAAAAGCAGCAAGGTGTTTGAGCGCACGCCGTTCGCGTTGATAGAAATTTTCGTGTGCTGGGCGCAAAACGAAAAGATCGAGGGCATTCGCGCCTCCACCATACGCCTGCTTCGCAACAGCAAGCACCTGATCGACAATGAGTATCGCCGGGACCTGCGCAATATCTCCATGTTCATGGAGCTGTTACGGTCGCCCCACTACATGGTCGCCAAGCTCAGGAAAATGAATCGTTACGGCATCCTGCCTGCCTATCTGCCCGAATTCGGGCGTATTGTGGGGCAGATGCAATATGACCTGTTTCATGTCTACACCGTGGATTCACATACTCTGCAGGTCATGGAAAACATGCGCCGCTTCCGTCACCCGGTAGCCGCGGAAAAATACCCCATTGCCCACCAGTTGTTCCACCAGCTGCCGAAGATCGAGCTGTTGTATATCGCCGGGCTCTACCATGACATCGCCAAGGGGCGTGGTGGTGACCATTCGGTGCTGGGCAAACGTGATGCCGAGTTGTTCTGTCGGCGCCATCACCTGGGCAAATGGGATACCGCCCTCGTTGGATGGCTGGTGGAGCACCATCTCACCATGTCCAGCGTAGCCCAGCGCGAGGACATACAGGATCCCGAGGTCATTCGTAAATTTGGCAAACTGGTCGGTGACCAGACTCATCTGGATTACCTCTACGTTTTGACCGTTGCCGACATCAATGGCACCAACCCCACGCTCTGGAATACCTGGCGCGCCACCCTCCTGAGAAACCTTTACCAGCACACCAAGCGTGAACTGAGCCAGGCCCAGGGCGTAACCGTGGGTAAAGCCGACCTGATCCAGCAAAACCAGAAAGCGGCAATTGCCCTGCTCAAAGAATCAGGCTATACCGACAAGCAGATTCGGGAGATATGGAACAACCCGAATGAGGAATATTTCCTGCGCGAATCCCCTGAAGATATTGCCTGGCATTCCAAAGCTATTGCCAATCATAAAAGCAATGTTGCCCCCCTGATTCTGATCAAAAACAAGACAGAGATCCGTAACGAAGGCGCAACACAGGTATTTATCTACACACAAAATTCCCATGGCCTGTTTGCCAATATTGCAACGGCATTTGATCGCCTGAATATGAATATCCAGGATGCCCGCATTTATTTCACTGAAAGTGATTACCTGTTAACCACATTCATGGTGCTTGAAAGTGATGGTCAGCCCATCGGCAAGAATCCCCAGCGCCTTGAGGAAATTAACCGGACCCTGAACGAGTACGTGAGTGCGAAAACACCGATCAAGCCGATTACCCGTCATCGCCCTTCCCGTAAATACCGGCAATTTACTCGCAAAACCGAGACCACGCTGACCAACCACGAAAACACGCCCTATTCCAACCTGGAAGTGCTGTGTCCCGACAGGCCCGGTCTGCTGGCGAAAGTAGCCAATCTTTTTGTTGAAATGGACATTACTCTCCACAACGCCAAGATCACCACCCTGGGTGAAAACGTGGAGGATGTTTTCTTTATCACCGACAGTGACAACAATCCCATAGTTGATGAAGCCCTGGGCCAGGAACTTCAGGAGAGAGTCAGGAAGCTGTTAGATGCGGAAACCGCTCCTGCGGAAGACGCCTGACCACTACCTGGCTGCATACTGGAACAACATTATAGAAGGCTTGCCAGAAGACTGTTTCCGTCTTCATGGCCGATGAATTTGACAGAGGTGACCCCATGGCCACGATGTATGGCATACCCAATTGTGACACCATCAAGAAAGCCAGGCGCTGGCTTGATGATCACGGCATTAAATACGATTTCCATGATTACAAGAAAGCTGGCATTGATGAGAACACCCTGAAACAATGGTGCAGTGAGCTTGGCCATGACGCGCTGCTCAATACGCGCGGTACAACATGGCGCAAGCTTGATGATTCGGTGAAAGCTGACATCGACGAGAAGAAGGCAATCGCCATCATGATGGAGCACACTTCCATCATCAAACGCCCTGTACTTGATGTCGGAAAGGGTAAAAAACTGCTGCTTGGCTTTGATGAGACTGCCTATAAAAGCCTCTTGTAAAGCCTGCTATAATTCGCCCCCTTTTTTAAACACTTAAAAGCTTCATTCACAACAGGATATCACCGCATCA
>Ga0255776_10008459_pt1 | contig 10173 bp, 9 predicted proteins | sample 071ome_19_FD_179974 | JGI IMG/M metagenome (GOLD analysis project Ga0255776, IMG submission 179974) | Coastal salt marsh microbial communities from the Groves Creek Marsh, Skidaway Island, Georgia - 071413AT metaG (version 2) | ecosystem: Environmental > Aquatic > Marine > Intertidal zone > Salt...
AGGCCTTCCTCGGTTTCGGGCAGCAACAGAATCGCTGCGATAGAAGCTGCCTGCACGGCGTAGTTCAGGATCAGGGCGTTGCGGTCGCCCATGCGATTGCCGAGGGAGTTCCAGACAAAGATCGCAGGTACAGATGCTAGAGCGGCGATCAGCCATGGGCTTGGGCTGACGCTGATGTTCCATTCCTGCGCTACCGCCGGCAGAAACGTCATCGGCAGAATATAGCCAAGGCCGGCGCCAAAATAAGACAGAAACAGCGGTGTGCTCTGTTTGTCCCACAATGCGGAGTGATCATCGCGGCTGACAGGTTTATCTCCGGAGCTTAAACGGAACAGGTAAATGCCCGACCAGAGTGCCAGCGGGATGCTCACCACAGCGGCTGGAATCCAGCGGTCGTTGCCCTGCAGCCAGATGGCGGTGCTTTCGACGATCTGGTTGCTCAGCAGAAGGCCAGCTCCCACGCCCAGATACATCAGGCCACTTAAAGTCGCTTTATTGCGGGCGGCTAGCCATTCCAGTACCAGCGCCGGTGCGAGTACAAACACTACGCCGTTGGTGATGCCATTGGCCAGACGCAGCCCGGCCATATACGGGAAGTAATCGCCGCCTACTTGCATCACGGTGATGGCCGCATTGCCGATGACCGACCATAACAGCGCACTGCGCCCCCAGCCATTCTGGTAGGCGAATAAGGCGATCATGGCACCACTCAGGTAGCCTACGTAATTCCAGGTGGCTAACTGTGCTGCTTGTTGCAGAGTAAGTAAGCCATCACTGACTAGCAGTGGAAGAAGTGGCGTGTAGATAAAACGACCAAAACCATGAACCACAATCAGTGTGGTGGCAGCCGCCAGCAGCGGTATCAGTGGAGAGCGTGGTTGCATGACATACCCCGGAAAACAGGCCGCAAGTATATCGCTGCTGACAGTCTGCGGCAGCACGACTTTGGCAGAACAGTGTGTTGTGTTTGATCTGAAATTACGCTGAACGAATTGTTAGCAAACGGGAACTCGGGCGCAGAATGTCTCAGAATTCCGGCATAACCAGCCAGGTGGCGCATTTATATCAACTCAGTGTAAGTATCCATTCAATGAGAGGGGTTTTTCGTATCGGGTCACATTTTTTGACGCTTTGCCCTGCTATAAGATCAGGCGTTTCTGACGACTTCTGCGGTGTGGATTATGAGTTTCTTCAGAGCCTTGCGTCTTGGTTCCGGCACTATTCTGCTGATTGGGCTTTTGGGCCTGGTGGGCTGCGACAGTAATTATTCGAAAGAGCTGACTGACGACGGTTACAACGCTGCGGGGCATTCGGCCTATCAACAGCAATGCGCTTCCTGTCACGGTATTGATGGCAACGGGACGTCCGTCGGCCCGACATTAGTCGGCTGCGCAACCTGCTCTTCGTTGTCGGTGCTGGCTGATGAAATCAGCCGTACTATGCCGATTGGCGATACCCAGGCCTGTATCGACGACTGCGCTAATGATACCGCTGAGTACATCCTATATGCCTTTAACGGTCGTAATCTGGCTGATGCGCTGTCGACCATTCAGGGCGTCGCAAATGCGAGCTCAGCACTGACGTTACGTAAAGCATCGCTGCAGCTGGCAGGGCGTCTGCCAACAACGGCAGAAGTCGATCTGATTACGAATCAGGGTGACACTGGCCTCAGTCAGGCGTTGGACCAGATTATGAGCGAAGATGCGTTCTACGAAAATCTGATGTCCTTCTTCAATGAGCAGCTGCTCACCGATAAGTACCTCACCAGTAACCTGTATGAAGGGGGGATTAACCTCCTCGACAGCGACGATTATCCGAATCGTAAGTGGTACAACGATGTGTACGCTGACCCTGTTGAGGACGACGGTACCGATCCCTATCGCAGTATTCGTGGCTGCGTTCGTGGTATTACCAACGATGCCGTAGCGCGCGAGCCACTGGAACTGATCCGCTACGCAGCAATGAATGATTTGCCGCATACGCTGACCATGACAGCCGATTACATGATGGTTAACTGGTACAGCCAGCAGGTGTATGAAGCTGAGTTGGTCGACCCTGAGGCGCAATTCAGGCAGCTTGACGAGCCCGTCTGTGATGAAGATGGCGTGCAGGTTTTTTATGACCCGACTGATTTTAAGCCTGCAAGGGTGACGAAGAAGCTGGAGCACGAGATTACCGGTATTCCACATGCGGGTGTGTTGACCTCGGCGATGTTCCTGAATCGTTATCCGACGACCAATACCAACCGTAACCGTCACCGTTCTCGCATCGTATTCGACTACTTCCTTGATACCGATATTCTGGCTATTGAGGGGGAGCGCCCCGGGGATGGTATTGGCTCCGGTGTCAGCAACCCTACACTGCTCGATCCTGCCTGTTATGCCTGCCATCAGATTATGGATCCGGTGTCTTCGGCGTTTCAGCACTGGACTGATCGCGGCCAGTACATAGTCACAGGCAGCACCTCTGACAACCGTTGGGACAGTTCAGATATTGAAGCGCCAGGGCTTGGCGGGAAAACGTTGCCGCTGTCAGGCTCTGGGGGCTATTTCCGTAACATGCTGCAGTGGCTCGGCCAGGAGATTGCCGCTGATCCGCGTTTTGCACGGGCAACGGTCCGCACTCTGTATCAGGGGGTTATCGGTCAGGAAGTTTTACCTGCGCCGCCATCGGATGCCAGCGATGATGAGAAGCTTGCCTATAACAGTCAGCGTGCGATTCTGAATGGCATCAGCGAAGCATTGATAGCCAGCAATTGGCAGATCAAGGCAGCGGTAAAGGCGATTATCCTTAGCCCATATTATCGCGCTGATGAAGTTGATACTTCTGAGTTGGTTGTCAGTGATCACATTGGTTCGACTCAGTTCCTGAGTCCGGAGCAGATGCAGGCCAAGCTGCAGGCTACGGTTGGTTTTGGCTGGGATGAATTCCGGTCTGAGAATAACCGCATCATGTATGGGGGTATGGATTCTGACAGCATCACTGAGCGTATCCGCGAGCCGGGCGGGCTGGTAATAGCCATCCAGAACCGCATGGCCACTGAGATGGCGTGCCGCGCGACAGCCTATGACTTCTATAAAGATGTCAGTGAACGAGTGCTCTTCCCGCATGTTGAGATCACGACTCTGCCAAAAGACCTCGAAGGCATTGATAGCCCACAGGCCATTGCCCGCATTAAAGACAACATTAAGTATCTGCACTGGACTCTGCTTGGTGAAGATATCGCTGATGATAGCCCGGAACTGGAAGCAACTTATGCCCTGTTTATCGGGGTATTGGAGGCGGGACAGGCGATGCTGGTCGATCCGGATGCCTACGACCCCAGACCGCGACCGTGGATGGAGTGGGAGTGTCAGGCTCGCTGGCACTGGGCTGCTGACGGTCGAACAGAGTCAGACCTTCCGGAGGAAGAGCGCATAGAGTTGGATGAGTATTACAGCATCCGTGCCTGGCAGGCGGTCGTTACCTATCTGCTTTCAGATTACCGCTTCGTGTACGAATAAGGGGGCCATTATGAAACGTCGTAATTTTCTTCAGTTAATGGCTGCCGCTGGTCTGACTGCTCAGGCTCCACTTTGGGCGCCTAAGGTTTATGCCGCTGCTCCGGATAAATTTCTGATCGCAGTAAACGCCAGTGGTGGTTGGGATCCGACGTCATTGTGTGATCCGAAGGGTCTGAATCGGGCATATCAGGATGAGTCTGACCGCTACGAAGGATCAACCAACTCGGTGGATATCGATAACAATAAGGTTTTCGGTCAGATTCGTTGGAGTGCAATCCCAGAGGGAGTGTCGAATGACGAAGCAGTGCGGCTGCGGGTAAACGATCAGTTCGACAACTTCTTTACGACCTATGGCAATCGCCTTACGGTGATTAATGGTATCGATACTGGCACCAACAATCATGACACTGGCAATCGCTTTGTCTGGTCCGGACGCGAGGAAACAGGCTACCCTAGCCTTGCTGCGTATTATGCGGCTGCGGTATCTCCGACTTTACCGATGGCTTATATCAGTAATGGTGGGTATGACTTCACTGACTCGCTCGTGGCGAGGGCCCGGGCCAGTAGTGCCGGCTTTGTTGAGGATGTCGCAGATCCGAATTTTTATAGCAATGATCGTGGCTATGTTTACCGCACATACGATCGTGGAACCGATCTTTATACCCAGATAGCAGCCGCTCAGCAGGCCAGGATTCAGCGCCAGTTGAGCGACGAAACCCTACCTCTGCGACGTAAGCAATTGCAGCAGTTACTGGGTATTCGCAACACGGAAAGTAATCTGGGTGAGTTGACCGTTGCACTGGATGACATCCAGGCAAATGTGGATCGTGATGTTAACTGGAACGTTAACCGTGCAGAGAGTTTAAAGAGCCAGGCTGAGGTTGTGGTTGCTGCAATGGCTGCAGGCCTTACTGCCAGTGCCAATCTGAACTTCGGTGGTTTCGATACTCATGGTAACCATGATGCTAATGCCTATCCGCAACTGGGCGATCTGTTAGAAGGTGTGCACTTTCTGATGATGGCCCTTGAGCATGCTGGAATAGCTGACCGCACGACGGTGGTGATGGGGGCTGACTTTGGTCGTACCCCTTATTACAATTCGGGCAACGGCAAGGATCACTGGCCTGTCACCAGCATGATGGTGATTACTCCGCAGCAGACGGGGGGGCGTGTATTTGGGGCATCGACCAATGCATTCCTGGCTCAGCCGGTAAACCTGACCACAGGACAGCCGGACGACAACGGCGTAGTTCTGACTCCCGAGCACGTGAATCGCGAAATTCGTCGTTTAATGGGCGTGGGTAGTTCGCCAATTGCATCGAACTACCCGATCAATGTCGCCGACTTCAATATATTCGCATAGTAGTAACAGGTTTTTGGGGATGTACGGATGAAGCAACACACCTATCGGATACTGGCTCTTTGTGCCGTAGTTCTGATTTCCAGTGCCTGTACCACCGTGCAGCCCTGGGAGCGTGGACGACTGGCTCAGGATGTCATGGCCTGGCAGGTTGATCCTCTTAAAGGCTCACTGGATAACCACATCAACTTTGCAAAAGAAGGTACATCCGGCGGTGGTTCAGCAGCGGGAGGCGGTTGCGGCTGTAACTGATGATGAAAGCAAAGAATTCACTCGCTGCATTAGCTGCTGTTGCTGCAGCCATGCCGGTAAACGCAGATCCGGTACCCACAGAGAAAGCCATCAGTTATCGGCATAGCGAGTATCAGGAAGGGGATATACCAGAGAACCGCACATTCTCGGAAGTTGTGGAACGTTACAACATCGAAGTTCACCAGATTGGTTACCGTACTCCGTTAAGTGGCGACTGGTATCTTCGTAGCGAAATGCAGTACGAGACCATGACTGGCGCATCGCCAATGCAGACGTATCAGAACTCAGAAGGGCAGAGTGTGGTACTGATGAGTGGTGCCAGTATTGAAGAGCAGCGCTTCGATCTTAAATTGTCTCCAACACGATATTTCGATGGCAGTGGTCGCCTGGGAGCGGATGGCACGCTAGGCGCGACATTGGCACTCTCCACGGAAAACGATTATGACTCGGTGGCTATTGGCACAGATGCCACATTGTCGCTGTTTGACAAGCATACGACCTTGCTTGGCTCGTTAAGTGTGTCGTACGACATGCTGTCACCAACGGATCCCTTCCTTTCAGAGAGCCGGGAAGAGGCCGATGGTCGGGTTAAGCGCAGCTTCTCTCTTTACGAGGGGGTGTCGCAGATCATCAACAAGAGAACTGTTCTGCAGGTGGGCGGAGGCTATACCCGCCTCACTGGATATCTTTCGGACCCGTATAAATTTGAAGACCGCCGGCCCGGTGAGCGCACGCAGTTCCTGATCGACAGTCGCTTGCGTCGTCATTACAAAGTGTTCGCCGGTGCAGCGCTTCACCTGGATTATCGCTATGTCAGCGATAGCTGGGGGATTCACTCCAATACCTTCGATCTCGCCTGGGCGCAGAAGATGAGTGCTGGCGGTCTGGATATATTTCTGACCCCTTCGGTTCGTTATTACCGTCAGACGCAGGCTTCGTTTTATAGTGTCCAGGCATCTGATAACGACATGTTCACGAGTTCAGATTACCGCCTGTCATCGTATGGTGCCGTATCGGCCGGTCTGGAAGCGCGGTTCGTTTATCGAGGCTTTCAGCTCAGCGTCGATTGGCAGCAATACTCTTCTAGCGAAGACATGATGCTGCTTCAGGTGCCGGAAGATGAGGCTCCTGCACTCGTGAATTACTCTATTCTCAGCGTTGGTATCGAATACCGTCGTGAGTAATACCGGCTTGAGTAATACCGGCTTGAGTAATACCGGCGTCCAGGCAGCCAGCCTCAAACAACACTCCTTCACTGCCATGGCTTCGCCCTGTTGCTTTCATTTACCTGAAGGTACGTCGGCGGAGTTGATCGCTGCGATGGAAGGCGAGGTTCGCCGTATTGAGCAGAAGTACAGCCGCTACCGCGACGACAGCGTACTCAGCCAGATTAATAAAAGTGCCGGTTTCCGACCGGTTGAGGTCGACAGCGAAACTCTGTGGCTACTCAAGTACGCTCAGGTCTGCTTTGAGCAGAGTGATGGCCTGTTTGATATTACCTCCGGCATTCTTCGCCGGGTGTGGGATTTCAAGGCCAGTAACCTCCCATCTGACGCTCAGCTTGAAGATGTTATCCGGCATATTGGCCTTAATCGTCTCGACATCAGTAAGGATTGCGTCACTCTGCCTGAGGGGATGGAAATCGACTTTGGCGGCATCGGTAAAGAGTATGCCGCCGATGCTGCTGCTGGTCTCGCCCGCCGTGGCGGTATCACCTCAGGTATTATTGACCTGGGTGGCGATCTTCATATTCTTGGCCCTAACGCCGACGGTTCTCCCTGGGTGCTGGGTGTTCGTAACCCCAGAGATCCGGAGCAGGCTATCGCCTCACTACCTGTATATCAGGGAGGTATGGCCAGTAGCGGCGACTACGAGCGCTATTTTGAACAGAACGGAGAACGTTACTGTCATATTCTCAACCCCCAGACAGGGCGCCCCGTCTCTTATTGGGCCTCTGCTACCGTATTGGCACCGAGCTGTCTGCTCGCCGGCACCCTGTCGACGATCGCCATGTTGAAAGAGGGCGCGGGTGAAGGCTGGTTACGGGAACAGGAGGTCAGCGCTCTGTTAATACGCCCGGATCTTGAGCTGGTTTCTTTTTGACCTCTGGAATCCGGGCGTCCATTTCTCCCGTCTGACCTGACGGAAACCTGTGATAAACTCGCGGCCTTTAAGGCATCCCTGAACGACATCCGTTATGAGCACATCCGAACAGCAGCTGCGTGCTGGCGCAGAATCCCTTGGTATTGATGTTAGTGAAGCCGAGTTTGCCGCTCTGCTGGAGTATCTTGGCCTGCTGCAGAAATGGAACAAAGCCTACAACTTAACGGCGATCCGCGATGAGGCCGGCATGGTGGCGTTGCATCTGCTCGATAGCCTGGCGGTTCATCCGGCAGTGCAGGACGCTGAAAACATTATTGATGTGGGTACTGGGCCGGGTCTGCCCGGGATAGTTCTGGCGATTATGAACCCGAAGAAGCGCTTTACTCTGCTGGATAGTAACGGCAAAAAAACGCGCTTTCTGTTTCAGGCGAAAACCAGTCTGAAGCTCGACAATGTGACCATAGTGAACGGTCGCGTCGAGGCGTATCATCCCCCACAGCCTTTCGATATGATTGTCAGCCGGGCCTTTGCTTCTCTTGCCGACATGACCGGCTGGTGCCACCACCTGCGTGCCGCCGATGGCTGTTTTCTGGCGATGAAAGGCCTGTACCCGCAGCAGGAAATTGATGACCTGCGCGGCGAATTTGAAGTAACTGACGTAACTGAACTCCATATTCCGGGCGTCGAAGGTGAGCGTCATCTTCTGCGACTGATTCCGGCAGCCTCTTAAGGGACGAATTAACGTGAGCCATATTTTTGCCATTGCTAACCAGAAAGGCGGTGTCGGTAAAACGACCACGGCGGTTAACCTGGCCGCATCTCTGGCCGCGACTAAGCGCCGTGTTCTGCTGATCGACCTGGACCCACAGGGCAATGCCACTATGGGTAGCGGTGTGGATAAGTACGAGCTGGAACGCTCCATGTACGATGTGCTGGTGGCAAACTGCAGCGCTGCTCAGGCGCTGGCGAAAACCCCAGAGAGTGGTTTTGATGTTCTGCCGGCCAATGGTGATCTGACGGCGGCCGAAGTAGAACTCATGGAAGTAGGTAGCCGTGAGCAGCGTCTTAAAAACGCTCTGCAGCCACTACTGCCAGAATACGACTATATCCTGATCGACTGTCCGCCATCGCTGAACATGTTGACGCTGAATGCGCTTGTGGCGGCGCAGGGCATTCTTATCCCGATGCAGTGTGAATACTATGCCCTGGAAGGTCTGAGCGCACTGATGCAGACCATCAGCTCTATTCAGCAGGGACCTAACCCGGCTCTCGAAATCACCGGTCTGATCCGTACCATGTACGATCCGCGCAACAGCCTGACCAAAGATGTATCCGATCAGCTGACACAACACTTTGGCGACAAACTTTTTACTTCAGTGATTCCCCGCAACGTCCGCCTGGCGGAAGCGCCGAGCCACGGCTTGCCGGTACTGAATTACGACAAAACATCCAAAGGCGCCCTCGCCTATCTTGCGCTAGCAGGTGAGCTGAACCGCCGAATGAAGAAAGCTGGAAACTGAACATGGTAGCGAAGAAAAAACGTGGCTTAGGTCGTGGACTGGACGCACTGCTGGCAAGCAGCCGTAGCGATGCCGTACCAACGACACCTGCGGAAGAGAGCATCGATAACGACACTGGTGCTGAGGTAACCGCAGAAGCAAAAGACGGCGAGCTGCGTCACCTGCCCGTTGAGTGGGTACAGCCGGGCCGTTATCAGCCGCGTCGCGACATTCAGCCAGAGGCACTGGAAGAGCTGGCTGCTTCAATTAAGGCCCAGGGACTGATGCAGCCGATTGTGGTTCGCCCACTCCCCGGCCAGACAGATCGGTTTGAAATCATTGCTGGTGAACGCCGCTGGCGTGCCAGCCAGCTGGCGCAGCTTGATAAGGTGCCGGCGCTGGTACGTAACGTCGCTGATGAAGCTGCCATCGCTATGGCGCTGATCGAAAACATCCAGCGCGAAGACCTGAATCCGATGGAAGAAGCCATGGCGCTTCACCGTCTGCAGAACGAATTCGAACTGACTCAGATGGAAGTCGCCGAAGCCGTGGGTAAAAACCGCGCGACAGTAGCCAACCTGCTGCGCCTGATGAACCTGAACGAAGATGTTAAGAAGATGCTCGAGCACGGTGATATTGAAATGGGTCACGCTCGTGCCCTGCTCGGTCTGCCTGTTGAGCAGCAGAGTGCTGCGGCTTCTGACGTTGTTGCCCGTGCGTTGACCGTGCGCCAGACCGAAGCGCTGGTGCGCAATCTGCTCGAAGGCGCTGACAAGACGACCCCTCAGGCAAAGGTCACGAACCCTGATATTCAGCGTCTTGAACGTATGTTAGGTGAGCGTCTCGGTGCGAAAGTCGCGATTCAGCATACGGCCAAGGGCAAAGGTAAACTGGTGATCAACTACACCACGCTGGACGAACTCGACGGAATTCTCGGGCACATTCAGTGATTGGTAGTACCGCCGGAAACTGACAAACCTGTCACTTTCCGGCGGCATGTCCGAGCCCTGACTAGACTCCAGATAGTTCAGGAGTCAGTTATGAAAGTCGCTATTTTTCCCTTTGTTGTATTTTCTATGTCGTTGTCATTCAACAGCAGCGCAACCCCGCGCCCGATGATGATGATGGATGATACGGCGCTCAAAGACACTCGTGTTGATTACGTAACCGGCCTAGAGAAAAGCCGCGTAGCTTCTAATGAGCAGGAAGGCCGGGTCAACAGCGAGCAGCATCCGGAAGTGCCGGATCAGACTACCGATAAAGCCAGTATGGCACCGGCAGCGCCGGCTACTGTGTTTATACCCGCCAGTAACGTCAAAGTAGACATCCGCCCCCGCTGATATTCCCCGCCGGATATGTGGCAGAGGTCTATCTGAGCCCCTTTGCCGGGTATCCCGCGCCAAGACGTAATTATCTTTCCCTTTCGGACCGGTTGCTGTTGAAGCGGGAGCCTCTA
>Ga0255776_10008467_pt1 | contig 10168 bp, 9 predicted proteins | sample 071ome_19_FD_179974 | JGI IMG/M metagenome (GOLD analysis project Ga0255776, IMG submission 179974) | Coastal salt marsh microbial communities from the Groves Creek Marsh, Skidaway Island, Georgia - 071413AT metaG (version 2) | ecosystem: Environmental > Aquatic > Marine > Intertidal zone > Salt...
TGCGTACGGATCTGCAGTGTCTCAGTCTGACCCACGGCCAAATCTCCGATCGTCCAGTATCCGAGTACACCTGCCTCGTACGTACCACGAGAGGATGTGTAATCCTGGTAGACAAGACCGACAGGAATAATGTCACGAACAATCAGGCCCGTTGCATCGGCAGGACCCTGGTTAGTCACCGTAATGGTGAATTCAACAACCTCGTCCAGGGCCGGGCTGCTCGTATTCACCTCTTTGGTGAGCTCGAGGTCAATGACGTCGTCTCCGTCGCCGCCACCGCCGCCACCGCCACCGCCGCCAGGGACAACAACGCAGGCATCATCGTCTTCGCCTTCGCTGTCGTTGCCAGGCGTAGAGTCAGCATCGCCCTGGGTTACTGCAGCAACCTCTGCACAGTTGTCAAGGTCGTTGGCATCAGTGACCGTGGCCGTAATGATGAGGGACGCAGAAGCGCCAGGCGCAATCTCACCTGCGCTCCACAATCCTGAGCCGCTGTCGTAGGTCCCTTGCGTCGCTTCGTAAGAGGCGAAAGCAGCACCCGCAGGAAGGACATCTTCTACCGTTACCTCCGTCGCAGTCACCGTTGCGTTGGTGATCATATCGGAGCCTTCAATGGTAACCTCGTTGTTTTCGATGGTAATCGTATAGGTGATATTCCCATCGTTTGGGCCTTCGAAAGCCTTGTCCAGCTCGAGGTCCACCGCGTTCATAAACTCGGTGTTTTTGTTCTCCTTGAAGTCACAAAAGTCAACATTGGAGATGGCCTTTACTACAGGCCCTCCCGTGCCGTACGGGTTTTTCCACGTCGAACCCGTCCACCTCGAAAGGTCGGTACCCGATTTTACCTGGAATGTGGCTTCCACATCGAGGTCGAATCCGATGTATTCATTGTTCGACCCCTCCTTCAGCACCCAATTTGAGAAGGTGACGATTGATTCGTCATCTAATTCCACTTGGACACCTTCGAGGCCAATATTACCGCCTTCGATCTTGCAACTAACGGGGTCGTTCGAGATGGCATTGTAGCCGGCAGTAGCCGGGGTTGCCATCGCGAAGGCAAAAAGAAAGATGACTGCAAGTCCACAGCCGGAGCCAAATGGAAAACAGGATTTCAATGCTTGTGAAGAAGTCATAATAGAATCAGGAGCGGGAAGACTGGCGTCAGCCGCAAGGTCGAGGTGCCGCTTGCGTTGTTGTCGTCGATTTTTGTTGAGCGCTTTGACGCGCAGGGCGTGTCTCGCAAATGGTGTGCCAATCCGAAGGCTGTCGTACGCAGATGCGCAAGGGAGCCAAGGATATGTGTTCGGCACCAGCAGCGCATGATGTTTTCGACGAAATACGTCACGCAATCGATACAATAGTGTCACTCGGGGGTGAAACGTCATCGGAAGACAGAAATGGCCTGCTCGCTGCGTGTGTGTCAGGTTGCTTGTTGCATCCGTACCTTACGCCTCATTGACTTTTGAACCCGCTCCCGATAGCTTGCGCGGATTATCTTTCGACCGACCAAGAGCTTCAAAAAGGGCATGCTGCGCGTCCTCCTCGTCATACTCTCCGTGGTCTTCATCGCGCTGGCCATCGTGCTGGGGCAGCCACTGCTGTATCTGGCGGCACTCGGTCTGCTTCTCGTTGCGGGTGTGCTTGTGACACTGGCCATGCGTCGCCGACACAACGACGTTCCGGAGACGTTCATGCAAGCGCCCGAGCAGCCTGATGAGGATCTCGCGTCCCTGGGTATTCTGGATATCAAACCACGCGCTGCGGAACAGGAGACATCGCCTGCGTCGGATGGGACGGCGCTGCAGGACACTGCGGAGGTATCTGCAGAGGCATCTGCAGAGGAGGACGTAAATCCGCGCCCGTCGCAGGGAAACGGCCTACAACCCGCAGGCGTCCAGGCTCATGTAGCTGGCGTATCGAAAGCGCGCAAGCGGCCGAAAAAGGCCCGCATCATGGTTTCAGAGGCGTCCTCGGAAACCAAGTCAGACGTTCTTATTCCCTGTTTGAAGTCCTTGCGGGCTTCCCTCGACGCGCACACCGTGTGTCTCATCAGGCAGGAAGATGTACCTCTGCGCTACGAAGTGGAGGTCATGATCAGCCAGAATTCCTACGCTCGCAGTGGTGGCATCTACGCTGCCAAGGAGCCCATTCTGTCCGGGCATCGAGCGCTCATTCCCGTGGTCTATCCGCGGGTAGGTCCGGATGGCTTTCCCAAGGCGAAGCTGGGTTATTACCACGAGCCGATCAGTATTCGGCAGATTGCCATCGTTCCGGTCGTGCCCAAGCAGCATGACGAGCTGTTCCTCCTCGTCGTCGATACGCTGAATGAGGGCGGGCTTGAGGCGGCCCCGGTACGGATCCTTCTGGAGCAATACGCACGCCTCGTTACAACCATTCTGGATACGTTGGACACGGGCCGCGGGGCGGAAGAGGCATTGGATGGGCCTCGTCCTCGCAGGGAGATCATTGCCGAGGAGATGCGACAGGCGCGTTCACTTTCGAATCCTCTGGCCTTGGCCTTGGTGTACCTCAACAAGGGAGAGGCGCTCTCTGGAGATGGCATGGCCGACATTCAGTTGTTGGAGGATCAGTTCGAATCACGGCTCAGGTCGGTGGCTCGTGATGCCCGTGTTGAGCGTTTCGGAGAGTTGACCTATGGTATCTTCTACCACGGCGCACACGATTCGCTGGCTGCTTGGGCTTCAGGAATCAAGGATGCGTTCAAGGTCGATGAGGAGACCTTCGAGGGCGGCGTAAGTATCGGCGTCGCGCCCTTTCAGCCTCGACATGACGTAGCCGATGAGCTGCGTTCAGAGGCAACGGCTGCGCTACAGGAATCGTTTGAGACGGGGGAGTGCGTCATTGTCGGATAGACGTGCATCTCGTGCCGTCCAGCGGGCCTGACTTTGGGCCCGGTTGAAGACAAAACCTGATTTTCCATCAACCCTATGCTGTTCGTAACGATCGTGATGGATGGCGTCGGCATCGGCTGGCAGCCGGATGCCGATCAGTACGGAGATCAGGGAGCGGATACGCTGGGCCACGTGCTTGCGACGTGTCGTCCGTCACTGCCCAACCTGACAGCTGCAGGTCTCGGATGCATCCGGAAGCTCGATGTCGTACCCCCTGTTGCTGAGCCATGGGCATCCTGGGGGCGCATGCAGGAGCAGTCAGCCGGGAAGGACTCCACGACGGGTCATTGGGAGCTTGCCGGTCTGAGGCTTGATACACCTTTTCCGGTGTATCCCTCCGGATTTCCCGAGAGCCTTTTGGATGGATTTTGCCGGGAAGCAGGCGTAGCGGGCATCCTGGGCAATCGCCCCGAATCCGGAACGGTCATCATCGAAGAGTACGGCACCGAGCACCAGCAGACCGGATTCCCGATCGTCTACACCTCGGCCGACAGTGTATTCCAGATTGCGGCTCATGTGGACACGATTCCGCTGGATGATCTTTACCGCATGTGCGAGATAGCCAGGCAAAAGGTGTGTACGGGCGAACACGGTGTAGGCCGCGTCATTGCCCGTCCGTTCGAGGGGGTGCCCGGCGCCTGGACCCGCCTGTCCTCGAAACGAAGGGATTACTCCCGGCTGCCTGACGAACCTCCCTTGCAGGCTTGCCTTCAGGAACAGGGTGTCACCACCATTTCGGTCGGTAAAGTGGCTGATCTTTTCGGTGGCGTGGGCTTTGACCGAACCATAAAGACAGAGGGCAATGCGCACGGCATCGACGCGACCCTCCAGGAAATCCGGGCAGCTGACGGCCCAACATTCATCTGGACGAACCTGATCGACTTTGATCAGGACTATGGCCACAGAAACGACCCCGAGGGTTTCGCGGCGTGCCTCGAGCAACTCGATCGGGCGCTGCCCCAACTGCTGGAGGCGCTTCCCGAGGAGGCTCGACTGCTCCTGACGGCAGACCACGGTAATGATCCCACCTATCCCGGAACGGACCATACCCGAGAATACGTGCCCCTGTTGTATTATGGAGCCGCACATGCAGTCGATCTGGGCGTGCGCCCATCGTTTACCGATCACGCAGCCACTGTGGCCGCGTATTTCGGTCTGGACGCCTCTTTTGGCGGGCTGCCGTTCGAATCACTCTCCGGATTCCGCACATGATCCTTGGCAAAGTTATTGGTACCGTCTGGGCCACCCGTAAGGATGAGCAGCTCAAAGGCATGAAGTTGCAGCTCGTGCGCGAAATCTCCGAGGACGGCAAGGACAAGGCGCGCGTAGTGGTGTGCGTGGACAGTGTGGGGGCGGGCGTTGGCGAAACGGTCCTGTTTGCCCAGGGGTCGAGTGCGCGTCAAACCGAACTGACGCGTAACAAGCCGGTCGATGCCGTCATCACGGCCATCGTGGACACACTCGATACGCCGTGAGGCCCCATGAATCTGGGAAAGGTGACAGGACGAGTCTGGGCTACGCGTAAGGACAGCAGCCTTGAAGGGCAACGGATGCTTCTGGTACAGCCCTGTGCCTTCAGCGGTACGCCCGTAGGCGGAAGGATCATAGCCTTGGACACCGTGGATGCCGGTGTGGGAGATACCGTCATGTTCGTCTCCTCCACCGAAGCCACTATTCCTTTCAAGCCCCAGCCTACGCCCACCGATGCCACGATTGTGGGTATCGTGGACCGCGTGGATCACCCGTCAGGTCAGTAGACGTGGGTGGGATGCACCGGAGCGACTCAAACCATCATTGCGTTTTGCCGAGCAGTGGGACGAACCGGAAGGCCTCCATCTCGACCCGGTCAAAGGTGTCCTCTCCCATGCGTACGATATAGGTCATCATCTGCTGCTCCCGCCCGCCCACGGGAATGACCATGCGCCCACCCGGCTTCATGCCTTCCGGCATTCGGAGTTGTTTCAGCAGGGAGTCGGGGACATCCGGTGCGCCCGCCGTCACAATAATACCGTCGAAGGGCCCCATGGACTCCCATCCTGCCATTCCGTCCCCATAGCGACAGTTGGCTCGGTACCCCAAGCTCCTGAGCAGGGGAGCTGTGTGCTCGTACAGCCCCCGGACCCGTTCGATGGTGTATACCCTGGCTCCCATTTCGCACAGGACGGCAGCCTGATACCCGCTCCCGGTGCCGATTTCAAGGATCCGCTCACCAGGCTTGGGGTCGAGCACCTGGCTTTGATAGGCCACCGTGAATGGTTGGGAGATGGTTTGTTTCATCCCGATCGGCAAGGCCTCGTCGTGATAGGCCCGAGACAGAAATGCCGGGTCGACAAACTGTTGTCGCTCCACCGATCCGATGGCCGTGAGGACCCGCTCATTGGTGATGCCTTTCTTGCGCAGCTCTTCCACCAGACGGGCCCGGCGGCGCTGGAATTTCCAATCTTCCTTCATGGCTCACGTGGGAACAGGAGCGGACTCAGGTTCGGGCTGAAAGCTGGGGGCCAGTGCCTCGAGGATGTACTCGTGAAGTCCATCAATACTGACATCCCGTCTCAAGTCTCCATCGCTTGCTGTACTGATTTGTCCGGTCTCCTCGGATACCACGAGGACAAAGGCGTCAGACACTTCCGTCAGTCCCACCGCCGCGCGGTGACGCAGGCCCAGGTTTGAATCCAGCTTCATGTTGGTGGAGATGGGCAGGATACAGCGTGCCGCTTCTATGCGGGCGTCCCGTATGATGACGGCTCCGTCATGCAGGGGGTTCTGGGCGTAAAAGATGGTTACCAATAAATCCCGGCTGACCTGCGCATGCAACTGGGCCCCTGTCTCGATGTAGCTGCGCAGTCCGGTGGAGCGCTCAAACACGATCAGGGCTCCGATGCGGCGTCGACTCAGATCCCTGACGGCTCCCACGATTTCGTCAATACGCTCCTGTTGCGCGGGGGATTGCATGAAGCGGCGAATCAACGGATTCTGCCCCAAAAGCAGCAGTAGCCGACGGATTTCGGGCTGAAAAAGGATGATGACGGCCAGCACGAATACCTCGGAAATGGATCCGAAGAGCGCGCGCAGGATGGTCATGTCGGCAGCTGTCACCATCAACTGAATCAGATAAAGCGCCAGGATGCCCACGAAAATCTGGACCGCGATGGTGCCGCGCATGAGCTGGTCCAGCTTGTACAGGATATAGGCCACCAAGCCGATCTCGAGGAGATCGACGACGCGGATGGGTATGACCCAGGGAATCAGTGTCACGCTGTTGGGCAGTTCATGGCTGCTGACGTGTCAAGGACGATACCCGCCATGTCACGCGGGACGGCCGGCAGCCTTGTAGATACAGGTTATCGGAGTATACGGCTTCTGCCGTCTAGTTCTGACCATCCGCGGACTGAATGGTTGCCTGCAGCACGTTCAGAAACTGTCGGGTGGCAGCCACATCGTGGGTGCGAACGATGGAGGCCCCGGCCTGCACGGCGATACCCGTCACGGCCAGCGACCCCGGAAGGCGTTCGACAGGCGGAGGAAGATCGTCCGCCGGTACAGCCTCCCCAACGGCGGCTCGGGCGATACTGCTCTTTCGGGATACGCCGATCAATACCGGATGGCCCAACTCCAGGAAGCAGTCCGCACGCCCCATCAGGAGCAGGTTGTCCGCCGTCGTTTTACCAAAGCCGAAGCCCGGATCCACGACGAGTTGCCTGCATCCTGCGCTCCGGGCGGTTTCGAGGGCCGCGGAAAGGGCCAAGCGAACCTCGGAAAGGATGTCGTTCGAGGCAGCAACATGGGGCATGTTGCCCGGCGTGCCCACCGAGTGCATTACGACGAGTGGTACGTCAGCCTCGGCCGCCACCTGTGCCATGCGCGGGTCGAAGCGCAGCGCTGTGATGTCATTGAGCATGTGCGCACCCGCGGCAAGGGCTGCGGAGGCCACTTTCGAGCGGAAGGTATCTACTGAAATCCACACTCCCGGCAGATGACGGGCCAGTTTTTCGATTACCGGCAGGATCCGCTTGCACTCTTCCTCTGCAGACAGGAGCGGTGCTCCTTCACCGTAGGCTGCTCCTTTCGGACGCGAGGAGGCGCCACCCACATCAATGATGATGGCGCCTTCGTCGGCCATCACCTTGGCTCTGGCAAGCGCTCTGTCCGCGTCCAGGTACAGTCCGCCGTCCGAAAATGAATCGGGCGTTACGTTCAGGACGCCCATGATGTGCGCACCCCCGGGAACAGGCCGGCGGCAGTCGAGGGTGAGGGATCCAGCGGTGAGGATGTGGGCGGACATGAAGGTGCGGATGGATGGGTGTACAGAATGGATGTACAGATGGATGCGAAAAGCGACCCGAACAAAGACACGCACAAAGGCGCGCAGGGCTCGAGGGTAGATGCGAGAACCGGCAGACGCGCTCCGGGTTAATGAATCCGAAGCGCGGCCTCTCGTTTCGCCCTCACCAGCACCGAAGATAGGCATGCGCTCGACCGGCATCACACCGGAGCGTTCTCGCCACCCGATGAATGCGACCACCCACCCCACCATCCCCATGCCCTTCAACTTTCCGGACCTGAACGAGTCCCGATGGCCACCGGCCATCTCTCCCCTGAGTGTGATCAGGGCGCTCAAGGAAGACCCCGTTGGAACACAGCACAGCCTGCTCCGCAGCTTGACTTCGAGGGCCTCCGGGACCGAGTGGGGAAAGCGTTTCGGCTTTGCTGACATGGCCCGGGCCGCAGACCCGGTCCGTCTCTACCAGGACCGGGTTCCGATTCATGACTACGAGGCCTTTCGCTCCGATATTGAACGCATACGCAAGGGTGAGCCAGACATCACCTGGCCAGGTACGTTCAAACACTTTGCTGTCTCCTCCGGTACGGCATCGGCCGGCAAGATCATCCCTCTGTCGCAGGAGATGCTCGATGTCAATCGGCGATTCACGTTGACGGTTGCCATGTCCTATTTCGAGGCGCAGGCCGATCCCTCATTTCTTTTCGGCCGACTCCTCTCCGTTCCCGGTCGGATTGAGGATGATGCACAGAACCCGGGTTCATGGATTGGCGAAGTGTCTGGACTACAGTTTCTGGTCACCCCATCCCTCATCAAGAAGTACTACCAGGCGGTACCCGAAGACATCCTGTTCCTTCCCAACTGGGAGCAGAAGTTGGATGCGATTGTCACGCACACCCATTCCATGAATATCCGGGCCATTGCCATGGTCCCGTCATGGGCACCCGTGCTCTTCCGAAAACTGATTGAGCACCACAACAGGGTTTGGCGCGATTCGGCATCCACCATCTCCGAGATATGGCCCAATCTCGAGGTCTTTTTCTCAGGAGGCGTGGCGCTCTCTTCCTATCGCAGCCTTCTGGAGGAGCAGATCGGTGGGCCGATCAACTTTGTCGAGAATTACGGGGCGAGCGAAGGCTACATCTCGTTTCAGGACATCCCCAATGCGGATGATATGCTGGCCCATCTCGATACCGGGGTTTTTCTGGAGTTCGAACCCGTCGATGGAAGCGGACCGCGCGTGGCCATCGATGGTGTGGAGACGGGCATCCGCTACCGTATCTACGTATCCACCTGCAGTGGTCTGTGGGCCTATGAGATGGGTGATGTGGTGAAATTCACCTCCACCAATCCGTATCGTCTCGTCGTTGCGGGTCGCACGAATGAGGTGCTCGATACGTACGGCGAAGCTGTTTACGGCGATGAGGCCCGGAAGGCTCTGGAGAAAGCGTGCGACGAAACCGGTGCGCAGGCGACCAATTACCATGTGGCACCGATTCCGGCCTCAAGCGCATCCCTGCCCGGGCATGAATGGCTTATCGAATTTGATGAGCCGCCGTCTGATATGCAGCGGTTTGCTCGTGTAATTGACGATTATCTGCAGGAGATCAACAGGCACTATGTGATACGGCGCGAGGCGCAGGCCTTCCTGCCTCCCAGGATTTCACCACTTCGCCGAGGGACCTTCCTTGCTTGGCTGCAAGCCACGAAGGGGCGCGTCAGCGCGCAGACGAAGGTACCCAGGATGAGCGAGGCCCGCGAGATGGCCGAGGCCCTTCTGGAAATTTCAGGAAACAATCCATGATTGCGTGGTAATAAGCCGTCGCCCCCAGACCACGGGGAACAACCGCATCGTGGGGGCGTGAATCCCGATGGTCCGGAATGCTCTACCGGGTCCCACCACGCGATGACACACCATTACGCCTACCCAGCCGGTCCATCGCACCGGTCACGCCGGTAACTCCGGTATCTACAGCTACCAAGAATCAGGACAGAGGAAGGGGAATATGTACGTCCCACGCCAGCAGCGCATGCTGGATCAATACCTTCAGGAGATCGGCCAGATCCCGTTGCTGACTCCCGATGAAGAAGTTGATCTAGCTCAAAAGATCAAGCAGGGCGATCAGGATGCCCTGCATCGCCTGACGCGGGCCAACCTGCGATTTGTCGTATCGGTAGCCAAGAAGTACCAGGGCCAGGGCCTGACCCTTGCCGACCTGATCAACGAAGGTAATTACGGCCTCATCAAGGCAGCGCAGCGCTTTGATGAAACCCGCGGATTCAAGTTCATCTCGTACGCTGTGTGGTGGATTCGCCAGGCCATCCTGCAGGCACTCGCCGAGCAGAGCCGCGTGGTGCGCCTTCCGCTCAACCGGATTGGTACGATCTCCAAGATCCGCAAGACCAGTGCCAAACTGGCGCAGATCCACGAGCGGCAGCCCAACATCGAAGAGCTGGCCACCGAGCTCGAAGTCGACGTCAACAAGATTCGCGAAGCCCTTCAGCACACGGGACGTCACCTCTCGATGGACGCTCCATTCAATGAGGATGATGACAACAGCTTGCTTGACGTGCTTCCGGATGACGAAGACATCAAGCCGGATGACACGCTCATGGACGAGTCGCTCAAGATTGATATTGAGCGCGCCCTGAGTCTGTTGCACCCCCGCGAAGCTGAAATCACGCGGCTCTACTTCGGCATCGGTCGTGAGCATCCACTCACGCTCGAGGAGATCGGACAGCGTTTCGGCCTGACCCGCGAGCGGGTACGGCAGATCAAGGAAAAGGCTCTCCGGAAATTGCGCCAGAAACATCGCCGGGAAGAGCTGCAGATGCATATCGGCTAGGTGTTGGCCGTCTTCTTGGCAAGCGCCTCCCCTTACCCCCGCAGCTGTATGTCCTGGATCAAGAATTCTGTTATTGATGTGGCCGTCACCGTCGTGATCGGCGTATTTGCCTTCACGGGCGCCTCCTGGGC
>Ga0255776_10008471_pt1 | contig 10164 bp, 8 predicted proteins | sample 071ome_19_FD_179974 | JGI IMG/M metagenome (GOLD analysis project Ga0255776, IMG submission 179974) | Coastal salt marsh microbial communities from the Groves Creek Marsh, Skidaway Island, Georgia - 071413AT metaG (version 2) | ecosystem: Environmental > Aquatic > Marine > Intertidal zone > Salt...
TCGCGATGGAAGCCAACACCGAGGTCTATCACGTGAAAAGCATTCATCCTTCGACGGTAGCGCCAATTTTGGATGACCGAAGGAACGTCAACACGTTGTACCCCAATGGTCACAATCGAATGATTGCACCTCGGCCACAAGGCGCCTTTGAAACCGAGACAATGCAACAACGTCAAACGATGAACGAGATAGCATCTGTAGGAGAAATCGCTCGGACCTGTACGCAGTCCTATGGCGTCTTCCCTAATTGGGTCTCACCCCTTAGCCCCTATGCACTCCCGCCGCTCCTATTTTGGCCAAAGGGCATCAATCAATGCGTGATAGAAACTTGGACCCTCGCTCCCGATTGGGGAGACGGGCCTGCACCCGACATGTGGACCGAGAATAGTGGGGAGCGTCTCGTGCAGGTATTAAGAGAGGACACCGAGTTTGGCGCGTGGATCCAAAAGTCTGTAGAAAGTTATGGATTTAAGGGGGTACCGCTGTCTTACCAAGAGGCGAGAATCTACTACTGGCACCAGCATGCTGATGAAATCATCGGCCGGGAGCACATCCCCGACCATCTTCAAGTACCAAGCGTGATTGGTGAGGACTGGGTCTACCCGAACGACCCACGACGGGCAGCGCTAGCGTAGGCTTTGACCTTAATCCGCCTCACCCGAATTTGGGTCAGCGTGGATAGGGTCAACCCAATAAAGCCCCTCAGGCGGCTCTTCCACCGGGATATCTAAGTTAACCACCACTGGCTCTTGGTTACTGCGAACCAGCACACATTCAAGTGGCTCGGTGGTGCTGGCGTTGATTTCTTGATGCGGCACAAAAGGAGGCACGTAAATAAAGTCACCAGGGCCTGCCTCGCACACATACTCAAGTGATTCACCCCAACGCATGCGAGCCTGACCGCTCACGATGTAAATAATGCTCTCAAGGTCACCATGATGGTGAGCGCCCGTCTTGGCATCGGGGTGGATGTGCACTGTTCCTGCCCAAAGCTTCTCAGCACCAGCGGTCGCGTGATTGATTGCGGCAGCCCGATTCATGCCCTCAGTTTGCGGGGTATTCACGTCCAGGTGTTGGCCACTCACAACCTTCACGCCGTCATAGCGCCACTTTCCATTATCACTTGTGCTGTTTTTGCTCATGCCATTCTCTGCCTTGTGACTGCTCTTTTTTAGCTGATCTGTTTACCGAGAGCCGCTGCTCTCAATTCTCAGCGCTTGAATCTCTGCGCTTGAACCTCTGCGCTTAAATCCCCGTCCTCAATTCGCTTTTTTCAACTACGTTGTCTTAACCCGCCCTAGGGGGAACGGCAACCTCAGCTGGGGATCACTTCAATGATTCCCTCCATTGACCTATCCGAGTCTAGCTCCCCACGAAACGCCAGCGCTTGGACGCACAACTATCTTTGACCTAATCCGTTGACCTAATCCGTTGACCTAGTCCGTTGACCTAGTCCGTTGGCCTAGTCCGTTGATCTAGTCCGTTGATCTAGTCCGTTGACCTAGTTTCGATTCCCCGGGATTCGATTCGGCAAGAATTGGCGGACAATCTTGCACCATCGCTCTTCTAGTAAGACGTCAGGGCACACATCAGCAGGTAAACCACGTAAACTTACGAACAACCTTCCATTCAACGAAAGCTACCGGACCCCTTCCTATGCTGCAATATCTTCTTATGCCCTTGCGCTGGCTCTGGCGTCTACTGACGATTTCTCAAACGCTGGTGTTTGGCCTACTCGGTCTTGTGATCTTAGGCGGGCTACTCACGGCACTATTTTCTGACGACACGCCAGGCATCCCTGATCGCGGTGCGCTGGTGCTTGATCTCCGAGGGGTCCTCGTTGAAGAAAAGACAGCTGTCGAACCCTTGGAATTACTCCAGTCGGGTGAGCGGCCCATGGAGACCCATCTACGTTCCGTCATTCGGGCTCTAGACCTTGCCGCCGACGATGATCGTATCGGTTGGTTGGTTCTCGACCTCGATGAATTTGCGGGCGGCCTCATGCCGCACCTCGAGCGGGTGGCGGATGCGATTCGCGAGTTTAAGGCCTCTGGCAAGCCAGTGATTGCCGCCTCTCGCGCTTATAGCCAATCCTCTCTTTTGCTGGCTGCCGAGGCAGACGAAATACTCATGAATGCCGAATACAGTGCGCTTCCCGAAGGGTTTGCTGCCTACCGCATGTATTTCAAGCGGTTATTTGATGATTTCGATGTCAACGTCAATCTCTTTAAAGTCGGCAAGTACAAGTCAGCGGCAGAGCCTTACTTCAGAGAAGACATGTCTCTAGAAGACAAGGAAGCACGACTTGAATATCTTGCCGCGTGGTGGGGCGCCTATACGTCCCGCATAGAGGCAGCGCGATCACTTGAACCTGGGTCACTCGACCAAGACCTCACCAACATGAAAGCGGTACTTGAGGAGAGTAAGGGAAACCTTGGTCAGGTAGCACTCAACATGGGCCTCGTGGATCAACTCGTCACCGAGGAGGAAATGCGGGATCACCTCATTGACCTCATTGGCAGCGAAGAGGACGAGACAAGCTACACCGGCGTTGGCTACCGAGCGTACCTTGCCGAGCAAATGACCTTCGAGGAGAGCGACGCGGATGCCAAGGTCGCAATCATCACGGCAACCGGTGGCATTGTTGATGGCTATGCGGGCCCTGGCCAGATTGGCAGCTTAAGCCTCGTTGAGCGAATCCACCAGGCGGTTGACGATGACGCGGTCAAGGCCATTGTCCTCCGCGTGAATTCAGGCGGTGGTAGCAAGACCGCCTCGGAAATCATCAGGCAATCATTACTAGCCGTTCAGGCTGACGACATTCCAGTAGTGGCGAGCTTTGGCGGCGTCGCCGCATCTGGCGGCTACTGGATCAGCGCAAGCGCCGATAAGATCTTTGCAGCCAACACCACCATCACCGGCTCTATCGGCATCTTCGGTGTCATTCCGACCTTTGAGAAGACGCTCGACCGTTATGGGATCACCACAGACGGCGTATCAACAACCCCACTCGCCGGCGCGGCCAGCATTGAGCGCGGGATTTCCCCTGCGTTCGCTGAGCTCATCCAAGCCAACATCGAAGCCGGTTACGCCCAGTTCATCGAAATGGTCGCAGAGAGCCGAGGCATGAGTGTGGAGGCCGTTGATAACATCGCCCAAGGGCGAGTGTGGACCGGTGCAGCGGCGAAAGAGATCGGACTGGTGGACGAAATAGGTGAACTTCAAGCCGCCATTGACGCCGCGGCTGAACTCGCCGAACTGACCGATTTTGATGTTTGGCACGTTGAACCCGAGCGATCGACGCAGGAGCAAATCATCGAGGCGTTAACAGCATCCGTCAGTGACTACTTGCCTTCGAGGCCTGCCACTCTACTCGGCCGAATTGAATCAGCGATGCAAGCGGAACTGGAGTGGATCGACAGCCTCAACGATCCCATGCATGCCTATGTCATTTGCACGGATTGTCCGGAACTGCGTTAAGCAGAGGACGCCCATTTACTCACCCTCATGAGGAACCTTGATCTAGCGACGTCCGTAGCGCCGAGGTTCCTCACTATTCGCCCCCGTGATCAGGCACCATTTTCTCGTCTCACAGACTGCGATGGACGCTTGTGTCGTGCGCAATACTCGTGTTGTTATGCTGAAAACCGAGGAGAAACACGATGCCTGATTTAGAAGCGGATCTTTTCCAACTCGCAATGTCCAAAGAAGCGGAACCGCTGATGGATGCGGTAAAGAAGCACATCGCTGACAACGTGGAACCCATTCAAGAAGAGTTCTCAGCCCTCGAAAAGGAAAAAGAGGACCGCTGGTCATGGCATCCTAAGCAACTCGAGCTGCTAGAAGGCGCCAAGCAAAAAGCCAAGGATTCAGGATTGTGGAACTTCTTTCTTCCTGACACTGAATACGGGCAAGGACTCAACAACTTGGATTACGCCTATATCGCCGCGGAACTCGGCAAGTTCCCGCTGGCGTCTGAGTCACTCAACTGCAGCGCACCCGATACAGGCAACATGGAAGTCCTCGAGCGTGTCGGCACGCTGGAGCAAAAAAAGCAATGGCTAGAGCCGCTCTTGAACGGTGAAATCCGATCAGCCTATGCGATGACTGAACCAGGGCTACCCTCTTCAGATGCAAAAAACATCAGTACTCGCGCGGTGCTCGATGGCGATGAGTGGGTCATCAACGGTGAAAAATTTTATATCTCTGGCGCAGGCGATCCTCGATGCAAAATCATGATCGTCATGGTCAAGACCGACCCAGACGCACCGCCGAGCCGCCAACAGTCACAAATCTTGGTGCCAATGGATACTCCTGGGGTTGAAATTCTGGATGCAATGCAGGTTTTTGGTGCCGATCACGCGCCAAGGGGCCACATGCACTTGCGCTTTAACGATGTCCGCGTACCGAAAGAGAACGTCCTCCTGGGCGAGGGACGAGGCTTTGAAATCTCCCAGGTCCGATTAGGGCCAGGCCGTATCCACCACTGCATGCGTTCCATCGGAAAGGCCGAGAAAGCGCTCGAGTTGATGGTTAAACGGTCTGCCACCCGGGTGGCGTTTGGCAAGCCCATTGCCAAGCTAGGCAAAAACCTTGAGGTCATCTCAAGAGCACGCATCGAGATCGATGCCATGCGACTCATGGTCTTGCAAGCGGCTAAGGCGATGGACGTCCTAGGCAACAAAGAAGCACGCGTCTACGTCAGTGCGGTAAAAGCGATGGTGCCTGAAAAAGTCTGTCTCATTATCGATCAGGCCATACAGATGCATGGTGCAACGGGTATTTCGCAGTGGTCACCGCTCGCCAATATGTACACCGATATGCGCCACCTTCGCTTTGCCGACGGGCCTGATGAGGTGCATCACATGGTAGTTGGTCGCGCAGAAATTCAAAAGTATGACTTGTGGTAGGCCATTCGGTAGTCTTGGGAAGATCGCCCCAATGTGTCCACGAAAAGAAAGTCAAATGATTAGGGCTTTTGGCCATCCAACGGGGCCACACTCCCAGAGATTATCCCTCCAGAAACACAGATGAGGCTCGAATAATGTACATTTCCTGTTAGCTTGCCAGTTTCTCGAATCTCTATGACCCCGCTAGAACTAATAGCCTGTTCACCTGAATCGAGCGTACCATCTATAATTATTTTTTCCGCATCGACGTTTCCTGTAAACGTTCCATCAGGTCCAATTTCTAGCTGCTTCGCTTTTATTTTCCCTGACACTCGTCCGTCGATTCGCGCGTTCCCCTCCAAGATCAGGGTAGTGTTCTCCAGGGACGTGGTTTTCCCAACGTAAAGCTCAAACTTATTTTCCGAAAGCATCGTTTTTCCTAAATCTCGATTGACTGTTTCCAATTCTTGCTCGCCACTTATGAATGACCTTCCAAAAAAAGACATCTCTGGCTACCTCGTCAGGGTTTACTCTCAATCGAGGGTTCTAAAGCTCCAATGAGCCTATCAACAAAGGCCTCTATCTTTATTTCTAAATGCAGCTCTTTAACAAGGGATGAAACAATTTCGTTTAAACTCAATCGCGCCTCCCTCATTAAGTCGTCCTCCTCTGCACTGAAATTTAGACTCCGGCCTATTTCATAGAACTCTCTCGAGTACGAATCCGGTATCCAGGATGTAATTTCTTCACCAAAGACCCCAACACTCGCCTCTGAAGAAGGCGAGGAAATTCTACCGCTCCTGGAATCATGCAAACCCTGTTCAAGTATCATTTCTACATGTCTCTGCAAAACGAAAACCAGCCTTTGTTTGACTTCCTTTACTCTTTCTACATCCTCGGCCTCTCCGACAACAAAGTCCCAAATCTCCTTCCCAGTTAGACCTAGCAGATCTCCAGTTACAGCCCCCCCTTTTCTTTTAGAGTGTGACTTTGTCTTCTTTTCCAGTTCCTCAGTCTTTTTCCATAAGTAGTAGATTGAGGCAAAAATAAGAAGGAATAGAAAAGCCATCGAGCTAATCAATAAGAAACCCAGCGTGTCTTGTGTTAGGTTCATGGCTTTTCTGGTAACCCTTTACTCGATTCGAATCTATGATTGATCAAAAAATCAATCTAAGTTCAGTCTTCCCTCTAGTTCAGCTCTCTGGATGAGATACAAATCCTCTAATTTCAGAGCCAGCTCTGCCTGCTCGGAAATCAGCTGGCTTACACGATCAGACAAAATAGCTTGTCCTTTACTCGAGTCTGAAAATTCACCCACGATCTCTTTTTGAGCGCGTGTAAGGCCATCACCTACCACCTCCTTAACGTCCTGAGTATCTGTCTTGAGTTCAGCGAGGTCTTCCTGCAAGGCTCTGTTGCTACTCTCAAGCGCGACAATCATCCTCTCAAGACCGGAAAACTGCTCTTCATTGGAGGCTTTTAACATCGAGATATCACTGACCAACAAAGAATGAATTCCTCTCATCTCCAGCAGTTCCTCCTCAATTTTTGTAAGTTCCTCGATTCCATCCCCCAATTGAATTCCCCGCTTTCCTAATGCCACCAGCATTTGATCTAGTTCATCAGTTTTTGTCGATAGTTGAACTGACATTAGCAGAAAGAAGAAGGTCGAGAAGATCAGAATAAATGCTCCGATACCGCCTGTTACGTATATGAGATTTTTAGCTTTGGCGATCTGCTCATTTGTGTTGGCAAGAGTCCTGTCTATATGAGTGAGTGGACCAACCTCAACTCCATTTATTTTTAACGCGATAGATCCATCGCTGCGGGTCCCCGTGCTCTCAATCTCCAGAGGCCCTGGATTTTCCACAGAGGACCAATCCTTAAGTCCTACTTGGTTTGAGGCGTCGCCTTCAAAGGGCGCACTGTCTGCATTGCCGTGCACCAACTCACTTTGAGACACAGGCATCTCTTGATTTGGTTTCACGGAATCATCGCTCTCACGCTCGTTCAATGCATCTTCGTTCAAAACAGGATCAGACTGCTCCAAAACCACCTCTTCTTCGCTAGCGTTAAGTTGCTCTGCAGCATCAGGGCCATTCTGTTCAGTTATTCTCTCATTCGTATCCGAATCACTAGGTTCCTCTCGCATAATTTGGTCTTGCTCCAACCTTTCTTGTCCGTCAGAGACCTTGGTTGTTTCGTTATTAGTTTTTTCATCGCTCATTTGGAGACACTCCCTCTTGGGCAGCCAATAGATATTCCCCCTCTGTAACTAAAACGAGGGGCTCCGAGTTCTTTTTCCTCATTAGGTCTTCGGCTTCTGATCTGCCAAGAGGACCAATTACCGCTGCCCAGAGACCAGAGTTTTTCTGAAGCACTTTGTATTGATTCGGGTCTTTAACACTTGACGTGATAAATCGCTGGGCATTGTATCTGTTGGAAAATGCCCCAGCCTGAGCGAAAAACATTTTCTCCGTGGAACCTTCCACTGATGTCTCCGTCACAACACCTAATGAGATTACATTGGATAATGTTGACTCCACGGAGTCGGATGATGGATTCTCTTTTTGGGAATCGTGCTTTTCTCTTGTAGGTGAGCTCCCCCCGTCTAAGTAATTTGATCCGGAATCGGTCTCTGCCAGCGGGGGAGTCAACATTACGTTTTCGAAGCCATCAACAGAAGAATTAAATAACTCATCCCCAGAAACACCCACTGTTGCAGCTAAAGCACTCTGGAAATCATCATAGCTAGTGGTAATTTCTTTCCCAAAAAATAACCAAACGAATAAAACGCTGAGCGCAGACAGAGAAAAAGCAACCAGCATGCTAGCTATTCGTGAATTGGAGCGAGGCTCGGAGCTGCGGTCTTTATCCCCTTCAGGATCGGCTGAGTCAGCGCTCTGATATAACTTGCCAGCCTCCATTTGGCGATCCTTGGGCAAGCTCGCACTTTCAGCGATACTTAGGATCTCTGCCTCTATTTCTTCAGAGATCTTTGAGGCTGACTTATCCACTTCTAACTTCTGTTTGTTAGTAGGTTCTTTTTCGTTTGCAAGCTGCGATACCAAATCTCGAGCGGCATATGTTCCGCCCTCCAGGTCAGCCCTGTTCAAGAACTCACTTATTTGCTCGTCGGTTGGAACAAAAAATTCCTCACTCCTGACTTTCGCCTTTTCTATCCAATGATTGAATTGCTGAGACCTTTGAACAACTCCCGAGCAATTGACGAGCAGTGAAATTCCACTCGACTTAAATTGTCGGACCAGTTTGGATATCAGAGAAATCTTATCCACATCGTCTGCGAAATCTGCTTCGAAAATCCAGAGAGTCCTAGTAGCTCCGTGGAATTGATTCGACGACGACTCATCTATTTTTAAACTGATTGCTGAAACTATCGATTCACGATCGTTCGGCGCACGCATCACGGTACTGCTACGAGGATCATCAAATAGATTTGAAACTATCTCTCGGAGATAGTGATTTCTAAGGTCTTGATTGGGAGAGCAAACAACGCAACTCGAGCCAGCTTTCTTAAGCTCGTCGATTATCGTTTCCACTCTCTTTTCATGCTCGTTATTAAAAGAGTTGTAAGCAAAATTCTCGCTCTTTCCTACGGGCTTCGAAATATTAGCCATCTATTCAGACTCCTGAATCTTCGACATTCCGTCTACCAAGTTCATCAAAAAGGAGTTCTCTCGGAACTTTAGGTTTGGGTTTATGAGGCTTAGCCTCCATATCGGACTCCCGGGCGGCCTGCAGTCCAAATACGTAAGCAATTACCTGCGCTACGGACAAATACAATGCCTGTGGGATGTGGTGCCCAACATCGGTTGAGAAGTACAACGCCCTCGCTAAAGGAGGGGCTTCAAAAATTTCTACTCTGGAGTCTCTGGCAATTTCCTTGATTTTTTGGGCCACATAACCTTTCCCTTTAGCCAGCACCTTTGGCGCCTCTTCACTGTCTCTGTCATAGCGAAGCGCCACTGCGAAATGCTCTGGGTTGGTAATCACAACATCCGCAGTTGGTACATCTTGGAGCATTCTCTGCTCAGCCATTTCTCTCTGTTTCTGTTTTATCTTCTGCCGAACCTCTGGCTGGCCTTCGAGCTCTTTGAACTCATCCTTGATTTCTTGCTTAGTCATGCGCAGTTTTCTCATGAATTCCCAGCGCTGATAGGGAACATCGATCGCTGCGATTAGCGCCAATGCAGTGCTGACTAGCAAAGCTCCAAAAATGAGAAAAAGGACGCCCTGCTCAATCGCGGTGTAGATATCGCCTCTGGCCAAATGCACAAGCTTTTCATAATTGAAGTAGAGATAAACTGCGCCAAAAGACCCGACCAAGAGAAACTTAAGAAGCGACTTAACAAGTTCAACCAAAGCCTTAACGCCGAAGATTCGCGCAATTCCACTGATCGGATTTATCTTGCTTGCTTTTGGCTCGATACTTTTGAACGAGAAAACAAAACCATCCAAAATCGTTGCACCGCCAATGGCCAAGATAAATGCAATCGCGAAAACAGGACTAAGAATAAGAAAACTTTCGACAAAGATCGCAGCAAATCGGACCACTAAAACTGAGCTCTCAGACAAACTCTCTGGCAAGATCTGAAAACTCTCGTTAAGCACACGGGTTATCGCAGGGCCCATAAAACTGCTGAGCGCGTACATGCTTCCAATCAAGCCCGCAGTGACGACCGCCACCGTCAAGTCTTGCGAGCGTAATACTTGGCCCTCCTCACGCGCTTTCTCCATTCGTCGCGCGGTGGGTTCTTCAGTCTTTTCTTCTTGGGGAGTATCTTCAGCCATCGTCAACTCACTAGGACACTTCTGATCGATTGAAAGGCGAGGAACCAAAGATTTTCTAATCTCTCGAACCATATTGGTGTCGTGATTAGAAGCATCACTAAGCCGGCCGGAATTAGCGCTGGGAATCCGATGGCAAAAACATTCAAGCTGGGAGCTGCTCTCGCGATCAGACCGACCGAAGCGTTGATCACAAGCAGTCCGAAAACAACTGGGAAACCAATCGAGGCGGCGCCAATGAACATAGTTCCAGACCAGTTAACCAAACCGAGAACCATTGAGCTGCTCAGGGTGGGTCCAGCTATTGGCACCACTTCAAAACTAAACTGGAGTACAGCGAGGAAGATGAGATGCCCACCGAGCGCCATGAATAGGAGCATTCCAATCAGAAGGAAAAATTGCGAAAGCGTTGGTACATTCCCCAAGTTGGGATCAATCATATTGGCCATACTGAGACCCATACTCC
>Ga0255776_10008482_pt1 | contig 10160 bp, 7 predicted proteins | sample 071ome_19_FD_179974 | JGI IMG/M metagenome (GOLD analysis project Ga0255776, IMG submission 179974) | Coastal salt marsh microbial communities from the Groves Creek Marsh, Skidaway Island, Georgia - 071413AT metaG (version 2) | ecosystem: Environmental > Aquatic > Marine > Intertidal zone > Salt...
GACCCGGTCCCCCCCACCAGCTGGACGGGTTCAAGAGACGTCATTGGAACTCCTTGCAGCGTCTTGAAACGGTCTATATATTGGCATAATTAGTGCCAATAAGTAAGCGCGCGCCAGACACTGTGTCGATCATCATGGAGACTGCCGGTATGACATCAAGACGCAAACTGTGGCTCGGCTCCATCGTGCTCTATGCACTTTTCTTCAGCTGGTACACCGACTTCGGTGGTCCGCTGACTGAAGCCGAAATACAGGCGTATATCGCCAAAACTGAAAACCGCGATCTGGGCGGACACGCTTCAGCTCGCGAAGCGCTGCTTGAGTTTCTCCGCGATGATACGGGTGGACAATTTTTGATGTTCAATGCCATCGATCTGGCGAAAAACCCGCCGCCAATAGAGGGCGCGCCGCCCGATGCCGATGCGCAAACCCTAATCGACCTCTACATGGAGCACATGATTCCCGCCCTGCTCTCCCGTGCGAGTCATCCTGTGGTAGTCGGGAAGTCGGTGGCTGACAGCTTAGATCTTTTGGGTATCGAGGACGCCGAAGCCTGGTCGGACGGGGTGATTATGCGGTATCGCAGCCGGCGCACTCTGATCGACATCATCGGCAACCCAGAGTTTTACGCGCGGCACGACTTCAAGCTGGCGGGGCTTGAGAAAACCATCGCCTACCCCATTGAGCCGCGGATTTACCTCGGCGACCTGCGCCTGTTGCTCGGGCTTTTCATGTTAACGATCACCGCACTCCTCGATGCCCACCTGGCACGAAAAGAGCCCCGTGCCGATTCCCAATAGCTTTCTTGGTTTTTCGTCGCAAGTTGTATAGCTTGGCGCAACTGATATTTTCATCTCACGCTTACTGACACCATGACCCAACAACGCCCACAACTCAAAGACCTCGAAGCCATTCGGCACCGCTATGCCGCAGAGCGCGACAAACGTATCCGATCCGACGGCAACGACCAGTACATCGAAATCGCCGGCGATTTGGCGCACTACGTCGACGATCCTTATGTTGACCCCGGATTTCAGCGAGACCCCATCGACAAAGCCGTCGATGCGCTGATCATCGGTGGCGGCTTTGGCGGCCTGTTAGCAGGTGCGCGGCTGCGCCAAGTCGGGGTGAAAGACATCTGTGTCGTCGAAAAGGGCGGCGACTTCGGTGGCACCTGGTATTGGAACCGCTATCCCGGCGCCCAGTGTGATGTGGAGTCCTACATTTACCTGCCACTGCTGGAAGAGCTTGGCTACATACCGAAAGAAAAGTACTCCCATGCGCCGGAGATCCTTGAGCACAGTCGCGCCATCGGCAGGCACTTTGACCTTTATGACGGTGCGCTGTTTCAGACTGGAGTGAAGGAACTACGCTGGAGTGATGACGAGCGCCGCTGGTTGGTCAGCACCGATCGCGGTGATGTCATCCGCGCCCGCTTTGTCTCACTCGCCAGTGGGCCGCTGAACCGTCCCAAGCTCCCGGGCATTCCCGGGATCCGAGACTTTAAAGGCCATACTTTTCACACCAGCCGCTGGGACTACGACTACACCGGTGGCACGGCCGAAGGGAGGTTGGACAAACTGGCTGACAAGCGCATCGCTGTGATCGGTACAGGCGCCACCGCTGTGCAGTGTGTGCCGCATCTTGCGGCAAGCGCAAAGCACCTCTACGTCTGCCAACGGACGCCGTCGAGTATCGACGTGCGGGATAACCGACCAACCGATCCCACATGGGCAGCTGAGCTCAAGCCGGGCTGGCAACGAGAGCGCATGGATAACTTCAATGCGCTGGTCACTGGCCAGCCGCAGGAAGTCGACCTGGTCGACGATGGCTGGACCTCGCTGATCGGCAAAATGCTCAGGCTCTATCTGGAGAGTCAGGAGGGCGAAGCGCTCAGCCTGCCAGACATCATGGATCTCGCGAACCTCGAAAAAATGAATGAGCTGCGCGCGCGAATCGACGCGCTTGTTGAAAACCCCGACACCTCGGAAGCACTCAAACCCTGGTATCGCATGTTCTGCAAGCGCCCCTGCTTCCATGACCAATACCTGCAGACCTTTAATCGGAACAACGTCACGCTGATCGATACCAACGGCCAGGGCGTTGAGCGGATTACTGAGTCGGGGGTAGTGGTCGGCGGAGTGGAGTACGAGGTCGACTGCATCATTTACGCCACAGGTTTTGAGGTCGGCACTGGTTTCCAGCGCGTCAGCGGCTTCGAGATTTTTGGCCGCGACGGCCTGTCACTCGCTGACAAATGGGCGGACGGGATTCGCACGCTCCACGGCATGCATATTCATGGATTCCCGAACTGCTTTTTGATGAGCACCATTCAGGGCGGCTTCACCGTGAACTACCCCCACATGCTCGACGAGGTCGCGACCCATGTCGCCCACATTGTGGGTCATGCACTCGCCATCGGAAAAGAGGTTGTAGAAACCAGCGCCGAGGCAGAAGCCGGCTGGGTACAAACAATATTGGACAAAGGCGTGCGCGGCGGAATCATTGGTGACCAAACCTGCACACCCGGCTATTACAACAACGAAGGCAAACCGCGTGAGCATTTTGAGCAGATGGTGTCCTACGGCGAGGGGCCCATCCCCTTTTTCAACCTCCTCGCCGAGTGGCGAGGCGCGGGCGAGTTTGCCGGTCTGACCATCAATTGAATCAGGCTCAATATAGCGTGGCTTAACCGGGCCTAATTAACCCGGCCTAATAAATAGTCGCGGGAACAGTCTTGGCGTGTTGCTGAGATATGCCTGATAAGCAGGGTCTTCACCCCACAGTTGCTGGCCTCGCTTAGCCAGTGTTGGGATACCACTGATGCGCGTCAACAAGGCGTAGACAAAAAGTGGAGACACCACAACGACCCACTGGCTACCGGATAAATACGGGACAGCCATCATCGTAATGCCTGACCACAATAGGATTTCACCAAAATAATTGGGATGTCGGGAGCGAGCCCACAGCCCGGTGCAGATGAACTGCCCCACATTGGCTGGGTCTTCCCTAAAGCGAGACTTTTGTCGATCCGCGATCACCTCAATGACAAAACCCGTGACCCACATCAACGCGCCAACGATATAAACGAAGCCAAGAGGCGGTTGCTCCGCGCTCAATATGGCGGCCACCGCGGCACAGCTGGTCATCACTACCCAGGTACCCTGAAGCGTCCAGGCGATAAAAAAGCGCGATGAGGAGACTTTGATCTGGTCGAAGCGCTGATCGCCACCCGCTGCATGTATGCGGCGGAATAGAAAACTGCCCAGACGCCCCGCCCAGATAAAAATCATGATCGCGATCAGCTTCTGCGCGCCGGTGGACTCAGAGGCCGTAACAACCGCGCCGAGGGTGACGGCGACGTACGTCGCGCTGCCGGTGAGATCATAGAAACGCTCGGTCTGTAAAAGACGGGCCGGTATGAAAGCCAGCCATTGAATCACAAAGGCACCCAAGGCCAAGGTCGGCGCCGCGGGCCAGCCGTTAATGCTTGCGCCTGATGGGTTGGCAAGACCGGTAACGGCCAACGGCAGCCCCACTGCCAGCAGAATAAAAGCGAGTTTTTTCATGGCGTCTCGATGCCTCTCAACAAGGCCAGTAGGCCCTTTCTGTTGACACTGCGCTTAGATACTGCGGCGAGCCTCCAGTGGTTTAGCGAAGCCTCGGCTCGGTTCAGGCCTCCGCTTGCAATGACATCATGATGCCGCGCTGGCCCGAGATCTGATTGTCCAGAAGCGCCTGCCACATCGCGTCGCAGGCCTCGACACCGGAATACGATTCCATGACAAGCGTTGGCCCCAGCTGCTGCACCAGCGCTATGCTTGCCGCATAGGCCTTGCTCATCATCGCACCACGACCCCACTCAGCATCTCGCTTTTCAATTTGCGCCGGGGCAAAGAACACCTCGGGCTCACTGCCGGGTAGCGCGCCACCGTCGACGGATTTTGCAAACTGATCCCAGTGGGTTGCACCCACCAGCAATGTCCTGACCGCATGATCCTCAAGGTGGCGATGCAAGCGGGAACGCACATCCACGTCACCGGCGATGTCGATATAAACCGAAGGCTGGTTGCTGAGCGCTTCCAGCTGGGTATAAGGGATCACTTGGTCGTAGCAACCCAAGCCCTCAGCGAAGGGGGCGTTTTGCTCGCCCGTGAGTCCGACCACGGCGCCGTTGAACCCCGCCGCACGAATAAATGCGGCCGCACTAAAGCCGGTCTTCGAGGAAGCAGAACCAACGACTATTTGCTTTGCACTGAACCAATCGCTGTCCAGCAACAGGTCTGCAATGACATAACCAGTCATGAACAGCGGGAAAAAAATGCAACGCTGATCTTCCAATTGCTGGAGCTCAGCCGGCTCCGCCTGCGTTCTCGCGTATTGGTTGTAGAGGCCGGGTAATGCTTGTCGGTGCGCCATCGCGTCGGTAAAGCCACGCTCCGAGAGTTCAGCAGGCGCCATCACCACATGACTGCCCATTGGAAAAAACCCGTATAGGCGCTCGCCCACCGAGATACCGTCGACCCGGCTTTCAACCACCTCTCCAATACCCCACACGGTCACCTTGCCCCATGGGTCTTCTCCGGTGGGAAAGAACTGCCAATAACCGAACATGTCTCCCGAAGCGGCATACGTTACGTTATTCGCCGTCATCGCAAACTTATCGATCGCAGCCAATATCTCATTCGCACCAGGTTCTGGGATATCGCTCCTGACAATCTGCGTACGCCGGTAGTCGGTCCGATCAACCCAAAGCTCTGTCAGCATTTTGAAATCCCTATGTTGCAAATGGTCGTGATGGTCGGAAAAAAGCCAATATTATTGCCAAGAAACGTCGCTCTTGCCGCTCCTTGTGGGGCTGTGGGCGAACACAAAGCAATGCCAGAGCCGCCCGAGGATGTTACCGGAGTCTCAGGGTAGCGAGTTTCAGGCTTTCAGCGAGGCGTCAGTCGCGGTAACGGTAGGAAGGACCGCGGCACCAGCCGGGAGACTGACACCACGGTTAACCTAGAGAAAAGGCTCAACGCGGCGAATACCAAATGGGGCTGCTATAGGCGCGCTCCTGCGAGCTATAGCGCACGTCGTCGGGCATTTCATCATAGAGGTCGTAGTTCTTGCGGTCGTAAGCCAACCACCTGGGCGTAGGAATCTCCATGACTCTGACGTAGTAAAAAGCCCTCTGCTTCGGATCAAACGAGGGATCTTGCCAATATCCGCGCAGCGCATCCGCGCCAATGGAATTGCTATAGGTGGCTTCCATTTCGTTCACGGTGGAACCCACAGACGCAAGCTTGCCCTCCGCATCCAAACCACGGGTGTCTGCATTGCTCCAGACGACGTCGTATACCGCCTCTTGGGAGACATCATTTTCATCCAACCAGCCCTTCACAATCTGAACTCGATCCAGATTGGCACCATTGGGGTCACGCATGGCCTCGACAAGAAAACCAGGGCTCGAGCCCTCAGGTGCGGCGGCAAGGTCACCTCCCATGGGCACCCCGGCGGCATAGCCTTTGGTAGCGAGATCAAGCTGTTCAAGGTCATCCGGTCCGAAGTCATAGCCACCGAATACCCGCACCTGAAGTCGCGTCCCCGTGGTGCCAAAAACCTCTTTGCGCGCCATGGCGTCCCAGATAGCTTCACGAGAATTATCAGTAGCCCATACACCTGCTAAACCTGATGCCGCGAGCTGGAGCGCCGTCAGGTCCAGGGAGGGGTCGCGGGAAGAGCGGATCAGCACATCCTTCCAGCGATCGGGGCTAGGCTCCAAGAAGGGCGCCTTTCCCCACCAGTTATCTTCGCGCGTCGCCGGTAATCCCGAGTGGGTGTCCGTACTCCCCACCATGCCAAATTTGAACGGGTTGGCGCCGAGGCTTTTCTCGAACTCGAGGCCCATCTTGAGTGCTGGTCTGGCGTACTCGTACTGAATCATGTCCGGAGTGCGCTGTGCCGTGCCGCCCAGATTGGTGGTATCCACGATTTCGAAATCGGCGAACTCATCGTCTGGAGAAAGAAACGGATGCGCCTCACCCGTGCCCTTGGCCTGAGTGACCTCCACGATGGGCTCCCAACGGGATCGCGCCTCGGCGTAGCGCTTGTCGATCGGTTTGCCGTCCGTTTGGTATTTCGGCGCGAACATCGCGCCGCTGGACAAATTGCCGTTGTGTGGAATTGCCAGCACCTGGCCGCCGGTGTCTTTCTCATACGCCGCCATGAAGTCCCAAAGGTCCTCCACGTTTTCAGATTCAAAGGCTGAGAAAGGCAATATGGGGTCCACAGAGGCCTTGTCGCCGCGGAAGACGACGACGCGATGTAAATTGTTGCCACCGGGTTGCGAGGTCCACTCGTAGCCAATAAACGCGGTGAACTCTCCGGGATCATTATATTGGTCTGCGAGGTCCATGATTTTGGTCCAGGCGGTGCGCAGCATGGAATCATTTTTAATTTTGGCCTCGGCGCCCTTAGTCATTTGCTGCACGAGCAGATTGAAGGCGTCGATCCCTTTGCCCGCCATCACCAAGTCATAGAGCTCCTTGCCAAAAGGATCTGACAGCAACCCCGGATCGGAGTTGGCAATGGCATCCGCCAACCCCAGATTTTCCGCGTGATCCGCTATCACGACAAAGTCGAGTGGCTTTGAGATCGTCGCTTCCTGCCCAGTACTGCTGGTAACCGTCTCTCCCAGAACAAACCGGTAGGCGTCGTTGGGGCCTACTTTGGTGCCGGCCATGCCAGCGTCAGGAGAAAAAGAGGTGTGGAGATGCGTGTCACCAAAATAAGCACGGGTTGGATGAGTGTCAGCAACAGCCAGGCTGATCGGCAGGGCCACAACGCTTGCGAGAATCAGACGTTTCATCATGGTTACACTCCTTCTCGTATGGATGAAGGTTGACTCCAAAACCTTACCCACGCTACTTCGCTAAACCCAACAAAAAGCCGGTTTTTGTGGGCTTTTGTCACTATTTGCTAATTATCTGGCCCACAGGTCGTGAGTTACCTGGCAGCGCACACTTGAGGTTAAGTGCAGGCGTTAATCAAAAACCCACCCGACGGAGCCACCGTCGCTATTTCAGACCCTAAAAAAGTAGCCGGTGGAAAATAGCCGTTAGAGCAACTCGATTCTCCTGCCGCGCGGCGCAGGTTGTCGGTATTCCTCCGGGAGCGTGCAGAGGCGCTCCATGCGCGTTACCGAGCCGTCAGCATATTCCCAGATCAGCTCGTCGCCATCCCGATAGCGCCGCACCACTCTCGGACCCCAGCCAAAAACATAAAAATTGAGGATCTTGTCCTCCCAGATCATGCTCGCCGAGGTGCGCATGCAGTGCTCTTTGCCACCCAGCGTAAACAGCACCGAGCCTTCAGTGTCGTTGGTATTGAGCCCGCCGGTACTATTGGGGCCATAATCGTGAACGAGCCCCGCCGCCGTCACCACCACTCGACTGCCGCATTGCTCAACCCGCTCGACGTGACCCACGTGGCCTCCCGATACGCCATGCCAAAGACCCCGGATATCGTCGGCTGCCGGCGGCAGAGGCTCAGTGCACTCGGCAAGGATGGGCAGCGGAAAATGGTCGTAAGCGCAGCCCGGCGTATTGCCTTTGGGTATGTCGATTGCCCGCTTGCCCGAACCGTCCAACACTGGTAACTCGCAGTAATCTAGGGCTGCGCCATCTCCTGCCAACGTAGCCGGGTCAGTCGTCAGCGGGGGCCTGGTCGAGAACCAACCCAGCCAGATCAGCCATAGGCCCAGCGCCGACATGCCGATCACACCTCTCAATAGCAAAGTCTTCATCGATCGGTCTCTCATTTGGGCAATGCCTCGTCAGCCATTAACCAAGTCATCAAAGGCTGCTGCCACAGCCACTTGATATTGGCATTAATACTGCCAATAGGTAGACTCGCCTGCAAGGTTGCCATACTTCATGGCGAGAGGAAATCACTATGACAAAACGCACTGTGGCCATCGTGATGCTGGCCGGATTGCTTGCGATAGGCACAGCTGTCTCCCAACGGGCGTTCATCGCAGAGCGCCTCATGACCGTAGCGCTCCCAGCCAGAATGAGCGCAAACCAGATCGACGCATTGGAGGAAGGGCTGCATGTGGCTTTGTGTGGTGCGGGCGGTCCGATGCCTGCCCCGCGCGCTTCTGGACCCTGCGTCGCAGTCGTTGCGGGCAAAGAACTTTTCGTCGTGGATGTCGGCACGAACAGCCCCAGAAATCTACTGCAACTGGGTTACCCCATAGGCGAAGTGACAGCCGTGTTTCTCACCCATTTTCATTCTGACCACATCGATGGTCTGGGAGAGCTGGCAACGCTGCGCTGGGCGGCAGGAGACAACCCGACCTCGCTACCCGTTTATGGCCCTGAGGGCGTCGCTGGGATAGTCGACGGATTCAATGGTGCTTACGCACAAGATTTTGTCTATCGTCACAAGCATCATGGCGATCTCGTTGCCCCGCTTGAGACCGCGGGCCTCGTTGCCATGCCCTTCGCTACGCCCGCCAACGGCGCGCTGACGACAGTGTGGGACAAAAACGGTATACGCATAGAGGCGCTGCAGGTGGATCATGCCCCCGTCGCTCCCGCGGTGGGCTACCGTTTCAGTTATGGTGATCGTACGCTGCTAATTAGTGGCGACACGTCCAAATCGAAGAACATCGCAGACTTCGCAAAAGGGGTCGACCTGTTGGTTCATGAAGCGCTCTCACCCGCATTAATAGGCATGATGCAGTCCACGGCAGAGGATCTGGGCAACCCCATCCTGGCGAAAGTGATGTTGGATATTCCCGATTATCACACTAGCCCGAAAGAAGCCGCCGAAACAGCGCGTGAAGCGGGTGTCGGCCACCTACTTTATTACCACGTGGTGCCGCCCATTATCGTGCCGGGACAAGAGACATTGTGGCTCAATGGTGCGGGGGACATTTTCCCGGATTACACCGTAGGCTATGACGGCGTGTCATTCAGCCTGCCCGCCAACTCAACGGAGATCATTCAAACCCGCAAAGGCATGTAGGGCTTACTTTCAGGGCCGACGCCTTGTGAGAGATACCATGGGATGCCCGAACAAACGCCCTCGCTAATCAGCAAGCTCATTTTGGGGATTAGTTCGGCACCGATACCCACTCGTCGCCCGCTTCAAAGGGCAGCGCCAGGTGCTTATCAATTGCTACCGTGGCCTCGATCTCTGGCTCATAGAGCGCCGGCCGGCTCTCTGCAGCATGCGCATCGAGCAGTGCCATCATTTCCGAGACCTTGTCCGGCCGCGCTGTAGCCAGATTCACTTGCTCAGTAGGATCCTCGGCGAGGTTAAAAAGCCACTGCTTCTCCGGGCGGGCAGCGACCTGCAACTTCCAGTCACCGCGACGGATAACTCGGTTATGTCCCGATGACCAGAACAGGGTCCGGGCCGGCCACTCAGCCCCGACTGCGGCGCCCTCGGTGATCAGCGGTAGCAGGTTTTCACCATCGGTCACACGATCTTCAGGTAATGGCTGCTCCGCGGCTGCCAACAGCGTCGGCATAACATCAATATGTGCAACAGGCGTGTCGATCGTCTGCCCTGAGGCAATTCGCGCAGGCCATTTCACAAACAATGGCACGCGAATACCGCCCTCAAAGTAGGTGATCTTCCAGCCACGATAGGGGGCGTTGACGTCAGCTAGACCAACATAACCGGCGCCACCGTTGTCACTGGTGAACACCACCACTGTGTTATCTGCGAGGCCCTCCGCTTCCAGCGCAGCCATGACCCTTCCCACGCTCCGATCCAAGGCCCGCGTCATGGCGGCATACACCCGCAAGCGATGCGGTTGGATATCTCCAACAGCCTCGTAATCGGCGCGCGTCGCCTGCAGTGGCGTGTGAATACCCCAGTGCGCCAGATACAGAAAAAAAGGGCGGTGGCGGTTAGCCCGAATCACCTTGATGGATTCGTCAGTCCAGTAATCGGTGAGGTAACCACCGGGCTCAAACTGATCGGCATTGCCACTGTTATAGGAGTTGGCAAAGGTGAGTGCCGACCATAAAAACCGGTCGATCGGATCAAAGCCGAGCTTAGCGTTGACGACATCGGGATGATCCTCGGGAAGATACAAGCCACTCGCCATCAATAAACTTTCATCAAAACCCTGGTCATAAGGTGCCATGCCATTCTCG
>Ga0255776_10008486_pt1 | contig 10158 bp, 7 predicted proteins | sample 071ome_19_FD_179974 | JGI IMG/M metagenome (GOLD analysis project Ga0255776, IMG submission 179974) | Coastal salt marsh microbial communities from the Groves Creek Marsh, Skidaway Island, Georgia - 071413AT metaG (version 2) | ecosystem: Environmental > Aquatic > Marine > Intertidal zone > Salt...
CCGCGGCAATTCTTCTATCGTCTAAGCTCAACTCCTTTTCGTATATCTCTAAAGCTTTTGTTTCGTCTTCAATTGCTGCTTCGAAGTTAGACTGTTCTTGATTAATATCTCCGAGGTTCTCGTATACCGAAGCGAGTTCGAGCGCGCGTTCTTTTCGCAAAGGCTCTGGGTCCGGATTCGCTTTTGTCGCTTCAAAGTGCTCGAGATAAATCAAACGCGCATTTTCCAACAACTTCCACGCCAATTCCATGTCCGTTTCTTCTTCGTCTTCCTCGTCTTCGTTCGCGTCTTCTTCTGCGTCTTCTTCTTCTTCTTCTTCTGCGTTTTCTTCTTCTTTCTCTTCTCCAGCATTTTTTGTATCTTTCGCACCATCGCCAGAGCCAGCCGCTTCTCCACCAGCACCGCCCGGCGCGTTCGCTCCGAATACCGTGTTATCTTCCTGTGCTTTCCAAAACAAAACGCATCCGTACTTCAAATACGTCGGCGCGACTTCAATGCTTCCTTCGCCGAATATCTCGTTTCGAATTTCCAAACTCGACCCGAGAAACTGAATGGCTGACTCCAAATCGTTCGCACGAATAGCCGCGATGCCGGCTTTGTATGCCGCATCAGCCGCGGCAATTTGCTTCTGCTTTTCTCCTTCACCTTTTGCTGTTGGTGAATCTGTCATCGTTTGATGCGTGTTATTGTGAAGGTTCAAAGAGATGTGCGTGTTGAGAAGAAGAACTGAAGAAGATGCTTTTTCTGTTTGCTTTTTTTTGATTTTGAATTTTTTTGCTGACGATTGAGTGCAAGAAGATTCTTGCCGACAGAAGCGTGAGGCACCTCTGACCTCTCTCTCATTTCGTCAAACTCCGTAGTATATTACCACCCCTCCAAAAAGAGGGCTCGCACGCACACACGCACACACACACACACACGCTAGGAAAAGGGTGAAAGAGAAGAGTGCGCTCGTTGCACTTGCGAACGTATCGTCATTCGATCCCTTGTTATTGAACGAGGCGGCACAGAATAGAGAGAAAATAAAATGCTGTTCGCGTCTTCGTACACGTGTCCAAAGACACCACGATTTTCCACCACGACCAACATAACATACAACAACAACAACAAACCGTCGTGTTCGTATCGCGACGCACAGTGTTCGTCATCGGGTCGAACGTTCACGACAAAATCTTTTGTGAATAGAAGAAGATCGTCGCGTATCGCTCGTCCTCTGATTCCCGTATCGTCGGCGTCGTCTTCAGAAGAAACGTCCGAACGACAAACGGACAACAATAATTTCCCACCCTCTTCTTCTTCTTTGTCGTCGTCGTCGTCGTCATCGACGAGGAAATGGAGAGTAAACTCGCTTCGAGGAGGAGGAGGAGATGGAGGACGCGTTGCTACGAGTAGTCGTCACTATGACAATAACAAAAGAAGCGTTCTGGAAAAAAACGCGTCTTTTATGCGCGCCGTGGTCGCCATACCCGGCTGCGTCAAGCACAAACCACTGCGATACGTGACGACTTATTCGCAGGCTTCTTCGAAGGGAGAAAGACGCGGCGATGGAATGAAAATGTCGTCATCCGGCTCAAAAGATGACGATGGGTATGAACACAGTTACGATGACGACGGTAATAAAGGTGGGTCCGCTATGGCGACGTTGTCGGATATGCAAATGGACGTATCCGACCGAGACTCGGAAACCGTGTTGAGCGCAGAAGAACAAGAGCGTAAATTACGACAAACTGAAGCGAAGAACATAGTAGCTAGGCGGTTACAAAACGCAAGAAATGATCGATTGCATTTAACGAAGCCGTACGCGGTCGTTCGTTTGGATAGAGTGAACGGTGTCGGGAAAGATGAGGACAGAGCGCCGTATAAGCAAGTCATGTCTAGACGACAAATGTTGAGAGATACAGATTTATCGCCGCGGGATTTACGTCGCATTGATCCAGTCTTGACGCAATCAAACAACACCCCGGCTATTATTGTCCGTGAAGATTCGATATTGGTCAACCTGGGTGTTCGAATCATCATTCGGGAGGATCACGCATTGTTACTCGGCCCGGAGACTGGACCGTCGAATAACTTTTTAGAGGCGTGGAATCAGAAAATTGCCGCTCAGAAAATGCTTAAAGGTGTCGCGAATGGCGTCCCAATTGGTGGGTCTTCCGTTGATGGTGGTGTAGGGTTCGCTTCTATGCAGCAAGATAACGCGGAAGGATTGGAAATCCCGTTTGAGTTGCAAGTAGTTGAAGCCGCTTTGCAAGAAACGGTGCACCAGCTCGAAGAGAGATTAGAAACAGTGACGAGACGATACCGCGCTTTAGAACGTAGAATGCAACTGAACATTAACAAAGAGACTCTCGATGAGTTGCGATTTATGAAACAGACTTTGGTTCAACTAGAATCGAGAGCAGAAGCAGTCAGAGACGTTTTACTCGACACTTTGAACGATGAAGACGATATCGCAAGGATGACGCTGTCCTCAACGGCGAAGAAAGAAAATGAAGAAGATGCGGAAACCATCGAATATGAAGAAGAGGAAGTTGAAAACTTGATCGAGTATTACTTGCAACAAGCTGAAGCTTGCCACTCTGGTGCAGAAGCCCTTTTGGAGAACGCGAGAGATTTAGACGAGTCTGTGGCATCGACGCTCGCTGCGAGACGTTTAGAGGTTTCAAAATTAGAATTGACGCTTTCCATTGCCAGTTTTTCTGCCGCAATTGGCGCAGTCGTTACCGGTATCTTCGGGATGAACTTGAGAAGTTGCTTGGAAATGTCCGTTTCCGCGTTTTATATCACGTGTGGGTTGTTGTTATTCGGCTTGACGTATTGCAGTATAGCGTTGATCAAGTGGTGCCGACGAAAAGGCGTCTTATAATTAACAACCTCAGTATTTTTACCAGTATGTATTTGTAATAATAGCGAAACCAAACCACCTCACGATAATAACCATGTAATGTGTACGGCACGATAATGATAACGCGACAATTCTATTCGTATTTTTGTATTGTACATTATTCCTGAAATATGCTATGCGCCTAATATAATCTCACTATACACAGTGTCTTTCTTTTGACTAGGAGGATTTCTCAACGTTGGGGTAGTGTTTCTCTTTCCTCACGGTCTTGTCCAAGTATCTATTTCTGGCCTGTTCAACTATACTCCTCCCTCGCCTAAAATCTTGTTTCAACTGCGAAACAGGTGTCGAAAACTGCGGAGCGTCCAAAGGTCCAGGGGAGATGATGTGCACGACTTCATCCAACTCAAACTCCAGTTGTTTACGTCGTCTCGTTACACCCTCTTTCAGTTTACAAGCGGCTCTTTGAATGGTATATCTCTCAAAATCTCCTCCTGGCAACTTGCTCAGAAGTTTCTTCGACGCGCGAGAGATGACTCCTGTCATTTCTGTTTTTATCGACAGTTCTTGTTATCTACTTGAGCTTTCTTTTTATTGTGTGGATGGTCTTTTCCTGAAAAACGTCTAAACGTGTTCTCTAGTTCACACTAATATTTTTTAGCTGCTTTGTTGTTACACTACTATCTAGGTGCTATTAATTCACATCTTTAACGTTTCTTTTTCGTTCTAATCGTTAAGATTGCTTCCACTAAGTTTGAGATCATGTGCGCAAACGCGAATACGCCACCGCAGACGGCACATAAACGAGTCATAAAGTATACGACATGCGGTCGTTTTGAATCGATGGTAACAGCGATTGGAGAAAAATCGTACAAGAAATACACCGCAGGCAACGATCCCGACCAAGCATCAGTCTTGCGAAAATACTCCGTCACGGAATATTGGTTCGTTGAGACGCTTTTCGTCCAACTGAACAAACCTAAAAAGATGCTTCTTCGGGTTCGATAAAACGTAGGCACGAGTTTGAGAAAGTACTTGTACACTCCGCTTCCGTTTTCATCCCAAGTCAAATCCATGAGCCTACTTCTTCGCATTTGCTCGTTTTTCTTCTTCTTTTCCTCTTTCTCTTCCTCGTTCCTATCTGAACTCTTGCTGCTATCTTTGTTACTTTCGTCGTAGTGGAACTCGTCATCGCTTCCGCTTCGCGCAACTCCGTCCAACGGGTTTACCAATCCCGGATATCCAGCACCAAATGATAAATGCGTGATAGTGTGCGATATGTTAATTTTATTTACCGCACCAAACGCATGTTGGAGCGTCTCGTAATCCTCCGCATGCGCGGAAATGTGAAAATTCCCAGCGACTCTTTGTACGTGCATCCTTCCGTACAACCGACAACCTTCTTTCTTCTCAACCGCGTGTTTCACTTCCTGCGAATGTTCCGCACGTTTCTCAAAGACAACCTTCATTCCACCGCCGAAAAACTGTTGCAAGTCTTGTATGAGTGCGTCCTCTTCTTCGGTGACTCCTCCCCCGGCTTTATCGTACGACCCTAACGATTTCCCGAACTCGCTCAGTCTCTCTTTGTGTAACTCTCCTCTCACATCTTGGTCGTTCTTCCCGGACTGATCGTACGCGTCCACCGATAACACGGAACACGGAACTCTCGGAAAAGTAATATCCATTCTCACCGTCATTAATTCATTTTGCGTACCATCCACAGCCATTTGTTTTACCATCGGTGGCGTGATGTAATTCATAATTTCATTCGCGCCAAGAATACACATCAGAGCGATGCCGAGTAAAGAGACGATGGCGCCCGAAGTCGTTCGCACCATCAGATGGTCCTCGATTTTCTTATACGCATCGAAAGAGGATACCCAGGAGACGGAGCTACCACCACCGCCGCCAATACCCATTGTTCTTTCAAGAAGAAGAAGAAGAAGAAGAAGAAGAAGGAGACGAAGAAGAAGAAGAGGAAGAAGAGATTGTGGATCTCTCTATATGTGTATATTTCAATCTATCTCTCGATTACGCGCGGGTGTCTAAAAGTCAGGAAAAAAGAGGTTGTGTTTATGGAACTCTCTCTACTCGTATGTGGGCGAGACCAACCCCACAACAACAAGGAACTGACTGTTGACTGTTGTACGAGTAAAAAGGCAAAAATCTTAACACGCCCACAACACAAAAAAACGACAAACAGTTACTCGTCGTAAAGATAATAATAAAAAGAGAAAAGAAATGTTATCGTTTGTGTCGATGATTGCTGCACCAATGGCATCATCGACGGGCGTTTCCATCGGGATGAGAACGAAAAGAAACGCGTGTTCATCTTCTGGTGGAAACCGCGCGGCGGTTTACGCGAGCGCCGCGAGACTTTCTTCCAAAAGAAATTGTTTTCGCACCGCCCTTTCTGCGCGAGACAGAGGGAATGGGAGAAGCGAAGGGCGACGAAAAGAACGGATGAATACGCGACCAAGAGCAAACATTGAACCGGCTACGGACCAAGACGATGACGACGACGGCGAACATTTTGCCGGAGCCGGTTTCATGGAAGGTTGGAAAGGCGAGTTGTTTTTGAAGAACATCGATTTGAGTAAAGCTGCGGGAAACTATTACGTCGGCATACGAGAGCGGTTGTTACAACTCGATCCTGGGTTGAACCAAACGCTCATCTCCTCTGGGACATCTATCTCGCAATTATTCGATCAAGACAAGTGGGAAAAACATCGAAGAGTCAACCGCTTCTTTTACGATTTACAAAACATCCCGAGCTCGACGGTATTTCTTCGGTTAGTTCGAGTGCTTTTGACGCTCACGTTTCTCGCGTACTTGGTGTTGATCATACCGGGAACTTTACTCAATCTCACGCACAAAATGGTTCCTTACGTGAGTGATATTGTACCGTCGAGCTTATTATTATGGATGAAGCAATCGACGATTGAGACGTTTACCTTTCACATTTCACCCTTGTTCCACACGATGCTGGGTACCGTGCTCGGTTTAGTGCTCGTCTTTCGAACTAACTCTTCTTACAGTAGATTTGTGGAAGGCCGGGTCGCATGGGGAGCGCTCGTTCGCCGGTGCCGAGATTTTGCTCGTTTTAGCGCTTACATAGAAAACGAGCAACTGAGGAAGACAATGTTAGGCGTCGTTTCGTGTTATCCGTATCTTTTGAAATCTAGATTACGGTCCGGTCGAACGCGAGAAGATAAAAGCGACCCTTCCGCTTTCAAAGATACTCCGGACGAAGCCGTGAATCGCATTTTGAACAGAGTTGGTGCCAGCGAAGAAATTCCTATTTTGTTAAACGATAGTAGGAATCGCCCATTTTTCTGCACCATGCGCTTGACGCACTTCATGAAGATTGCGGTGAAAGAGGGCATCAACGACAACGCGCAGTTGATGCTCGAGCAAACGATTTCAGAAATCAACCAAGCTGGTGGCGTGTGCGAACGATTAATAGCGACGCCAATTCCGCTCTCATTCAGTCGTCATTCATCGCGTTCTATCATGATTTGGTTGCTCACGTTACCGTTTGCATTATCCTCGATAACGACGGGATGGACTCTTTTACCTTTGATGTTCTGCGTGAGTTATCTCATTTTAGGCGTGGATGAGATTGGCATTCAAATCGAAGAACCGTTCGCGACGTTACCGTTAACGCCACTGTGTAAAATCATAGAGAGGGATTTGCAAAACGTGATGGATTGCACGGATAGCGCATGATAACAGTTTTATCGTTCATCATGTGATGTAAAATTATTCTTCTAGCGTATCGCTGCACCAACCAGTTTAAGTATAACTACTCGTACGAGTAACTTTTTTCTTCAGAAGCAAACGTTTGATTTATTTGCGCATAAAGCTTCTCACCACAAAGTTCCCGTCTTTACTCAACGAAGCTCATCAGGAAAGAAAAGTATGTGTACGTCGTTGGCGACGCACAGCGCGTGTTGCGCGCAGATCAGCGTGCATCCGTTTGCATCATCAGCGCGAAAAATTCATATAAACTCCTCTCGCTCATCACAAAAATTTTCTTCGTCGTTGGTAGTAAACGAGAAGGAGCGAAGAACAAGTCGTCCAACTGTTTCGCGAACACCATCGAGTCGGGTCTCTTTGATGTGTCGCGCCGCAAAAGATAACAACAACAACAACAACAACAACAACAACAACAACAACAACAACAACAACAACGCCGACGAAAACCCATTCGCGGCGTTGCAGAGCATGCGCGGTACTCTCGTCGATAAACCAGAACTCGCGGTGAAGAAGGAGGTGAAAAGAACGAGCACGAATATCGACGAGTTTGCGTACGAAGAGGAAAACAAAACTAAAAAAGCGCCGACGAAGAAGAAGAAAGCGATGCCGCCAGCTCCATCGAGAAATGGGAAAGGAGGAGTGCGCATAAAAGTAGAAAGGAGAAAGAATAAAGTCGTCACAGTAGTTACAGGTTTAGAAAATCCAACGAAAGAGCTGGTGACAAAACTGAAAAAGGTTTTAGGCGCGGGTGCTTCTCTCGACGCGGATACTTGTATTTTCCAAGGCACGCACGCAAACGCGTTGGAGGATATGATTAAAGCGATGGGGTATAAAGACGTGAAAATAGTCAAGTAGACGTTTAGCGCGATTGAAATAACGATTGAAATAGTTTTGAATGTCGTATAGGTCGGCATAAAGTAAATAATATGAGCCCGCTCCTCTTCTTTCGTAAGAATCGCTTTCGGGATAAACTTCTCTTTCTTTTGTAGCACCAAAATAAGAACGTACGCGTCATAAATAAGTACACCACAAGTCATAAAAAAGGAAGGGAAAGAGTACACTCTTTTAACCATGGCTCGTACGAAACAAACTGCTCGTAAATCCACCGGTGGTAAAGCCCCGAGAAAGCAGCTCGCGACTAAAGCTGCGCGCAAATCCGCTCCGACGACTGGCGGTGTCAAGAAACCGCACAGATATAGACCGGGTACCGTAGCGTTGAGAGAGATTCGGTAAGTGGAGGATGAGGGATCTCGTGTGATTTTAGCTCCAATTTTGGTCAATTTTGGCGGTGTTTTTCTCGAGGAAAACGATTCTCGTCTTCTCGCGCGCGCGAGGCGTAGACGCGCCACGATCTCGCAAGTCTGTTCGTTTTTGCGCGACAGAGTGTTTTTTCTGTCCGAACGTGAGACACATTCGCGCGCGATCTAGTCGCATATATGGAAACACAAATCGTATTATATATCGGAAAAAACGCGCGTTGCCTGAGGCGGGGGCGTGACCCAATTCGCTCTTTTCTCTGCTCTTCTCTCTTCTTCTCTCGTCTCGGCCTCTCTCTTTCTTCCTCTTCTTCTCTGACCGTCCTCTTCTCATCTTGTTCATAACAAAAAAAAACAGAAAATACCAAAAATCGACCGAACTCTTGATCCGCAAGTTGCCGTTTCAACGCTTGGTCAGAGAAATCGCCCAAGACTTCAAGACTGACTTGCGATTCCAATCGCACGCTGTCTTGGCGTTGCAAGAAGCGTCCGAAGCGTACTTGACTGGCTTGTTTGAAGACACCAACTTGTGCGCGATTCACGCCAAGCGCGTCACGATCATGCCAAAAGATATTCAATTGGCAAGAAGAATTCGTGGTGAACGCGCGTAAAGAGCCATTCATTCATATTGATGTTGTGATGTAGTCGTCGTGTGTTGCGTGGAAACGCGGCGTTAAAGAGGACGAGTGCAGGATACAAGAAGAAGAGCTCGACTTTTTTCAAACTAGTTTAAAAACCTGTAAATGTAAAAAATATCTATACTCAAATCAATCCTATAATGTTACTACTGCACGGCATAATTATTACATTCCTAATGTCGTCAATTTTATATAAGCATCGACGAAATCTTTTTTGAATGTTCCTGCGTCTTCGGCATACTTATCAATCCACTTTCTATTTTCCTCATCTTCCGATAAGTATCTGTCCGATAACAAACCGATGTGTTCATTCATCTCCAACTCGTCTTTAGTTAAGTTTGGTAAGTTCCACGGGTCCTTTTTTAACGTCACGAAATACTCGTTGTCGAAAGTATATGGGTCGCCGAATCCTTTTTGTCCTATAGTGTGTGCACCAGAAAGCGCAATCATTTCCTGGGAAGATAGCCCGTATAAGTTTTGAAAATGCTCTCGCATCTCTTTTCCTCGAAGCGTCTCAACTGGCATGCGGTTTTCTGGATCCGCAGAGGAAGCGTCTTTACGTCCAAGCGGGACGGATTCTAAGAATTTCGGGCCACCAGTGAGCTCGACCGCGTAAGCTCCAGCGCACGCTATGCAATCTGCTAACGATACTCCGCCAGTGTCGTCGCCGAAACCTCTCGCTTTCATCTCTTCGTATACCTCTTTTATCGGGTTCAGTCCTCGCTTCAAGCCGAAACTTTCTGGTCGTCCTAATTCGTACAAAACGCTCCCATTCATCCCACCATCGTTCGAGGTCTTGTTGAACGTTCCTGCGTCGTGAAACGCAACTCTCAACACAGCCGGACACTTTGTTTTTTGTATTTTGCTCTCGAGAACTTGGCGTAAATTTTTTCGTACTTCTTCGTTTTGAACTGTTTTTGTTGCTGCGTAGGCGGCGGTTGTTGACGACAACGACGATGGTAAAGGAGATTGTATAATCATCGCAGCACAGACAGAAAACAACGACGTGGAAGAGACTAAGAATGCCCGTCTGTTGCTACGCGTCGTCGTCATCTTTTCTTTCTCTTTGTTACCTTGTTCTGAAGAAGACGCAATAACAACGAGAGTTCCTTTTTTCGTACTCGTATTCGTATTCGTCGTCGATGTTGATGATGAAGATGACGACGACGAAAAAGGGGAAATAGACGGTACACTTTTTCTTCGGTTTTTCTCGCGATGATGCGAGCAACGCTCACAAATCCGCGGCCTCGCATCGAACGCTAACGACATTGTCATCTCGTTGCGTCGCTCCTATCGTCGCGCTCGTTTGCGCGGCGCTTTAAAAAAAAAATGGAGAAGAAGAAAGAAAGAAAGAAAGAAAGAAAGAAGAACTTGTGGAATTCGTATCTAACGCGTCTCAAAAAAATACGCGCGCGCGGCGTTTTCGACTGAAAAATGAGCACTGAAAAGCTAAAGAGGTTTGAAGCGAGCGAGAAGAAGTATTACGACAAAGAATGCAGCGTTCTCGATGATACGGCTGAGGATGTATGCGTGAGCTCGCCGCAGTCTTCGTTTTCGTTTCCTCCTCTCTTCTCCTTTTCAAAGAACAGCAGCTCCAAAACCGAAAAGAGGAGAGAAGAACGAGAACAAGAACAAGACTCGCGAGAGGGACAGCTAACTC
>Ga0255776_10008491_pt1 | contig 10157 bp, 8 predicted proteins | sample 071ome_19_FD_179974 | JGI IMG/M metagenome (GOLD analysis project Ga0255776, IMG submission 179974) | Coastal salt marsh microbial communities from the Groves Creek Marsh, Skidaway Island, Georgia - 071413AT metaG (version 2) | ecosystem: Environmental > Aquatic > Marine > Intertidal zone > Salt...
TTGGTGTGCTGGTCTTGACCGGACCGAGATCCCGCGATGTGCTCCAAACCCTTACCGATACGGGCTTGAGGAACGAGGACGGCTTTACTTGGATGCAGGCGCGAGAAATCGCGGTGGCGGGAATACCCGTGAGGGCGCTGAGAGTGTCATACGTTGGAGAGTTAGGCTGGGAGTTGCATTGCCCTATGGACAAGTTAGGCGAGCTTTACGATGCGCTTATGCAAGCCGGAGAGAGTCACGGGATCCGGCGATTCGGCACCTATGCGATGAATTCTTTACGAATGGAGAAAGCCTACAAGGGCTGGGGATCTGAACTGACCACCGAAATTTCCCTTGTTGAGGCAGATATGCTCCGATTCGCGCGAAAGTCAGGCGGTTATATTGGCGCCGATGTGGTGGAGAAAAAAAAGCGAGACGGCGTGCCGATTTATCTTGTCTACTGCGAGATTGACGCTTCAGACGCCGATGCCATGGGTAATGAGCCGGTCTTGGATGGTGAGAAGATCATTGGTATCACGACCGGAGGCGCTTTTGGTCACATCGTTAAAAAGAGCCTCGCTTTCGCTTATGTAAGCTCGGGCTATGAAGCGCCTGGAACGCAATTTTCGGTTCAAATTCTCGGACAAAAGCGAAACGCTATGGTTTTGGACGAAGCTGCATGGGATCCGACGAACGATCGTTTACGAGGCTGACTTTTCGGTGTCCTCTGCTGTACCGTTTGAGTCGAAAAGAATATCATCCATTAATTAAGCATTTAAGTGCGCTGCCACACCCAGTTTTGTTGGGCAAAGCGATAGGGGTAATTAACTATTCATGGATGAAAATTCATCAATCCTGATCACCGGGGGTACGGGCTCCTTTGGGAAAGCGTTTGTAAAAGAGGTTCTTTCCCGCTATCCGCGAATAAAACGTCTGGTTGTTTATAGCCGTGACGAGCTTAAACAATTCGAGATGCAGCAGGAGTTCAATGCTAAGGACTTCCCAGGAATTCGCTATTTTATTGGTGATGTCAGGGATGAAAGGCGCCTCGAGAGCGCACTAGAAGGGATCGATACCGTAGTGCATGCGGCTGCCTTGAAGCAAGTGCCAGCGGCTGAGTACAACCCCTTTGAGTTTATTAAAACGAATGTGATCGGAGCCCAGAATTTAATCGATGCGAGCCTTAGGGGGAATGTTAAGCGAGTCGTAGCGTTGTCGACAGATAAGGCGGCTGCACCGATAAACCTTTATGGCGCGACTAAACTGTGCTCGGACAAGCTATTCATTTCCGCGAACAATATTCGCGGATCTCATGACGTTCGATTTTCTGTTGTGCGCTACGGTAACGTAATGGGAAGTCGGGGTTCGGTTATTCCGTTTTTTCTGGAACAGAGGAAAACCGGGGTATTGCCAATAACTTCGCCCGATATGACACGCTTCAACATCACACTCAAGCAGGGCGTTGAGATGGTACTGTTTGCGCTTGATGAGGCAATTGGCGGCGAAGTCTTTGTTCCAAAATTACCAAGCTATCGAATTTTGGACGTGGCTGAAGCGATCGGCCCTGAATGTGAGAAAAAAATTATTGGAGTGCGGCCAGGAGAGAAGATTCATGAGGAAATGGTAACCGAAAGCGACAGCATTAATACCGTTGATTGCGGGACATATTTCGTCGTCGCTACTCCCCATTTAATCGAGAGAGGTCGATTCTCAAGACTGCCAGATTACCTCGGCCCAATGGAGCGAGGAGTCTCTTACAACAGTGGATCGAATCCAAATTTTCTCACTGTTCAAGACCTAAAAGCATTAATTCTTGAAGAGGTCGGGATCATCTTATAAACATACAGTCTATGATAAGGCCATGCCTTTAAAACCCTACGCGTTACGGTTAGTGCCGAAGGTCTTGGCTATATCTACGGGTTCAGAAAGATACAAAAGCAGTCCGATCCTGTTTGATGAACTACAAGATTCCGATCGTCTTCGTTTAGGAGTCGCAATATAGAGCGGAGATTCATTCTGATTTCTTGACTCTCCATTCCTGGATTTTTAAGTTTTTCGTACTCTAAGGGCCAGTCTGAAATTCCAATCAAATCGTAGAACGATCGTCGAAGTTCGCGAGCGTTATGAATGAGTCTATTCGAAAAACCATAATGCTTTAAGGCATATGATTCAGGAGTGACGCTCAAAGAAGCTAAATGGTCGATGATCTTCTCACTGGCAAGTTGATCGTCTTTGAAAGAGACGAAAGCACTTACGAGTCTCGTTTTTTGGATCTTGGAAGGGTCCGGAAAACCATCGTTAAATGTGCTGATGGTGTCAATGACTTCCGCTTCCGACCGGCAAATTATTCCCAATTCATTGATGGGGAACGTGTAGGAGTTGAAGTCGCCCGGAAATCCTTTTATGCGGGGGGAATACGCGATTACATTCCTCCCGCCGAACCACGCCTCGAGGCCGGTTGTGCAGTTGTTGTGGATGATAATGCTTGCGGCCTGGATCCACGGACCGATTGAAAACTGTTTAACAACTTTGACGTTGGAGGAAAATGTCTTTGCTTTTGTATCCCAATACTCGGGCAAGTCCTGTGGATGTGGTCTTACTACCACTGAGCGCGAGGGGAAAGCAGCTGCCAACTTATCGATTAGACGGATGAACGCGACTCTGCGTTGGGCTCTAGGCGAATCGCAATTTGTATACGGATCAATTCCTTCTGATTTTTCTTGCTGTTTGAGCCCCCAATTGCTAACGACTAAAATAAAGTTTCCGAACTCTTTTCGAATTAACCTTGCTTTTTCAGAATGAGTCTCAATGAAAGGCGGTCGCCAAGCATCAATGCGCGGACTTCCAGAGAGTATGATTTTAGTTTCTGAAAAATGTTTTTCCCGTACGATATCGTTCTTTTGATTCTCTCCCCATGCGAAAACGAGTGACGACATGTCAAAAGAGGTTTTGCTCACCCGTTTTTGAACATATTGCTCTGAGCTGCCAATAAGTAACCCCTCTTCGTCCAAGCTTACGAGGTGATTGCCCAACTCGTGCACTTGTTGATGATGGAAGCGCGTCTTGTGTACGGATAGACATTTATCGAAATATATTCCTGAGGGGAACCTTTCATGGCCAATGTTCATCCCATTTCTGCCTAGAAAAACCCCAAATCCCCTACGGAGGGCAGCCCCAGCAAGGATTAGCTTCGGGAAGAATTCTCTAGTTTTTACCTCGACCGGCAGAAAGATCCATTTTTTTAATGGCGTAATCATTGTCTTGTGATTTTAGCAACGCTGATTAGAATCAGCGCGAGAGAGAAAGTCGAGCCTAGCATCCTTCTCGATCGCCCGGGGTTTGGCAGATTGACGACTGATCAAGAGTCTCGGATTGGCAGATGTGGATTTCCAATAAAAAAGTAAAGAAGACGCAGACAACATGATCCCCTACGGTCGCCAAGATATCTCGCAAGCAGATATTGACGCAGTAATCTCTGTTCTGCAATCGGACTTCCTTACTCAAGGCCCGATTGTGCCACTGTTTGAGACGACTATAGCTAAATACTGTCGTGCGAAGCATGGCGTTGCAGTCAACAGTGCAACCAGCGCGCTTCACGTTGCGTGCAGGGCGCTTGGCTTGAAGCATGGCGATAGGCTCTGGACCTCCCCTAACAGTTTTGTGGCCAGCGCAAACTGCGGAAGATATTGCGGTGCGACTGTTGATTTTGTTGACATTGACCCGGGCACCTACAACATGAGCGTGGAGTGCCTGAAAAAAAAGCTGGAAAAAGCCGAGAAAGAAGGTGGCTTGCCGAAGATTGTGATTCCCGTTCACTTTGCAGGTCAGCCATGCGAAATGGCGACTATTGGCGCGCTTGCTGAGCAGTATGGATTCAGTGTCATTGAGGATGCATCTCATGCAATCGGTGCAAAGTATCGCGGTGAACCAGTAGGAAATAACAAGTACAGCGACATTACGGTGTTTAGTTTTCACGCTGTAAAGATCATCACGACTGGAGAAGGGGGTCTCGCAACGACTAACGACCCCCATTTGGCCGAGGCGATGCGACAGTTGCGGAGTCACGGTATTACTCGGGACGTGAACTGCATGCACGATCGCTCAGAGGGGTCCTGGTACTACGAACAAATCAGCCTGGGTTTTAATTATCGGATGACGGAGCTGCAGGCAGCATTGGGACTTAGCCAGTTTAGCAGGCTGACAGAGTTCATTAATGTGAGGCACGTAATCGCGGAGAAATATGATGTCGCTCTTTCGTCGATGCCATTAGAACTACCTCAAAGGATAGACGGATGTCGCTCCTCACTTCATCTTTATCCGATCCAAGTCGCACGTCCCGAAAAAAGACGTAGAGTGTTTAATATCTTGCGGGATGCTGGTGTTGGGGTAAACGTACATTACATCCCGATTCATCTTCAGCCAGACTACAAAAAATTCGGGTTTAGGCGGGGCAGCTTCCCTAATGCTGAGCTTTATTACGATCGAGCTATAAGCCTGCCGATATACCCAACACTTGGGAGCATAGAGCAAGACCAGGTTATTTCTGAATTGGGAGTGGCTCTCGAAGCGAATGAGCAACTGGTCGATTAAGGGGCGTTAAAATTATGCCCATGCATGAGGCGTCAGGCGATATTCTTGTAGTACTCAACAATCGAATTAAAACCTCGACGGCGCCTGCACCTATCGGGTTCAGTGTGATGACGTCAAGTCCTAACCGTCTAATGTCGATTAGCTTATCGCGCCACGGTTGCTTGGAACAATCGCTCTTCACACGGGGATGACGTTGCATCTAGTCGGAGGGGCCGATCTGTTTGATGGCTCTAGACCGCGTCGACAAGTCAAAAAGAATCGGAGTGACGATTTCTAAAGTTAAGCCATAGTGAGGAAAAAACATGACCCCGATTCCCTGGACTCGGTTCGCTAGTGTGGACACGCATCACGATGGCGCCGCACTGACCAGCTCTCGCCCTTGCCCAGTCTGCAATGGACTAGAGCATCGCGTGTTGCTAACCCTTTCTGATTTTCAATTTTATTCAGACTCGGACGATTATCCGAAACAGGCAGATGTTAAGACTGTGATTTGTCGTCAATGTTATTGCGTGTTTATGAATCCGTGCTACTCAGCTTTTGGCTCGCAAATTTTATTCGCAGAGGCTGGGAAGAGTTATGGAGCAATGCCAAATCATGTCGAGGCTCAGATCACTTGGCTCCAATCCAAGGGCGCCCTCAAGGGTAAGTCGGTTACCTTGGATGTAGGCTGCTATGAGGGAGATTTCCTCAGGCTGTTACCAACAGATGCCAAAAAGATAGGGGTCGATATCGATCGAGCGGCCGTCGAGAGAGGTCAGAATCGGCAGATAGATCATCAAATCACCTTAGTCGCTGGAGACTTTGCCAATTTCCAGTTAAATGGGGTAGATCCAGACCTGATCACAATGATCCATGTGCTCGAGCACTTACCGGATCCAGTTTCTGTCTTGCGTCATCTTCGTGAACTTTCAAAGGATTCAGTGTACTTATTCATAGAGATACCAATTATCGAAAGGGGTCAAACAAATGATATAAACGGTTTTTTTAGTGTCCAGCACATGACTCACTTCAGCCAGAACACTGTGGCATGGTGTTTAGCCGAGGCGGGATGGGGCATAGTGGATACAGAAAAAGTGGCCTCGTATCGCGCTCTGAGAATATTAGCACTCCCCTCTCGGGACGAAATGGGAGCTACACAGTTTCAACCATGTTCAGGTGATGTAGTAGCTGCGTATGACTCTTTACGCTTCTGGTACGAGTCCTTAATTAGCGTAGAGCTGAAGATAAAAGAGTTTCCAATTAGCTCAAGGATTGTGTTCTGGGGCGCGGGAGCTCACCTGGAGTTTTTGTTCCAAATGACTACAATTTTTACAAAATTTTCCTCATCAACATTCGCCTTGGTCGATGGTGATGCCGCGAAACGAGGTAAAACATGGCGCGGAATCCCCATCCTTGACCCAAACATTTTGGCAGGCATTGACTGGAAGGAGACGGCCGTGGTCGTTTCGAGCTACGGCTTTCAACAGGAAATTTCTGACATGTTGACGACCTTTGGAGCTCCCGACGGGCGAGTGCTGAAGCTTTATGATGAAATCCAGCGATATTAATTTCCGCCTGCGCTCCCGCCCTTACTCTTTCCAAATGGATAGATACAATCGTTGTGCGAGTGATTTGTGAGAAGCGGTCTTAGTAGCGGTCGCCTGGTTTTTTTCGGAGCCGGGGGTGGCGCGGAGCATTTCTGCACCCAGACTGGCGAAAGACCAGATTTTTTTGTGGACAATGATCCCGAGAAATGGGGCGAGAAATTTTTGGGGATACAGATTTTGCCACCTGAACACGTGCTGGCAATGGACGTGGAGCGAATTCTGATCACATCTGGATATGTGGGGAGTATCCTTTCGCAGCTTCAGAAAATGGGCGTGCCGACCGAAAAAGTCGAGATCCCACCGAAGTATTTGCTTGGAAATCCAACGATTTTTTCTCGAGTAGAGAATAGGAAATCTGCAGCCGAGACATTGTTCTCATTAATGACGATCCCGAAATTACCGGCAAGCGTAGTTGCTTTGGGGGGGGCCGCGCTCGGTTTCTGTAGAGAGAGCGATTTCATCTTGTGGGACTGTGACGTCGACCTAATTGCTCCTCTGCAAGGCAGGGATCAGATTGCGACTTATGCAAGGTCAAGAGATTGGCAAATAGTTGAGACCGAGAAGAATATTCTCTGTGAGGTAATCTTAGGCGAAAGCGAGCGTCTTCCAGTCTCGTTTGTTTTTTACGACCTCAATTGCCCAATTTACATTGATACTTTCGACACGTACGAGTGGAAGTGGCCCATAAAAATGTTTACCGAGTGTGAGGTTATTGAGATTCACGGTTTTAAATTAAATGTGCCTGGCGACAGTGAAAATTACTTAAAACAAGTTTATGGTGAGTCCTGGCGGGTACCAAGAAAAGACTTTTCATATTTAGACTACGCTCCTACGTAAAGCAATGGCGAATCGAGAAGTCAGTGATTGATAACCCAGTAATGCTAACAGTCGACGCGCTGATTTGGCATGGAGACCGAGTGCTTTTAGTCAAGAGAGGTCAAGAGCCCCACAAAGGTTCTTTTGCCCTTCCTGGCGGTTTTTTAGAGGCGGGCGAGTCCGCTGAGATTGCTTGTGTTAGAGAACTGCAGGAAGAGACTGGCTTGCGAATATGTGCGAGCGACCTAACTCTGTTTGGCGTGTACTCCGAGGCCAATCGAGACCCCAGAGGCCATACTGTTTCTATCGTCTATTCTACTTCGGTTTCAGATATGGAGAGGTTGCTACCGGGTTCAGATGCGGCATCTGCTGTATGGGTTCAAAACTATGATTGTTTGGATCTGGCGTTTGATCATAAAAAAATATTAGACGATTTCTTCAACAGCAATGGGTAGCTGCGCAGTAGTATTGGCTTCGGGATCTGGTGTGCGTTTTGGTGCTAACTTAGTTCCGAAGCATATGACTCCAATCAGCAATGTCCCTTGCTTTATTTGGACATTGCGCACCATGGTCAGGTCAGGCCTTTTCGCTTCAATTGCCGTGGTCGCGAGAAGCGAGGATCTACCAGCGACTCAAGCGGCCATTGAGGTGTATCTGGGGAACACGTCGTCGGATATTGTTTTGGGAGAAGGAGGTTCCGAGCGCATGGGGTCTTTTGCAAACGGCCTGAGCCAGTTGATGGCGGGACACCCTCCCGGGTGGGAGGGTATCGTTGCGCTGGCAGATGCAAATAGACCTCTTGTTCCAATAGAGCAGCTGGAACAACTAAATGAGAAAGCTCTAGAGTTTGGTTGTGCGTGCCCGGGTCGTTCGGTGGTAAATGGGGTCGCGCGAGTCAGAAAAGGCAGAATAATAGAAGTGCCTAATAAATCCGAATATATCGATTTTGTTACGCCAGAATTTATTAATACCTCGTTGCTTTCAGAACTTCTCGAGACCTCAACCCCGCGTTTTTCCTATCACTCCCTAGTAGAGTATTCGCTCGCTTCCGGTGTCCAGCCATTTGTAGTTGAATCCTCCATTCTGAATACGAAACTTACATATCCAGAAGACATATCAGTCCTTGAAGGCTTAGTGACCGAGCACTATGCGGCGGCGGATTCTAGTGGGGCCAAAGCGTGAAATGACCCCTGCTCAGTCTTCGGTCGTGGAGGGTATTCTTGCCAATTTAAGTAGCTGTTTCTCCTGTATTTCGCAATCAAGCTCAGTGGTTGGTTACGACTCCTGAAAGGCATTCTAGGGTGACTCACAGCACAGTTGCAGTCATTGGGGCTCGACTAAACTCGAGTCGACTTCCCGGAAAGCACCTGCTCGAGCTCGCGGGGCAGCCGTTGATTGCGCGGGTAGTGCAGCGTCTGCGTGCTGTTCCCAATGTGGACCACGTAGTGATAGCGACTACCTCAGATGACTTTAATTTGCCTCTACGTCGTTGGGCGGATACTGAAAATATTGACGTCTATGCTTATGGGGGCGACGTCAATGATCTGATGGGCCGAGTTGACGAAGTGGTTAAGCGTTGCGATCCCGACAATGTGCTTTATGTTTGCGGAGATAGCCCTCTAATCGAGCCGTCAACAATTGCGCGATTAGTCGATGCCCTGCAGTCAACACCAGGTGCCGATGTAGCGGTGCTTAGGCCTCTGCCCGATGGGCGAGAATATATTCATGAGGGATTTAATCTTTATAGTCGATCATTTTGGGATCGCCTTGTAAGCCAATCGATTACGCCCGCTGAACGGGAGCACGTAGGCATTGTTTATTCCAAACTGGGGAAAGTCGTTCCCAATCTGACTGTGTTTTTGGGTGACGATCCAGTTTTTAGTCGTATCAATCATCGCCTATCGGTGGATACTCAGCGCGATTACAAGTTTATGTCGGAAATTTATCGCCGTTGGTTTGACGAGAATAAAGAGGAAACTTTAGTTTCTTTGCGGTGGGTCATCGAGCAGTTGGAATCTTGGCCAGAGCTTCTTAAGATTAATTCTTACGTACGTCAAAAAAAAATAACGGATGTAAGCCCAAGAGTGGTAATTCTCTGCGATGTAAATCAGCAGAGCGGATTAGGCCACCTCATTCGGGCTTCAGTTATGGGGGCAGCGCTACAGGATCATCTTTCGGCAGACGTAAGAATGGTCGTCAGAGGAAAAAAAATCACTCATCGAATCCTTTCGGGTTTAAGGGTCACATGGGTGGATGATTTTTCCCAAACCGCCATACTGGGTGAAGGCGTTGGAGTAGTTATAGCCGATGTGGGCACATGGGATTCCTCCTTAAGAGAGATTTTTTCTACTGCTTCCAACAAGATTTTGAAAATAGGGGTCGATGTCCAGCCTGAATTTGCGAAAGATCTGGACATCGTCTGGATGCCCTGCATCTCAATACCGGACGAACAGATCATTCTGTATGGCAGCAACCTGTATTTCGGACTAGAGTGCTTTCTTCTTCCAAAAGCAACGCTCAGGAGTTTTAGGGAAAAAAAGCAATCTCGGCGTAAGCGAGTTCTTGTGCTTACAGGCGGATCAGACCCGTTGAATCTCTCTCAGAGGCTGCCCGCATTGCTTGAGGATGTGATACCTCGTGGTGTAGAGATTCACTGGGTGCGAGGGCCGTTCGCTCGAGAACCAGAGCTAGGCTCGAAGGCTGACCGTTCTCGTTGGATGGTCTTGAATGCGCCCGATGACCTCCCCGATAGATTTAGTGATTTCGACGCCGCATTATGCGTTTTTGGAGTTTCGTTCTATGAGTGCCTGCAAGCTTGTCTACCCACGGTGTTGTTTGATCCTTTGAAGGTGATAAGCCAAGACGAGTGGAAGATGTTGAGTGTGATGTTGCCAGGCTGCCTTTCTTCAAATGGGGAAGAGGCTGCCGACTTGTTGAAGAATCTTATTGATGTGGAAGCAACGAAACGGGCGATACCAACTGCTGTGGAACTTTCGAAACGTCTAAGCCTTGGACCGATTAATTTTTCTAATGTTGTTGGCGATGCTCTCGCTAATCGTGTTCGATCTTGATAGGATCATCTCGCACGATCCTTCTGTTTAAAACAGGCTGACTTGATGACTTTTCTCAGGGACAGCCTGAGAATGTTTACTTGCCAACATTGTGGGGACCAGCATTGCTAAATTT
>Ga0255776_10008499_pt1 | contig 10153 bp, 6 predicted proteins | sample 071ome_19_FD_179974 | JGI IMG/M metagenome (GOLD analysis project Ga0255776, IMG submission 179974) | Coastal salt marsh microbial communities from the Groves Creek Marsh, Skidaway Island, Georgia - 071413AT metaG (version 2) | ecosystem: Environmental > Aquatic > Marine > Intertidal zone > Salt...
GAGATTCAATGCCCGGACCGTGTGTTTGCAAGGATTCGTAGAACCTTCTGAGCCCCGCCCTTACTGAGGGGGTCATTCCCGTTTCCACATTTGGGTGATTGCACGCACGAGGGGCAACCGTCGCGGCAGTTGCACGAACTCACCGCGTCTGCCGTGGCACCCAACCAAAGTCCAGCGATTTCAGCGCCGCGGGCAGTGAACCCCGCGCCTCCGGGTAAGCCGTCGTAAATGAAGATCGTCGCGAGGCCGGTGTCGGGGTGACGAATCGTGGATACACCACCGATATCCCAGCGGTCGCAAGAAGCAAAGAGCGGGAGCAGGCCGATGGCTGCGTGTTCGGCCGCGTGCACTGCGCCCGGAAGGTCATCGATGCCGGCCCTCTCCACGGTGGGATCGTCGATCGTCCACCACACGGCCTGCGTGGTGAGGAGTCGTTCGGGCAGATCGAGGTCGCGAAGCCCAATGAGGGTTCCGTCCAGAGCCCGGATCTCATAGGTCACCGTTCGCGACATGACCTCGACCTCACCGGTGAACATCGTCGCGCCCGTTCCCGACCACGTGCGCGTGATGGATCGAATTCGAATGTCACTGATGTCGCGGGCAAAGGTCGTGTAGTCGACCTCCTCCTGAACGGCTATTGCAACGGCATCGTCGAGGTCGAGGGATCGAATCGTGTGTGACACGCCTTGATGGACGTAGACCGCACCCGGGTGAACGTGCCGGTGGGCTGAGGCCGCGTCTACCGTCCCCAGGAGTCGCCCCGTTCCTTCTTCCACGATCCGCACGGTTTCCCCGGAACCTCGAAGATCGGTCATGTCATGCGGACGCTCACGCGAGGTCCAGTACCAACCGGTCGGGCGCTTACGGAGGAGTCCTCGCTCGACGAGTTCCTCGAGCACGTGCGATGTGTTGTCGGGGAAAACGTGCTCGTCCTCCGTGATCGGTAACTCGCTCGCTGCTGCGGCTAGGTGGGGGAGAAGTACGTGCGGATTGGACGGGTCGAAGACCGTCTCCTCGAATGGCTGAGCGGTGATGGCATCGGGATGTTCGACGAGGTACGTGTCGAGCGGATCTTCGCGTGCGATGAACGCTGCAAGGGCCGCGCTTTCACCGCGTCCCGCTCGACCAAACTGTTGCCACAACGACGAGCGGGTTCCGGGCCACCCCGCTGTGATCACGGCATCCATTCCAGCCACATCGATTCCTAGTTCGAGTGCGTTCGTTGACGCAAGCGCACGTAGCCGCCCCGATCGCAGTCCGGCTTCGAGATCCCGCCGTTCTTCAGCCAGGTATCCACCCCGGTACGCGGCCACCGAGTCTTCTCCCAGAGCCGCACCGTTGCTGTTGTCGCGTACGAGCGACGCGACGTACTCGACCGCCCGACGACTTCGAAGGAAGGTCAGCACCTGGCAGCCGTGTTCCACGGCGATGCCCGTAAGGGCCGCAGCGTCACGTGCCGCTGATGATGGTTCGTCGTCGTTGGGTGACTGCCATAGGACGACGGAACGTTCCGGAGAGGGTGAGCAGTCTTCGGTGATGGCCACCGCAGGTGCACCGATGAGTCGCTCGGCTGATCGCTCCGGGGCGCCCGAGGTTGCGGATGCGGCTATCACGACGGGCGAACTGCCGTAGTGCTCGGCGATGCGGATGAGTCGTCGTAGAACGAGACTCACATGGGCCCCGAAGACTCCTCGATAAGCGTGTGCTTCATCGACGACGACGTAGCGGAGATTACGGAACAGCCGTGACCATCGTTCGTGTCCGGGAAGTATCGAATAGTGGAGCATGTCCGGATTCGTGAGAACGACGTTCGCGTGACGCCGGGCCCAGGCGCGATCGTCGGTATTGGTGTCGCCGTCGACCACCGCAGGTCGAACACCGGGCAGGGCGGCTTCCTCCCAGGCTCGCCATTGGTCATTGGCCAGGGCTTTCGTGGGCGCGAGGTAGAGCGCGCAGGGATCGGACAGCACCGACCCTCCACCTTCCATGATCGAGGTGACGATGGGCATCGCGAAGGCGAGCGACTTCCCCGAGGCGGTACCTGTCGCGATCGCTACGTGCGATCCGCTGACGGCGGCTTGCGCTGCCAGCACCTGGTGTTCCCAGGGTTGTTGGATTCCGCGGGCTCGCCACCGTTCCACCGCAGCGGCAGGCACCCACTCGGGCCAACCGGCGGTGCGCCCGGATCGTGCGGGTATCTGCAGCACGTGACGGATCGATGCCGGATTCGCCTCACCCCAAGCTCGAAGGGTGGCGACGGCCGGCGAGTGCTCCAACACGGCTTCATTGTGACGTCACGGTGTGCCAAGGTGGAGCCATGGCAGACGCGGGGAGTGAACGTCCGGCGCCGGGGTTCGGTGTTACGTCTCATTCCACAGATTCGGGCACCATGGTCACTGTCCACGGTGAACTCGACGCCCATACAGCTCCGCAGGTGCGAGAAGCAGTCGAAGCCGCGATAACGCCGGGTGCCCGGGTGGTCGCGGATCTAACGGGCGTGACCTTCCTGGATTCCACGGGTCTGGGCGTCTTCGTGACTGCCCTCAAGCATGTGAGGGAGGTCGATGGCACCTTGGATTTGGTCATCACCTCGCCTCGGGTCCTTAAGGTTTTCGAGCTCACCGGCCTTGACGTCGTGATTCCGATCCATGAGGAGATTTCCGGCGCAGTGGGGGACTAGTCCGGCAGCCGATTGCTGAAAACAGTGATGTGTGGCCAAGGCCACGTTGTCCCTCGGGCTTCAGGGGCGACCCGCCCAACGAATGCGCTTGCTCTTGCGTAGACTTCGCCGGATCGCGAGGCGGAGACCGGTGTTCGTGCCGGCTGCTGCCGTAGCTGACACCGAGGAGAAACATGATCGAGTTGACCGGGAACAACGTCGTTCTCGTCGTTATCGTCGCCGTTATCGCTCTAGCAGCCCTGGTGGTTGCGGGGATCCTCGTTCGGGAGGTGCTCGCGGCGAGCGAGGGAACCCCCCGGATGAAGGAGATCGCGGGTGCCGTCCAAGAAGGTGCATCGGCGTACCTGAATCGACAGTTCAAGACGCTGTCCATCTTTGCCGTCATCGTCTTCTTCCTGCTCTTCCTGCTCCCGGCGGAGACCAATGGAGAGCGGATCGGCCGAAGCATCTTCTTCCTCGTGGGCGCGGTCTTCTCCGGTATCACCGGATACATGGGCATGTGGCTCGCTGTCCGCGGCAACGTTCGCGTCGCGGCCGCGGCAAAGGATGAAGGTGAGCAGCGCGCGATGCGCATCGCCTTCCGCACCGGTGGTGTGGCCGGCATGTTCACCGTTGGCCTCGGTCTCTTCGGTGCCGCGCTGGTGGTTCTCGTTTACGCGGGTGAGGCACCCAAGGTCCTTGAGGGCTTTGGCTTCGGGGCTGCCCTCCTCGCCATGTTCATGCGTGTGGGCGGCGGCATCTTCACCAAGGCTGCTGACGTCGGCGCGGACCTCGTCGGCAAGGTCGAGCAGAACATCCCCGAGGACGACCCGCGCAACGCGGCCACCATCGCCGACAACGTCGGTGACAACGTCGGCGACTGCGCCGGCATGGCGGCGGACCTGTTCGAGTCCTACGCGGTGGTCTTGGTCGCGGCCCTCATCCTCGGTAGCGCCGCTTTCGGTGAACTCGGTCTCGTCCTCCCGCTGATCATCCCGGCTATCGGTGTCATCACCGCCGTTATCGGCATCTTCACCGTTTCCCCGCGTCCGACAGACCGTTCGGGAATGTCGTCGATCAACCGTGGCTTTTTCATCTCGGCTGTGATCTCGGCGATTCTCGTGGTCGCGGCTGTCTTCATCTGGGTGCCGAGCAGCTGGAGTGACATCGAGGGCCTCGGTGGCATCGCCGCGTCGGAAGCTGGCGACGCACTCAGCCCGCAACTGTTCGTTATCGGCGCGGTCTTCATCGGCATCGTGCTCGCGGCCGTTATCCAGCAGCTCACCGCCTACTTCACCGAGACCAACCGTCGCCCGGTTGACGATGTCGCCAAGACTTCGCTCACCGGACCGGCCACGGTCATCCTGTCGGGCATCTCGTTGGGCCTGGAGTCCGCCGTCTACACGGCACTGGTGATCGGTGCGGCCGTCTACGGTGCGTTCCTGCTGGGCTCCGGCACGATCCTGCTGAGCCTGTTCGCGATCGCCCTGGCCGGCACCGGACTGCTCACCACGGTCGGCGTCATCGTCTCGATGGACACCTTCGGCCCGGTCTCGGACAACGCGCAGGGCATCGCTGAGATGTCTGGCGATGTCGAGGGTGAAGGCGCTGCCGTCCTGACCCGCCTCGACGCGGTCGGTAACTCCACTAAAGCGATCACCAAGGGCATCGCCATCGCCACAGCTGTCCTCGCGGCCACCGCACTGTTCGGTGCATTCCGCGAAGCAGTATTCGGTGCGGCCGAGAGCACGTCCGCTGCGATCGGCGGCACCATCGGTGAGATTGGTCAGAACCTCCAGTACTACGGCGTGCTGGACGTAGCGAACCCGGCCAACCTTGTTGGCCTGGTCATTGGCGCGGCTGTTGTGTTCTTGTTCTCCGGTCTGGCCATCAATGCGGTCTCGCGTGCGGCGGGAGCGGTGATCTTCGAGGTTCGTCGTCAGTTCCGCGAGATCCCCGGAATCATGGAGGGCACGTCCAAGCCGGAATACGGCAAGGTCGTGGACATCGTCACCCGCGACTCGCTACGCGAGCTCATCACCCCGGGCCTGCTCGCTGTGCTCACCCCGATCGCCGTCGGCTTCGGTCTTGGAGTAGGTGCACTCGGCGCCTACCTGGCAGGCACGATCGCGACCGGCGTACTCATGGCGGTCTTCCTGTCCAACTCCGGTGGAGCGTGGGATAACGCCAAGAAGTTCGTCGAGGACGGAAACTTCGGTGGCAAGAACTCCGAAGCGCACTCCGCCACGGTCATCGGCGACACCGTCGGCGACCCGTTCAAGGACACCGCCGGTCCGGCCATCAACCCGCTGATCAAGGTCATGAACCTGGTCGCCTTGCTGGTTGCGCCCGCGGTTGTCACGCTCAGCATTGGCGACGGTGCCAACCCGACTATTCGTTGGGCAATTGCGATTGCCGCTGCGGCCATCGTCGTGATCGCGGTGGTCATCTCCAAGCGCCGTCCGATCGCGGTTGGCGACCAGGAAGGCGCCAACGCTTAACACAGATTCCGAATATCGGACGACTGCCCGGGACCACCATTCCCCTTCGGGGAATGCCCGGGCAGTCGCCTTTTTCGGGGGCGGTGCGGGGTTGACAGAAGGAGGTGTCCTACCGTCAGACTCCGCCGCGGATCGCACCAGCCGGTCGATCCACGGAATAACGGAGAGGATTCCTACGTGCCAGACAACACCCTGGTGATCGTCGAATCACCGGCGAAGGCGAAGAAGATCGCCGGCTATCTCGGCGACGGATTCACCGTGTTGGCATCGGTGGGCCACGTTCGCGATCTCGCGTCCAAGGCTTCGGAGATCCCGGCAGAAGACCGTAAGAAGTCGTGGGCCAAGCTCGCGGTGAACGTCGATGACGCCTTCCAGCCGCACTACGTAGTCCACGAGTCCAAGAAGGCCACGATCAAGGAACTGAAGGCTGCACTGAAGGACGCTGACGAACTCCTCCTCGCCACTGACGAAGACCGCGAGGGTGAGGCGATCTCCTGGCACCTGCTCGAGGTCCTCAAGCCCAAGGTCCCGGTGAAGCGCATGGTCTTCAACGAGATCACCCCCGAAGCAATCCGCGAGGCGGTCGAGCATCCCCGCGAACTCGACATGCGCTTGGTCGATGCTCAAGAAACCCGTCGCGTGGTCGATCGCCTCTACGGCTATCCGGTATCCGAGGTGCTGTGGAAGAAGATCGGACGCGAGGCCAAGTCGGCTGGGCGCGTTCAGTCGGTGGCTGTTCGCCTGGTGGTCGACCGAGAGAAAGAACGCATCGCTTTCACTCCGGTCGAGTACTGGGGTATCGACGCAGAATTCCTTCCCGGCCCGTTCCCCGGTCGGTTGACTGCAGTCGAGGGCGCCCGCGTTGCAACGGGATCCGACTTCGACGACGACGGCCAGCTCTCCCGCGAGGGGGCTGTCCATCTCGACCAAGCCGCTGCCGAGGCTTTGGCTGCAGGCTTGCAGGAGATGTCCTTCACGGTGGAATCAGTAGTGCAGAAGCCGTCGTCTCGTAAGCCCCGCGCCCCGTTCATGACCTCGACCTTGCAGCAGGAGGCGTCGAGTCGACTCCGTTGGGGGGCCCAACGCACGATGCGGGTGGCACAGTCGTTGTACGAGAACGGCTACATCACCTATATGCGCACCGACTCCACCACGCTGTCCGACCAGGCGCTGAATGCAGCGAGGACACAGGCCCGAGAGTTGTACGGCGCCGAATACGTGCCAGACCAGCCACGCCGTTACGACCGCAAGGTCAAGAATGCTCAGGAAGCGCACGAGGCGATCCGTCCCTCGGGTGATTCCTTCCGGACTCCGGCGCAGGTGGCCGGTGAACTCGTGGGCGATGAGTTCGCGCTGTATGACCTCATTTGGAAGCGCACTGTTGCCTCACAGATGGTCAACGCGCAGACCGCCACCACCACCGTCAAGCTGTCGGCTACCGCAACCGATGGCCGTGGAGTCGAGTTCACGGCATCAGGGACCGTCATCACTTTCCCTGGCTTCATGGCTGCGCTGAAAGATGTATCGAACGACGACGACGAACGCGAGCTCCCAGCCCTGGCGGAGGGGCAAACTGTCAACGCGGAGTCATTGACGGCTGAAGGTCACTCGACGAAGCCACCGTCGCGCTACAACGAGGCATCGCTTGTCGCGAAACTCGAAGAACTTGGGATTGGGCGCCCCTCGACCTACGCGTCCATCATGTCCACGATCCTGGATCGCGGATACGTCTGGAAGAAGGGTTCTGCACTTGTTCCCAGCTTCACCGCCTTTGCGGTGATTCGACTTCTTGAAGAGCATTTTTCAGCGCTCATTGATTACGACTTCACTGCAAACATGGAGAACGTTCTCGACATGGTCGCTCGTGGCGACATCGACAGAGTGGCGCAATTGGAGGCGTTCTGGCGCGGCGGTCAGTCGGTCAATGGTGAGTTCCCGGGAGTCAAGACGCTGACGGAAGATCTCGGATCAATTGATGCCCGGGGTATCGCAACATTCCCCATCAAGGACAGTGATGCGAATCTGCGCGTAGGGCGTTACGGCGCCTACGTTGAACGCGGTGACCTGCGAGCCAATGTGCCGATGGGCCTTGCTCCCGATGAACTCACTGCGGTGAAAGCCGAGGAGCTCCTCGCCGAACCGTCGGGTGACCGCGAACTCGGTACCGACCCGGAGACCGGTTTGATGATTGTTGCCAAGTCCGGTCGCTACGGGCCCTACGTAAGCGAAGTACTCCCGGAGGACTCTCCAAAGTCAGCGAAGCCGCGGACGGCGTCCCTGCTCAGTGACATGAAGCCGAGCACGGTGACTCTCGAAGAAGCACTCAAACTCATTCGTCTGCCGCGTGTGGTGGGTGTCGATCCGTCTGATGGCGAAGAGATCCGGGCTCAGAACGGTCGCTACGGCCCTTACCTGACCAAGGGGACCGACTCGCGCTCACTGGAAAGTGAGGAGCAGATCTTCTCGGTGACCCTCGAGCAGGCGTTGGCGCTGTTTGCTCAGCCGAAGCAGCGACGTGGACGTGGTCAGGCCGCTGCTCCTTTGCGTGAGGTGGGCACCGATCCGACGTCAGGCAAACTCATTGTGGTTCGCGAGGGACGCTTCGGCGCCTACGTCACCGACGGGGAAACCAACGCAACGCTTCGAGTCGTTGACGATCCGATGACCGTCAGTGTCGAACGTGCGAGCGACTTACTGGCCGAACGAAAGGCCAAGGGTCCGTCCAAGAAGACTGCGAAGCGGTCCACCAAGAAGAGCACCAAGAAGACGACCAAGAAGACGACCCGCGCGAAGGCGTCGGCCGGACAATCCAGCGGCAACAACTAGCTATGTCCGGGTACTTCATCGTCTTCGAGGGTGGTGAAGGCGCGGGGAAGTCGACCCAGGAAGCGCTCCTAGCCGAGGCATTGACGTCCGAGGGTAGGTCCGTTGTGCGAACCCGCGAACCGGGTGGCACACCCGCGGGAGAAGCGATCCGAAACGTTTTGCTGAGCAATGAGTACGCCGGCTTGAGCGATCGCGCCGAAGCACTCCTCTTTGCAGCCGCTCGTGGTGAGCACGTGAAGCAAGTCATTAGACCGGCACTGGAAGACGGCGCCATCGTGATCTGCGATCGCTACCTCGACTCTTCGGTTGCCTACCAGGGCTACGGTCGAGAGCTCGGTGCGGATCGGGTCCGCGATCTGAGTGTGTGGGCGACCGAGGGCCTTCTCCCGGACCTCACGATCCTGCTTGACGTGGATCCAACCGTGGGCCTATCGCGCGTCGAGTCACCTGACCGACTCGAATCCGAACCGATCGATTACCACCAACAAGTCAGGGCGGCGTTCTTAGATATTGCTACCCAGGAACCGGGCCGCTTTCTCGTAGTCGACGCTTCAGGTTCGGTCGAGGAGATCGCGACCATCATCCGCGGTCGCGTTGCAGATCTGCTCGGGGGCAGTGCATGAGTACCGAGGGACTGTGGTCCGGTCTCATCGGTCAGCAGGAAGCCATCGCCACCCTTCAGGCCGCGGTGCGTGACGCGAAGTCGCCCGAGGAGTCAGGACCGGCCATGACCCACGCCTGGCTCGTGACTGGACCACCGGGGTCGGGTCGGTCTCGCGCAGCGACCACGTTCGCAGCCGCATTAGTGTGCGACGGGGGCGGGTGCGGGCACTGTCAGGCGTGCCGAACGTCGGCCAAGGGTGGACATGCGGACATTCACGTAGAGATCCCCGAGGGATCGGAAATCCTGCTCGACCACGTGAAACCCCTCGTCCACATGGCAGCTCAGGCACCGATGACCGCATCGTGGCGGGTGATCGTGATCGAGGATGCCGATCGCCTGAATGATCGAGCCGCGAACTATCTTCTGAAGGCCCTTGAGGAGCCAACCCCGCACACCGTCTGGATTCTGTGCGCACCGAGCGTTGACGACGTATTGCCCACCATCACCTCCCGCACGCGTCACGTTGCGCTGAGGACGCCCAGCACCGACGCCATCACCGAGATGTTGATGAAGGACTGCGGTGTCGATGAGACCATCGCCCGTTTCTCGGCTCGAGCATCACAGGGGCATATCGGTCGTGCCCGCGCGCTGGCTACGGATGCGACCACCCGTGAGCGTCGTCAGCAGTATTTGCGAGCACCACTGGATCTGAGGGATCTGCCCTCATGCGTGATGATCGCCGGAGATGTCTTTGCTGCCGTATCGACAGTGGCTGATGCGCGAGCGGATCTGCTTGACGAGGAGGAGACGCAGCTTCTCAAGTCGCGGTTCTACGCCGAGGGCGTCACGCGACTCAGCGGCGCAATGAAACGCTCACATGACTCCGAGGCCAAGGAGTTGGCAAAGGAGCAAAAGCGTCGACGTAAGCGGCTCGTTGTAGACGAAGTAGACCGGGCACTGGTCGATCTCATCGGGCTGTTCCGAGACGTCCTTGCTATCCAGGCCGATGCGCGGGTCGAATTGATCAATGAGGAGATGCGCTCGCAGATTGAGCAAATGGCGGCAGGTTCCACGGACGAGGAAACCGTCCGCAGGATCGAAGCGCTTGAGCATGAACGCACCGTGTTGTTCGCCGGGGGAAGCCCGCGCACTGTTCTGGAAGCCGCGATGGTGCGCATCAAAGATCCGCGCGTTCGCGGAAATGCCGCGTAACGGGCGGAAGTTCGGCTAGAGGTTCGACGCTGTTCGCAGCCCGTGCGCGTAGGCAACCAAGGCCGACGATGCCGGTTCGAGGACTTCGCTCACCGGTCGACCGAGATCGGGCTCGGCGAGAAGTCGGGCAGCTGCGGCCAAGAGGACGTCGTATGCGGCCGATCCCCGATCGAGTTGCGCGCTGACCGAGCGCGCCGCTTCCTGGGCAGTCGTCGCTGCGCTGGATCCGGGCATCTGGCGAACCATCTCATCGAGCACGCGAAGACGATCGGCGAGTGCGTTCAACGTTGGCGCCACCTGTGCATCAGCTGAACGGATTTCCCGAGCGGCATCTGCGTGCAGAGGCTCGAC
>Ga0255776_10008501_pt1 | contig 10150 bp, 10 predicted proteins | sample 071ome_19_FD_179974 | JGI IMG/M metagenome (GOLD analysis project Ga0255776, IMG submission 179974) | Coastal salt marsh microbial communities from the Groves Creek Marsh, Skidaway Island, Georgia - 071413AT metaG (version 2) | ecosystem: Environmental > Aquatic > Marine > Intertidal zone >...
ATTTGAATAGAGTTGTCTACTTAAACAAGTCGGATCGGTATTTCTACCGGTCCGTTTTTTGTTTGTACCCCCGTCATCCCCTGTAAATGAATGGATTAACATAAATATTGGGTTCAAATTAGAGGTTCGATATACCCTTTCTACCGGATTGATGACAATACCCTTAGGGAAGATCAATTTTTGAACAGTTACTTTGGTTTCATAGTCCCCATAACCCCATATTTCATTGAGTTTTCGGGAGAATTCAACCAAATCCTCAACCTTTTTATCCAGGTTCGATATCCGAACCTGAAAATCTTCCATTTTTGACTCAAGCAACCTTATTTCTGCTGCGGTTTAATTTTTAAATCGATTGTACAAGTCCTTGTCTAAATCGTCAAACGCGTATTTTCGATCAAGTCCATCAAGTTTTCGATTCAATTCTTCTATTCTGTTCTTGAGTCTACGTTCCTCCTCAAAGAACACTTTGTTCTGTCCGTTGATGGTTGGTCTCATTTGTTCCTTGCTTTGCTTTAGAAGGTCTCTATCAAAAGTGGAAAATGATCCGATAGCTGTCGGTTATTGACCCTTCGGTCGTCGATGCAGCGGTAACTTTTTACCGGTATATTTTTTGTAAAAATGTAATCTATTTGTTCTGTAACTTCAGTATCGGTAGCAAACCCATTAAAGGTGCCTTTTGGTCCATAAGCAATCGTATTTTTTGTTTTATAACTGTTATCCAATTCTTGTTCGAACAGCATAATGGGTGGTGTTTTTGGCAACAAATTAAAGTCTCCCATCACTACAATTTTCTTATTTGTCAATTTTTTATTTCTAATAAAATCGACAATCAACGCTGCAGAATTTAATCGCGCCTGTTCTCCGATATGATCAAAGTGGGTGTTGAATACATGTATGATTTTTTTTGTTTTTCTGGATCTAAATTTGGCATAAACCACAATTCTGTTTAAGGCAGCGTCCCAACCCTTTGAAACTTTTTTGGGGGTGGGAGACAGCCAAAAAAGCTCCTCTTTCAAAAGCTTGTACTTAGAACTATTATAAAAAATAGGTGTCGATTCGCTGTTGGTGCCCAAGCCGTCTCTACCATGTCCGATATACTTGTATTGGTCTAGATGATCTGCAATAAATTGAACTTGTTGAGGCAGTGCCTCTTGAATACCAATAAAATCAGCATGATAGTATTTCAGCAGTTGTACAATTTCATCTTTTCTTAAATCCCATCGATTCAAACCATCATTGGGGTTGTCGTATCTGATGTTGTAGGACATTATTTTGGTTTGAGAAAAACTGAGGTTGCCTACTAAAATACAACCCATCAATAGGTAGATAAACCTATAAAATTTCATTCTAAATTGTTGTGTATTTAGTTCGAGAGCCTTCCCCTTAAAACGGCTTCGATCTACTGGGCAAAGCGTTAACCTGTGCGGCACAGGCAAGATCGTGTAAAAATAAAATTTATGATTGTTCATCATCAAAATTGATTTTTTAAATAAAATTTGATTTGATTTCTTCGGTTTTACTACATTTAAATTACAAAAAGAAACCAAACACTATAAATTGAATTTCAAATGAAGCTAAAAATCCTTTTTACGCTTATTTTGATCGTTAGTCTATTCTATCAATGTGACGTCAATCAATACTCAATTACTGGAATTGATCAACCCACTGGACAAAACAACATTGCCTATTATTGGGCCAAAGTAGCTCTTGATGCTACCGCTCGAGACACCGAAAGGTTTGCTCCTCGGCCCACAATAACCTCCCGCTATTTGGGACTAATTTTCACGGCTGTATTTGATGCTTGGACCGTTTATAATCCTCAGGCAACACCCGTATATTTTTCTTATAAATCAAAACATAGCCCATCGCTAAGAGCAAAAGAGATTGCCATTTCGTATGCTGCATATCACACCTTAAAAGAATACTATTATAGCGACTCCTTGTATTTTGACGAAAAAATGTTGGCGCTTGGATTGGATCCAAAATTGATCAGCACGGATCCCAATAGCCCCGCAGGTATTGGTTATCAGGCAGCGCGTGAGGTCATCAATGCCCGAATAGGTGATGGTGCCAACCAATATGGTGAAGCCTCCGTTGCCCAAACGCCTTATGGAGACTATACAAACTACATGCCTGTTAATCCTCCCGAAACAAATAACGACATCAATCGTTGGCAACCCAAATATTTTATCAGCGCAACAGGAGAGTCCTATGCCCCAAGTTGTCTCACCCCCTATTGGCAACATGTAAAACCCATTAGCCTAACCGCCGCAGATCAATTTCGATCTCCACCACCCCCTTACTATGGTTCGGATCAACTCCGAGAAGAAGTTGCTGAAGTGGTCGCGCTACAATCAAGCTTGACCACCGCTCAAAAAGGACTTGTTGAGTTTATGCGAGATGGGCCTCAGTCGGTTCAACAAGCGGGGCACTGGCTGGTCTTTGCACAAGAAGTTTCGAAGCGAGATCAACACAACCTAGATGAGGATGTAAAAATGTATTTCTTAAATCAAATTACCGCGATGGATGCCTTCATTGCGTCGTGGGACACCAAAATGTTCTATGACTATGCTCGTCCTTACGCTTTGGTTCATCAATATTATCAAGGTAAAAAAATTAACGGCTGGAAAGGTTATGATCAAGGATGGGGATCTTTGCAAGGAGAACAATGGCGTCCGTACTCTCCCGATCAATTTTTGTGCCCCCCTTTTCCAAGTTATGTCTCGGGGCACAGTACCGTAAGCGGTGCTTGTGCAGAGGCGCTCAAGCTATTTAAAGGTGATGATACTTTCGAACATCGTGTGTCTTTTATGGCCGGCTCCTATACCGAACCAGAAGCCGAGTGGCAAGAGATTGAGTTGTATTTTCCAACTTTTACCGAAGCTGCAGAAATGGCTGGTATTTCGAGAGTATTGGGAGGCTATCATATCCAAGCAGACAACATAGAGGGATTGATTCTTGGTAGAAAAGTAGCGCATCAAGCCTATGATTTTTACAAAAAACATTTGGGTGAATGAAATCACATTGGGAAACCATCTATACTACCAAAACACCGGAGCAAGTAAGCTGGACACAGGAGGTGCCAATCACCTCCTTGGAGTTTATCCAAAATCTTAACCTTTCAAAAGAAAGTCCTATCATTGATGTTGGCGGGGGAGACAGTAAACTGGTTGATCATTTGCTCAATTTGGGTTACCAAAACATCACGGTATTGGACATTTCAGAAGCCGCGCTCAATCGTTCTAAAAAACGTTTGGGTCTTCGAGCAAATAAGGTACATTGGATTGTGGGTGATGTTTTGGACTTTGTACCCAAGCAATCCTATGCCCTTTGGCATGATCGTGCAGCATTTCATTTTTTAACCACCGAGAATGAAATCAAAAAATACCTTTCTATCATTTCTAAAATAGTGAATCAAGCGGTTGTTATTGGCACCTTTTCTACCAACGGCCCCACAAAATGCAGTGGCCTAGAGATACGTCAGTACAACGGCGATTCGATGGAAAATCTTTTTAAAACAATTGCTTTTTTTAAGGTCAATTGTCGCACAGAAAATCACACCACACCCTCAGGTGGTGCTCAAAACTTTTTGTTTTGTAGTTTTCAAAAACTTACTCGACAAACCTAGATCACAAAGACTGTTTGGGCTGTCTCTAGTCCTGCCAAGTAGCAAGAAACAGGTTAGTGTCTCGTGTACCTCCGTTATTTCTATTGGATGAGAAAAGCAAAAACTTTCCATCGTTAGAAAAAACAGGAAAGGCATCAAAAGTCTCCCCGTGCGTCACACGAGTTAGATTTTTGCCATCGGTATCAATCAGATATAAATTAAAAGGGAAGCCTCTTTCGGCTTCAAAATTGGAGGAAAACAGAATTTTTTTCCCTGAAGGATGAAAAAATGGACTCCAATTGGCATTTCCCAAAAAAGTGAGCTGCCTCAAGTCAGAGCCATCGGCATTGCAAATAAACAATTCCATCTCGGTCGGCTGCACCAATCCTTGAGCCAACAAACTCTTATAGGTAGAAATTTCTTCCGCTGTCTTGGGTCGCGAAGCTCTAAAGATGATCTGAGATCCATCGGGTGAAAAAAAGGCGCCACCGTCATAGCCCAATGCATCCGTTATTTGAGTGACATTGCTGCCATCTAAATCCATGGTGTACAATTCTAGATCCCCACTTCGGTCAGAGGTAAAAACAATTTTATCTCCTTGAGGCGAAACCGTTGCTTCTGCATCATAACCCGGAGTATCCGTAAGTTTGGCAACGATATTTCCCTCCAAATCTGCTTTATATATGTCATACGAACTATAAATCGGCCATACATACTTGCCTTCTTTACGCAGGGGTGCGTCCGGGCATGCTTCTCCCCCTTCATGTGTCGATGCATAGACAAAATGTTGGTTGTCTGGTAAAAAATATGCACAGGTTGTACGGCCTTGACCCGTACTAACCATGGGTGGTTGACTGTCTTTATATACGCCATCGCGAGGCATCAAAAACATCTGATCACAGCCTACTCCCCATTGGGCATTGTTGGATTGAAAAATAATTTGCTGATCGTCAAAACTCCAATAAGCCTCTGCATTGTCACCTCCAAAAGTGATTTGCTTAAGATCGGCAAAATGAATTTCTTCTGGATAAATAAGGGGATTGGAATCTGTTTGATTGCTTTTTTTAGAAACTGTATTTTGACAGGCAGAAATCACCAATAAAAGGGTCAGTGATAGGAGTTGTTTCATCAGGAAAAATTTATTGTAATTTTGAGCAAAAATATCATTTAATGTTAAAACCACACTACGTTCCGTTTATTTTCCTAAGCCTAATGGCTTGCTCTTCTCCAAAGTCCACACCCGAAACTTTAAAAAACGATGTACAAACCCTCGCAAGTGATGCCTTTGAAGGGAGACAAACCGGTACTCCCGCGGAGCAAAAAGCAGCCAATTATATTGCAAATCGTTTTGATGCTTTGGGCCTCGAACCTTTAGGAACTGAAGGTTTTTTTCAGACTTTTAATTTTAAACCCAGTACAGACCCGCACCAAGAAACAATATTTGTAGAAGGTGAAAAAGAAGGCTATACACAAGGAACAAATGTGGTTGGGTTTCTCAACAATCGTGCAGCACAAACCGTCATTATAGGGGCACACTATGACCATCTGGGATACGGCACAGAAAGCTCACTATACCGGGACAGCATCCCAGCAATTCACAATGGCGCGGACGACAATGCAAGTGGTGTATCCACCATGTTGCACTTGGCTGGGCGCACAAAAGAACTTGGAACCCAAAACAACTATTTGTTTTTAGCTTTTTCTGGAGAAGAATTGGGTCTGTTGGGTTCAAACTATTTCATCAAAAACACCCCAATCGCGGACACCTCCTACAACTATATGATCAATATGGACATGGTGGGCCGTCTCAAAGAAGATAAAAGCCTGGCGGTATATGGAGTGGGTACCGCACCCGTTTTTAAACAAACCTTAACCGCCAACAACAATTTTTTTAAATTGATTTTTAATGAATCAGGTATCGGCCCTTCCGACCACACATCGTTTTATTTGGCCGACATCCCCGTTTTGCATTTTTTTACGGGACAACATGAGGACTATCACAAACCTTCTGACGACGCGGATAAAATAAATTATGCCGGAATGGAAGAACTCTCCGATTATATCATTGCCCTAGTCAATGATTTAGACAACAATGGCAAGCTTTCTTTCAGAACGACAATAAACGAAAGTGAAGCTACACCGCGCTTTAGTGTAAGTTTAGGCGTAGTTCCTGACTATTTGTTTGATGGAGAAGGCATGCGAATTGATGGGATCAGTGAAGGCAAAGTAGCGCAAGCAGTCGGTTTACAAAAAGGTGATGTCGTTGTCGATTTAGGTGGGGAAAAAGTTACTAATATGATGGATTATATGAAAGCCCTTTCAAAATACAAAAAAGGAGACGCTACCACAGTTACCATCAACCGATCAGGAGCTTCACGCACCTTTGATATTGTGTTTTAAATGTTAGCCAAAATAGCAACAAACAAAATGTTTTGTTTCAAGGCAAAAATCGATTAATTTGAAGCTTAAATTTACAACATGTACCACCGTTTAAGTTCAATTTTTTCACTGCTACTGTTTTTATTTTTAATAGGGTGTCAAAAAAAAACAACCCCTCCAAACATCGTCATCATTTATTTGGATGACTTAGGCTACGGTGATGTCAGCGCGTATCAACAAGGGACGCTACAAACGCCCAATATCGATCGTTTAGCCAACGGCGGTATTAAATTTACCAACGGTCATGCTGCATCAGCCACATGTACGCCAAGCAGATATGCGCTTATGACAGGTCAATATCCATGGAGAAATACGCAGGCAAAAATCTCTACTGGAGCCGCTTTGATCATAGACACCCTACAAATGACGCTGCCCAAAATGCTGCAACAAAAAAACTACCAAACAGCAATTGTTGGCAAATGGCATTTGGGCCTAGGGTTAGACACAATAAACTACAACCAAAGAATATCACCAGGGCCCAACGAAGTTGGTTTTGACTACGCCTACATCATGCCCGACACTCAAGATCGTGTTCCTACCGTTTATATCGAAAATGGCAACGTGGTCAATCTCGATGCGAATGACCCGCTTTTGGTGAGTTTTAAACAAAATTTTGAAGGTGAGCCCACCGGTTGGGATAATCCTGAATTGCTAACCACCAAATGGCATCACGGCCATTATAATTCGATCGTCAACGGAATTTCGAGAATCGGATTTATGAAAGGAGGCAAAAGCGCCTATTGGAGTGATCTTGACATGGCCGATCATTTTTTAGAAAAAGCAAAAGACTACATCACTCAAAACCAAAATACGCCCTTTTTCCTTTTCTACAGCTTACAACAACCACACGTACCCAGAACTCCTCACCCACGGTTTGAAGGTCAATCCGGTATGGGCCCACGTGGCGATGCAATTTTGGAGGCTGACTGGTGTATTGGAGAAGTCTATAAAACATTAGAAACATTGGGTCTGTTAGAAAACACCCTCATCGTATTGTCGAGTGACAACGGTCCTGTTCTCAATGATGGCTACTATGACGATGCCGTAGAAAAATTAGGAAACCACACCCCTTCCGGTATTTTTAGAGGCGGCAAATACAGCCTTTTTGAAGCAGGGACTCGGGTTCCGTTTATTTCATATTGGAAAGGAAGAATTGTATCAACGACTTCAGAAAAATTGATTTCTCAAATCGATCTTTTCAATTCGATTGCTGCAATTATTGACAGTCCGCTTACGTCTCAAGATGGGCTCAATCTTTCTGAATTGATACTTACTGGATCCGGACCTGAAAGAGAAAATCTAATTTTAGAAGCTTCGGGCAGAACCGCACTCAAACAAAACAATTGGGTACTTATCCCTCCCTATTCGGGCAATGCGGTAAGCAAATACACCAATGTAGAGCTGGGCAATGCAGACCAATATCAGCTTTATGATCTTAACGAAGACCCACAGCAATCCAATAACTTAGCCACCACGCAACTCGAGAAACTCGAGTTGATGAAAGCCACGTACCAAAAGCTAAAAAAGTAGGTTTTAAAACGACCGAAGTAATCCTCCGTCTATAGGAATGCTCGTGCCCGTAATGTACCCCGCCTGATTGGAAGCCAAAAAAGTGGCCAAAGCACCATATTCTTCAGGGTTTCCAAGTCGTCGCATCGGCACTTGATTTTGAAGCTGCTCACGAATATTAGCGGCAGAACTTTGACGCTGACGGGCCTGCTCTTCAATCAATGCGGTGAGCCGATCGGTGTCAAAATATCCTGTAAGTATGTTATTGACCGTGATGCCATGTGCAGCAACATCGACTGCAAGACTTTTTGCCCACGTCACCAATGCAGCACGCATACTATTAGAAAGTGCCAAATGTGGAAGCGGTTCCTTTACCGTAATCGAAGCTACGTTGATGATTCTACCCCAGCGGCGCTGCTGCATGCCGATCAATGCTTTGTCCGTAATATAAACGGCACATTTAAACAACAAATCAAATGCCTCTTGATAATCCGATATTTTCAGTGTCTGCGCATGTCCAGCTTTGGGTCCCTGCGTATTATTTATAAGAATATCAACTTGATGGTTGGAAAAATAGGGTGATACTTGCTTTTTTAGGCCTTCAAAATCGCTAAAATCAACCGTCAAAAAAGTATGCTTTTGCCCAGTAGGCGTCGGTAGTTGTGCTGCTAAAGCAGCTAAGCTTTTAGAATCTCTGGCCATCAAGGTAACTTGAGCACCAGCCGCTGCTAATGAGGTTGCAATGGCCCATCCTAATCCTTTGCTACTACCACCTACTAACGCATTTTTGCCTTCCAGAACTATTTGCATGACTACCGATATTCTTCCCGGACGGGGCTAAAAACGTCCATCAAACGACAAGGGGTCAATGCCCGACCCGAATGGGGCCGGTTTGAGGCTATATGAACTACACTACCGGGACCATAAACTTGCGTTTGGCCGTCTAGGGTAAATTCAAACTCTCCAGAAACTACATGCATTATTTGCTCGTGTGGATGGTGATGCATGGGCACTTCGGCCCCTAGTTTGATGTCCCAAAATGCCCAGGTCAGTTGCTTTCCATGAACCATTTTGCCGTGGCATCCCGGCATGATTTCTTGAGATGGAATGGTGTCTAAATGCATATGGATTTTATTTACCAAAAAGATAGTAAATCTTCCGTTGATGGTGGATTAAAAAAAAGGAGTGTTATTTAAAGAAAATAACACTCCTATATCTATGGGTCAAAAAGGGGATTCCTATAAGAATTTTACTGATCCGTCAGTAACGTCATATAAAGCTCCTGCAATTAGGATTTCACCATTTTTTTCCATTTCACTAAGAACAGGACTGTTTTTTCGGATTTTATCAATCGTCATTTCAATGTTCTTGTGGGTTACCAAATCTACAAATTCGGTATTCTGAGAGCTTCGATCTCCGGCATATTCTGACGCATCAAGAACATCATCAAAGTTTTGTAGCATTGCGGTCAGGTTGCCGAGTTTTACATGATCACAGGCACCTTTGATTGCACCACATTTGGTGTGTCCAAGAACCAGAATAATTTTTGAACCGGCCACTTTACACGCAAATTCCATGCTTCCTAAGATGTCTGTATTGACAAAGTTGCCTGCAATTCGTACGTTGAAGATATCTCCAAATCCCTGATCAAAAACCAATTCACTAGGTACTCTTGAGTCGATACAACCCAAAATACAAGCAAAGGGATATTGCCCCGTACTGGTTTGTTCTACTTGGAGGTTGAGATCACGATTTATCGTCGCATTGTTCAAAAATCTTTTATTGCCCTCTTTGAGTATTTTAAGCGCTAGCGCAGGTGTAATATTAGATTGGGCTTCTTTTGTTAGTGTTTTCATATTTTAATTTTTTTATACGTTTAAGAATTAGGGTGTTCTTCGATATGCTTTAGGGTCCAATCTTTGGCATCGCTAAAGTTCTCAAAAACATGTTCTTCTTCGACCAGCTTGCCAACGATACCGATGGTTTTCATCAGATACATCGGCTGGGTTTGCACGCCAACCAAAAGTACATCAATGCCTTGTTGTTCGAGATCAATGATCACATCTTCTAAAGCATAGAGTCCTGACTGGTCGATCAAAGGTACCTTATCCATTCGGATAAGGACCAATTTTGCGGTTTTAGGTATTTGTTTGGACAGTTGTTGAAAGTCGCTTGTAAATCCAAAAAACAAGGGTCCGTTAATGTGTTTGATAAATACTTTTTCCAAAAATTCTTTAGAAAGTCGTTTTTCATCTTTCCAAAGCACTTCTTCTATAACGGGCGCAATTTGCGAGTGCGAAGCGGCAAGGTCTCCCATTTTTTTCATAAAAAATAAGGACGCCATCACGAGTCCTACGCCTACGGCATAGACCAAATTCCAAAATACAGAAAGCAACAATACCGTAATCATGATGATCACTTCGGTACGCGGAATGTTTGGTGTTGCCTTGAGCCCTTTGTAGTCCATTACGCCGATACCAACGGTAACCAAAATACCTGCCAATACAGCTGCTGGAATTCTTGAGGCCATTGGCCCTAAGGCCAATAGGATAATAAGTAAGACCAAAGAAGCGACCATACCCGAAAGTTTGGTTT
>Ga0255776_10008503_pt1 | contig 10149 bp, 7 predicted proteins | sample 071ome_19_FD_179974 | JGI IMG/M metagenome (GOLD analysis project Ga0255776, IMG submission 179974) | Coastal salt marsh microbial communities from the Groves Creek Marsh, Skidaway Island, Georgia - 071413AT metaG (version 2) | ecosystem: Environmental > Aquatic > Marine > Intertidal zone > Salt...
GGATTGCGTGTCATGCTCCATACAAAATTTTATAACACCTTCTTGCTCAGCCACCCAAGCTCCTTATACTCAGACTGTGAAGTATCTATTTGACGGTTGAATCAGGACATACCATGCCCACCAAAGCCAAACCAAAGTTTTCAATTTACTCTACCAGCGACCGATCCCCAATGCACTTTTCAGGCGCTAATGGTTTTCCTGTCGGATGTTACAACACCTTGTTAAACGCCCTAAGTCAGCGTTACTCAATTACCAGTCTTTGGCATAAAGGACTTTGGCCAAACATCGGTGATCCAGAGTCATCATTGAGCTGGGATGATTATGCCGACGATCTGATTAGTCATATAAAATCGCAACACAAGCAACCCATTATTGGTGTAGGTCACTCTATGGGTGCCAACATCACCATGATCGCAGCCGCTAAAGCCCCAAAACTGTTCTCTAAACTGGTGTTGGTTGAACCCGTCATACTCAGTAAATTTCAAACGCAACTTTGCAAATATGCACCTAAAAGTTGGTTACAAGGACAAGAGCCCGCCAAATCGGCGCTTTCCAAGACGTTCAAATGGGCGGATAAAAAGTCTGCATTTAAGGACTTTAAACAAAACGCAGCCTATAAGCGGATAGGCAATGAGCAATTAGAAATCATGCTGGACAGCATGACGGATACCAATGCTGGCAAGACTGAGCTGACGTATCCTGTGGACTGGGAAGTAGCCAATTACCTGTCGGGTAAACATGCCTTTAAAGACTATCAAAAGCTAAAGGTGCCTTTCGCAGTGATACGGGGCAAACCTTCAATTTTTGCTCACGATAAAAGCTGGCACAAAATGATGCGGGCCAAACCCAATGCGCTCTATTTGAACGAACTGGAATTTGGCCACTTAATGCCATTTGAGTCGCCTCAAATAACGCGTCAGCTGATTCTCTCTGCGATTAATAAACTGGATGCAGAAAATTAACAGACGAGTGAAGTCAGGATACGACGGTAACAGCAATCATACCGGCTACGTATAAAGTTGCTCGCTAACCTACAGCCAAGAACAGAGTCATTGCTGATTTAACACTCGTATTCATTGTGTGTGATTGAGACATATCGGAAGCCTCGCAAATCTTTAATAATCAGGTTGGTGTATTCCTTCGTAATGCATTCAAAGCCTAGTGCACTCATATGAACGTAATATGTAATAGGCTTGTGTCATCCTGAACATTGCGTTCCATAATATAGAGCGAGATACTTATTAGTATGCTCAAATAGGTTGAAAATGTCATTTTGATGAGCAGTGAGAACACTAAGTCACGCGCATGAACACTGCGAAAACGTCATAATGCATTAATATATAAAGCGTATTTTCAATCTTACGTTCTTTCACAGTAACTTCTGGAGTAGCGTCTAATGCTTGCCTTTGTTCTTGGGTTTTTATCCGCGATTGTGCTTCTTTTTGTATGGAAAGCTTTGGCCTTAAAACGTTTCGATCTCTCTGAAGAGTTATTAAATCTGAAACCAGCCAATCACCACTGGGGTAATCTAGGCTACTGGGAAAACACCCAGGACTACGTTACTGCATGCGAACAATTAGCCAAAAAAGTGGGGGATAGCGCTGCCTTGAATCACGAATCTGAAATTATGGATTTGGGTTTCGGCTGCGGAGATCAACTGATCTTTTGGCACCAAAAATATGGTGTAAGTTCTATATCTGGCGTCAACACCTCCCAGTCACAAGTTGGCCTTGCTCAAAAGAAATTACGACAAGCAAACATCAACGCGTTTCTTCATCATTATGACCATACAGCCATCCAGAATCAGCCAGACCGAAGCTTTAGCCACTTAGTCGCGGTGGATTCAGCTTATTTTTTTGAGGGCAGAGACCAATGGTTTAAACACGCACATCGAGTGCTTAAGCCCGAAGGGAAACTGGTCATGACCGATTTTGTCATGCCCTCCCAACCGACCGATCTTGTAAAAGAATTCATAATGCGTTCTTTGCTCTGGTTATGCGGTATCCCTAGAGACAATGTCATCAGCCTGGACACCTACAAACAACAGTTGTCGGAAGCCAGTTTTCAGTCGATTGAAACCGAGGACATCTCAGATCCAGTGCTTACTGGTTTTGCCGAGTGGTTGCCTAAATACAAACAGCAATACAAGGGCCTTCAATCGCTTCCGATTTGGCAGAAATACCAAACAACAGGGAAGATCCTGACCTGGCTGCGAAAGCATGACTTACTGCGTTGTTATTTAATTACCGCCCAACGATAGAACGATCTTAAATCACTCTTAATCCTGTTAAAGGCTGGTGGAAAATTGATCCATATCAACAATAACAAGGCATTCATTTTCGACTGACCTCTAATATTGATACGGATCAATATTTAACCCGCCATTTCCTCTAATCTGAACACATCTACAGAATTACACGCCCTAATCAAAGAGGGTATAGGAGAGAGAAATGAGCAGCATCTACGATTTTCAAGAGACTTCAGAATACGTTGACGAACCAATGGACAAGGCAGATAACTCAATACTTACTTATCTAGCGCCAATTGCTGTTCTTGCGGTTCTAAACTTGGTTCCTACAGTAGCTGGTTTGGTTCATTACTTTACTCGTTAATGGCTCCGCTCGTTACTTCTTGTGAAAGGTTATGACGAGTTGATCATTTGAAAGTAAGACAGTTTGGGTGCGGTGTACACGGGGAAGATGTTAGTGATTAACGTTTATGTTAGTGATTAATATTTGTACATCTCTCCTTTGCAAAGCAAGGTCTGACATGCTTTGCAATACGTTTTCGATTCCCTCCTAATCGAGTCTTTTAGCCGAGGTATCCCCTCGGCTCTTTTCGTTGTTAAATCATCATCTGTTCTTGCTCGTCATGCAGGGATTCAGACACCTTCATCGCGCAATACTTACTTTTCAAGATTTTGGCTCTTTTTTTCGCTCTGGCTGCCAAGGTTGAAATATCCAATGTAGATGATCCGTCAACCATATCCTGGTGTACCACACCCACAGACAAGGTACTTAGCGGAAATTTCTGCTGTCGACCGTCTCGACCAATCGCTTCCATAAAACCATCAGCCACCATCGAGTCTGGATAAAAAGATCTGACCTTCTTGTGAAATTTCTTTTGTACTTCAGAGCAGACATTGGAGACATCGCTGATTGAATCAAATACCACGATAAAATCATCACCACCTACATGACCAATGAACGCCTTATGCATCAATAATTTTGCTCGCAGGATATTTGCCACCAACTGAATCACTTGGTCGCCTGTGGAATACCCCAATACATCATTGAGCGGCTTGAAGTTATCAATATCGAAATAAGCGAGGGAGTATTGAATACGACTCTCTTCCAATTCCTGCAGCTTTTCATTAATAGGGACATTACCTGGCAGTAGCGTCAGAGGGTTTGCATAGCGAGCCGATCGTATTTTCATATCAGTAATACGCTTCAATACATCTCGGGTGCTGCCCAAACCATGGTATAAACCTTCTTTGGAAATGATGAAGTGCTGACGTACATAGAGATCTTCTTCATCCGTCAGCATCCGACTGACAACCGATAAATCTTCACCCCACGACACCACAATAGGCGTCTGAGTCATATAATTCCGCACTGGCTTCTTCTCATGCAGCGCCCGCCCAAAGGGTAATGAAAACAATTCCATCAACGTCCATTTGGATATCATGCCGATGGGTTTTTCGTTCTCAACCACCGGAATAGAGGATATGTGCATAATGTCGGAGAAACGTTCTGCCACCAGCCCCAGTGCCGTATCGGGACTGACAGGAGGTATGTAGGTAGCCAGAGCACCTACTTTACCCAGTGAAATACCGTTATCGACAATCGGTTTAGATGGAATTAGGTTAGTCACAACCGGCTTCACTTTAGGCTTACCAAAGTAAAACCCCTGACATAATAGAATGCCGAGTTCATGAATGGTTCTGTATTCAGACTCGGTTTCCACCCCTTCAGCCACCAGCTGACACCCCATACCATTGGCCAGATTCACTACCGAAGCAACGAATTCACGCTTAACCAAATCGCTGTCGATATCTCGAATAAAGTGACGATCAATTTTTACGTAATCAGGCTTTACCTCAGACCAAAGCTTCAACCCCGAGTAGCCAGCACCCAAATCATCAATGGCAATTCGAAACCCTTTCTCTTTCAGAACAGTCAAGGCTTTGAGTGTATGCCCCATATCGGTCGCGGGATAACGCTCAGACAGTTCTAGCACCACTTGGGTAGGATCTACATTTAACTCGAGAATCAAATGCTCCAGCTTCTCAAGATCAAATACAGGAGGTTCGAGCATCTGAGGACTGATATTTACAAACAACAGACCATCAATATTTAGCAGTTTGAAACGCACCGCTGCTCTGTTTCTGCAGAGACGTTCCAGCTCTTGCTGCAATCCTGCGCGTTCTGCCGTTTCAAACAATACGCCAGCCGCGTATAAAGGAGAATCAGAAGGACCTCGACTCAACGCTTCATAGCCAAGAACCTGATGTTTTCGTATATCTACGATAGGTTGAAAAACGGTTTGTATCGTTCCCTGACTGATGATCTCCCTAAGCGACTCTTCCAGTGCGCACCAATTCATATCATCCGCCGATTGTTACTTATTTCACGGCGTATGGTGCAATCAAGATATGACAGGGAGATTACAAATGACACTTTACTCAGCAACGGCAACTTGATTACGACCGTTGGATTTTGCCTTATATAACGCTCTATCTGCACGTTTATAAAGCGTTTCTTCATCCTGCGCATCAAGGCTGCTGGCTAAGCCAAAGCTACTGGTAATTTTGGTATGCGGCATGTCAGCCAACTCAATCCGTTCACGCAGACGTTCCATAACAACAGCTGCATCATCAATCGATGTGTTTGGCAGGATCACGGCAAACTCTTCACCACCTACTCGGCAGACGATATCCACAGTTCTCATTTCTTTTTCCAGGATCACGGCAAAGGCTTGTAAAACCTCATCGCCCACATCATGGCCAAATTCATCATTCACCCGTTTGAAAAAATCGATGTCCAATAAGGCCAAACAAAAAGATTGATTAGGAAAACGCTTGAGTTTCTGATATTGATCTCTTAATTCATCATCAAAGAAACGTCGATTGCGACAGCCAGTCAACGCATCTGTGACGGTAAGACTTCGTAGTTTGCGCTCCAGTTTCTTTTGCTCACTGATATCGAATAAAGTCGCTACGTAGCCCTCAATTTGATCGTTTCGCACTTTGAGCGGATGAAGCTCTAATAAGCCCTCAATTGACTCTTTATTACGATTGCGAAATTCAATCTCGCCTTTCCATATACCGTCTTTTAGCAATTCCTGCCAAACAAAATTAAACGTTTCATACTCATCAGAAACGTCCATAATCACAGACAAAAACTGTTTCCCGAGTAAAACGTCAGATGTTAAGCCGGTTAGCTTTACGAACTCATCGTTAACCTGGATAACCCTTTGCTTGGTATCAAAAATGATAATCGGCGACATACTCCGCATAACCGCTTGAGCCATCAAAGACAGCTCCATAGCCATCGATCGTCGATACACAATTAAACTGACCAGCATTGCGACAATTAATGCGATCCACAGAACCCACATGTACCAAGGGGCTAAATACTCTAGTTTCTGATTCAACAGACCGGAAATATCGGATTCCGAAAAATAGGCCACTAACCAGCCTCGGTACTCCCCTTCATTTTCGAATTCAATATGGTAAGGCTTGACCATAAAGTACTGGTTCTCCTCAGATACCAGCTCGGGCCGATCTTGATCAGACCACTTAGACATGCGCTCCCATGTTTCCGGAAAATCTTCCGAAAAAGAATAATCGCTCGGCAGAATCAGCTCTCGGCCATACAATAAGCTGGCCGCTTCACCATAGAGATAGCGACCACTCTGTGACAGCAGCAACATGAACGCTTTGTCACTGCCCAGTCGTTTTAACTCCAGGTCGATCATATCCTGTAACGACAAGGTCAGTACGACGTAGCCCAAAGAGAAGGTACCGTCATAGACGGGAGCAACCACCACGATGTGAGGCTCATCCAATTTACTTAACTCCCCTTCATCACCAACGTAGACACCTACTTCATTCATCGACAGCATCCGGGTCAATGACAAATAGGATTGGGTTTCAAGCGTCTCGGTATGCACGCCTAAACTATAGACGGGGTTCTTTTGATGATCGCTACGAAGTAAAACCTTACCATCAAGATCGATCATTCGAATCGAGTACAAATCTGGATTAGCTACATGAATGCTATGAAGAGCATCCTGAAGAGACGTCACAATACCTCGCTTCTCATCACGCTCTGCCACAAAAAAGTATTGCACCAACTGATAATCGGAAAATAAGAAGGCCGTTTGCTTTATGCTTCCTACTCGATGCGACAACTGACTGGAAAAGCTGTGCAGCATGCGTTCGGTGACAGCACCTCGTTCCGCCACTACCTGATTCGTTGCATTAATTTCCAACGATTTTAATTGCCAGAACAAAACCCCATAAAACAACACAAAACTCGCTACAAAACAGAGCGCAGTCTTTATTAGGGTGCTTCTTAAACTACGTGATTCCATGCCTGGGCCTAAGTAACGAAAAACGTCCTTTCTTAAGCCTAGACGAAAAGATCCAAGAGAATATTGACCAGAATCGATTAAGGTTGGATTTATTCTTCGGTCATTAATTCAGCAAGTTTGGCGGCCCATTGTTCTGAGGATTTATCCTTCCCCAAATAGTTTGCTGGATTCATAAATCGTGTCATAAACCTCAAAGGCAGTAATCCTAAATCCCAACCGTATCTTGGGATAACATGTAAGTGCACATGGGGGACATGCTGATTCGCAGCAGGGCCATCATTAATCAGATAATGAACGTCTTTAACACCTGCATCGGCCTTTTTCATTGCCTGTCCTACTGTTCTGGCCGTTTTCCATATCGCAGACAGTTCTTGCTCTGATAGACTATCAATACTGCCCTCATGAGATTTACTCAAGACAATAATATGCCCTGGACTTAAAGGAAACTTATCAACAATGGCATGAGAGAACTCATCCTGATAGACACTGAAAGCAGGTAATTTCTGCTCATTGATCTGACAAAAGATACAACTCATACGGTTCCTCCTGAACACCAAGACCTTAGAAAATAAGGCTCTCAATATAACCTTCCCGATTCTTTAAGAGATAGTTATTTTTTGAAAAATCCAAAAATACGAACGCAGAATTCCAATATATCGTCTGTATTTTGTGGACTCGTTTCAGAAAAATACTTAAAGGAATCTATTCTTGAAGGTATAGATTAACCATTCCATATAGTTAGGTATACTGGGGTGAAAAATACTGTCTCAAGGCAGAATTAGGGGTGAGGTTGATGTACACGTAAGGATACGTATAGATCAATCGAGGGTATAAAACGTCACAGCGAGATATTCATGGCACGAGCAAACCAAAAGGATTCACGCTTTACCAAAGAGCATTGGATTCAGAAAGCATTAGAAGTACTGTCGCAAACTGGCGGCGCTAAGATTCATATTGAAAAGTTAGCCGCCAAACTTGGAGTAACCAAAGGCAGTTTCTATTGGCACTTTGAAAGTCGTAACGATTTTGTTGAGCAAGTTCTAAGTTATTGGGAAGAAAAATATACACAAGTTATATTTGATCACCTGGTAGAGCAACAGCACTCGACACCAAAAGAATTGGTGCTTGATCTGACCGCATTTATTTTTGATAACGATCTTATGGCGCATGAAATGCCAATTCGTTCTTGGGCAGTACAAGAAACCCGAGTACAACAACGAGTTGAACAAATTGATGCTTCTCGTCAAAAGTTCATGTCTGAAAAGTTAGTAGAGCTTGGTGCGGATAAAGCCTCCGCTGAAGCATTTACCAGCCAATTCATCTGTTTCGCACATTGCCAGGGCTTTATGCTACCGCCACTGACCATGGAGAAACAAAGAGAGCACATGAACTGGTTAGCAAATACCTGTCTTTAATTGCTTCCCATTCAGACATCTTACTGAGGCCTTAACCCAACCGTTAAGGCCTTTTCATTTCCAGCTATCCTTTTCCCTATAGCTTGATCGAATCTACATTGAAATATGATCAATTTGATCTACATTTGTAACTACATAACTCAGGGACAACCTCGAATTTTTGCGCCATAAACATACTAAACGCTTACTAACGGAATAGAACTCTCTATGAGTGATCAGACCAATCACAGCATGCCTCTCTCGAGCTCACTCGCGTTTAGAATTCCTCTGATCTTTATTGTCATTTTATTATTCTTTGTTGGTGCCTTTTTGCTGGTGATGGAATTCAGAGGTAAGCCTCTGATGCTTGAGCTATCCAACCAGCAAATGAAACAAACTGGCGAATCCATTGTTGCGCAGCTAGGTAAACGTATTGAGCTGACCGAATCCCTTGTCACCGCCATGGCCAATGCCGCTGAAACATTGCCAAAAGATATCGCGGTGCACAAAGAGGTTATTCATGGCATCGTCGACTATGAAGGTACCGAACACTTTATTGCTGGCGGTGGTGTCTGGCCAGAACCCTACCTCTTCCAAAACGACGTTGAACGCCGCAGCTTTTTCTGGGGACGCGAGCAATCCAACGCGCTCAAGTATTACGATGACTACAACCACCCAGCAGGTAGCGGTTACCATTTTGAAGAATGGTATGCGCCGGCTAAATTGCTAAAACCTGGGGAAATATACTGGTCTCGATCCTATATGGATCCATACTCCTATCAATCCATGGTAACCGCTACCGCCCCTATGTTCAGAGACGGGGAATTTTATGGCGTCGCCACTGTAGACATCAAACTGGAAGGCCTTTCAGAATTACTGGCCAAAGAATCTGCTAAGTTTGGCGGTTATGCATTTGCCCTTGATAGAAACGGCACCTTTCTGTCTCACCCTGAACAGAAGATTACGAAACGCTATGGCAAAGACGAGCAAGGTAATCGAACTGAAGAATACCTAAACATCAATAAATTGTACGCGCACTCTCCTCACTTTGAACGCTTAAATGAGGCTCTGGTTGATCTCGAATTCAATCAGCAACTTTCAGCCAACCTACTGAACAAAGCCAGTGAACTTGCCAATGCCAGTTATCAGATTGAGCCTCAGGAAGCGAAGCGCATCATTCATATGATTGATGATCCATTAGCAGATCAAACAAAAGGCAGTACCTTTCTATCACAACTCAGCATATCGACTGATCCAATACTTAACGAGCCTGTCATCGTGGACATTTTTCATGTACCGGGCACTTATTGGAAAATCGTTACCGTTACACCAGAAACTCATGCTTATGCCACTAGCGAACAAATTATCAACTCAGTCATCACCGCATCGTTCGGTGTTCTGGCCATCAGCTTACTGGTCGGTTTCATTATCATGCAACGCATACTGATGAAACCTCTGCTGGATATGACCAGTCAGGTTAAAAACATCGACCTGGAAACTCTGGCGAACACCAATGAAAAAGCCATTACTAATATCCACACCAGTGAACTGGGTGAGTTAGCCGTTCAATTCAACGATCGAACCCAACAATTAGTGGACTCCCACGCAGCCTTGGAAAATCAAATTCAATTGGCCAAGCAAGCCGCGCAGGCAAAATCCCAATTCCTGGCAAACATGAGTCATGAAATCCGTACACCAATCAACGGCGTTTTAGGCATGTTAACCTTGATGGATCATACGGAACTGACCAAACAACAAATCCATTACGCCAGTATGGCGAGATCAAGTGCCGAATCCCTACTGACGGTCATCAATGATATTCTCGACTTCTCAAAAATTGAAGCAGGTAAACTGGATATTGAAGTGCTCGACTTCGATCTACGCAGTCTTCTAAACGAATTCGCTGGCAGCATGGCCCACCTGGCTCAAAAGAAAGGGTTGGAGTTAATTCTGGACATTAATGATGTCTCCCATCAAATGGTGAAAGGCGATCCAGGTCGGATTCGACAAGTGCTCTCTAATCTGGTGTCTAACGGCATCAAATTCACAGAACGAGGCGAGGTGGTCATTCGAGTCAAATTGGAAGACGTTGGCCAGATGGGGCTCATTCTCTACGGTTCTGTTTCTGATACCGGCATTGGCATTCCCAAAGACA
>Ga0255776_10008509_pt1 | contig 10146 bp, 12 predicted proteins | sample 071ome_19_FD_179974 | JGI IMG/M metagenome (GOLD analysis project Ga0255776, IMG submission 179974) | Coastal salt marsh microbial communities from the Groves Creek Marsh, Skidaway Island, Georgia - 071413AT metaG (version 2) | ecosystem: Environmental > Aquatic > Marine > Intertidal zone >...
TCATAGTGTCCAACATGAAATCGGGTGGTTCGGCCTTCAGTGCCAAAAGACCCTTCCGCGGATGCTCCAACGTAATAGCTCTGGAGTGGAGATGCAGTCTATTTCCACTAGGCAGCCCTTCCGGGGTCACCAAGCGGGCACCATACTTTCTATCACCTATAATAGGAGAGCCTATCGCGCTGCAATGAACCCGTATTTGATGTGTTCTTCCGGTCTCTGGGTACAGAGCCATCCACGCGACGTCTTGCCCAGCGTTGTCGATAACGACATAACGGGTTATTGCCCGACGACCGGTCCCGCTAACTATTTTTTCTTTCCCGAACTCACCTCTTTTATGAAGTGGTAAATCTATCTCACCCTTAGGGGGTCGAGGTGTATTCAAGACGATTGCCCAATAAGTTTTTTCTATTTCTCGTTCACGAAAGGCTTTCGCCAACGCTCGAGCTGAAAAACTATTTCGCGCTAGAACAAGAACGCCACTGGTATCCCGATCCAATCGGTGCACTAGTTTTGGACGCTCTTCCCCGGGCTTGCTTAATGCCCCCATCAAGCCATCGATATGCCGCTGTACCTTGCTCCCCCCCTGAACCGCGATCCCCTGAGGTTTATTGATAACAATGATATCATCATCTCGATAAATCTCCGCTTCTCTTATCAATTTGAGGTCTTGCAGGTCATGATGATATTGTTTCTCTCTGCTATGATCTTTGGTGCCAGTTTCAAAGGATGGAACTCTGATTACCTGTCCGCTCTCGAGCCGAGTTGAGGCCCTTACACGCCGCCCATCCAGCCGGATCTGACCAGTTCTGGACAACTTTTCGACCTGCGCCTGAGGCACTCTCCCAAATTTTTTTCTCAACCATCGGTCCAGACGCATACCATCGTCATCCGGGGGTATCTCAAATATATTTAGATTACTCATATTTCAGCGTTAATTTCAGAATAAGAAACCGACCTAGAAAGAGGGACAATAACACTCCGGCTATTTGAAAAATCCTGAGCCTATGTTCATTCCCCTCTAAAATAACGATATGTCTCCCTAAATCTAGTAACTAGTTATTTTTTTCCCTTAGCTTTTGCCAATAGCTTAGCCGTTTTCTAATTTCTCTCTCGAAACCTCTCTCAACTGGATTATAAAGGGTCATCCTTTCCAACTCAGATGGCCAGTAACTTTGGCCAGAGAAACCCTCCTCCGTATTGTGATCGTAGATATAACCCAATCCATACCCCCAGTCTTTCATCAAACCCGTTGGCGCGTTCAGAATATGTCTCGGTGGATCCAAAGATCCTGTTTGCTCGGCAAGGCTCATTGCATTCTTAAATGCCAAATAACTTGCGTTTGATTTTGGTGCAGAAGCCAAGTAGAGAATGGATTGTGCTAAAGCAAGCTCTCCGTCAGGACTTCCAAGCCTCTCATAGGCCTGCGCTGCAGCGAGGGTAAATTGCAGCGCTGAAGGATCTGTTAATCCTATATCCTCAGAAGCAAACCTCACCAATCGGCGAACGATAAAGTTAGGGTCCTCTCCCCCAACCAACATGCGAGCTAACCAATATAGAGCGGCATCTCCATCGGAGCCTCTGAGCGATTTATGAAGTGCGCTTATAAGATTGTAGTGATTATCACCTCGTTTATCATAAAGAGGCGCACGTTTGGAAATAATTTTGGTTAAATAATCTTTTTCTATGATCTCTGTACAGTTCGCCGCAATAAGCGACTCCACCATATTAAGTAAACTGCGGGCGTCTCCATTCGCCATCTCGCAAATAGCTTTTCGTGCTGTTTCACTTAGAGGCAACCTAGCGCCGATTTCATCTTCCGCACGGATCAGAATCTTTTCCAGAGCGGTATTATCAAGACGTTTCAGCTGTAAAACCTGACACCTAGACAGCAATGCTGAATTCAATGCAAAAGATGGGTTCTCAGTAGTCGCTCCAATTAAGATTATCGCTCCGACTTCGATTACTGGTAGAAAACTGTCTTGCTGAGACTTATTAAAACGATGAATTTCATCAACAAACAAAATTGTTTTCTGTCCACCATCTAACCGAGTGTAGGCCTCGTCAAAAATTTGTCTAAGCTCTTTAACCCCAGACTGGATTGCACTGGCAAAAACAATGTGGGAATGCGATAAGTCAGCGAGAATTCTGCCAATTGTCGTCTTACCGACTCCCGCTTCTCCCCAGAGGATGATTGAAAAAAAATTTCCAGATTGGACCATACTGCTGATTGGCATATTTGGGCCCAGCAGATGTTCTTGTCCGAAAACCTGATCCAGAGAGACAGGCCTTAATCTATCTGCAAGCGGACGTTCGCCGATTTCACTACTCCTATAAAACCTGCTTTTGTATTCGATATCAACGAAGGACTACGGACAGAATTTCTCCATCTCTTCTGATCGAAAGAGCCCATTCCCTCTGAGTTTTCTGAAACAACCTCTTAGCTGTTAGAACTCTATCGACGTTTTTCCCATTCACCTTAATGAGGTAATCACCCGGTCGTAAGCCAAGCCTTTTTGCAGGGCTTCGCATTCCTACTTCTAATATGATGACCCCCTGGGTTAGAGGGTCAATCGATAACTCTTCAGCGAGTGCAGGCGACATATTGGCGATAACAGCGCCGGAGAGTGGATGCCGGCCCCGCAACCTTGTTAAATTTTTCCGAGGCTTCTCTGGAGCGATCTCAATGGGTAATTTAAGTTTAATGAACCGTCCATTTCTCCAAACTTTTAGATCGACGTCATCTCCAGGTTTTAAAATCGCAATTCGAAACCGCAATGCGGCTGGCGTTTCGACTTCTTTTTGGTCAAGCGAAACAACGACATCTCCAACCTCCATACCCGCTCGATCAGCAGGCCCCCCTGGGTAGATATTATTGATTATTATTCCGACCGGTCTCTTTAACCCCAAGTTTAGGGCAATACGGCCTGTTAACTGTTGTCCACCAGCCCCAAACCAAGGAGACAAAATCTTTGTTCCCTCTAGGGCGCTATCAATGACGCGTTCAACCATATTTGAAGGGATTGCAAACCCTATCCCCTGCGAACCACCACTCCGACTATAAATAGCTGTGTTTATTCCTACCAGCCTTCCATCCATAGCAACCAACGCACCGCCGCTATTGCCAGGGTTTATCGCCGCATCGGTTTGAATAAAAAAACTAAAATCAGATACTCCTGCAGCAGCTCGAGATAATGCAGAGACGATACCGCTAGTCACTGTTTGCCCCACTCCGAATGGATTACCAATTGCCAACACTAAATCACCGACCTGGAGTTCATCCGAATTGCGTAATTTTAGCGCTGGCAACATCTCTCCCTTTGTATCTAATTTGAGCACAGCAAGGTCGGTTCTTCTATCCGCAAGGATTAACTTCCCTTCCAACTCCCTCCTATCAGATAACACCACAGTTATTTGGTTTGCACCTTCAATTACATGGTAATTCGTTACTACTATCCCGTTTGGACGAACAATAACTCCTGAGCCAAGAGAATTTTGGACCCTGTTTTGAGGCGCGCCAAAATTAAAGTTCTCTCCAAAAAATTGTTTAAAGAAAGGATCATCCGTAAACGGGGATACCCTCGTTTTAACAACCTTTTTTGTATAGATATTGACTACTGCCGGAGATGCCTTTTTTACCAAAGGGGCAAATGATAGGCTTATTTCTTTTTTGGATAAAGGTAGCCTTACCTGCGTAAATGACGGGTGGGTTATCCCACAATTTATAAAGAAAACAATGAAAACAAAAAGCTTTGTAAAAAATTTCATTATCAATCTACAAGTCGAATGGAGCGAGGCCCAAAATAAAAAAGAGGCAACCAAAAGGCTGCCCCTAAATTAAGCACGCAGATACTGTTACTAAGCTGCTGCAGGTGTTTCATCCTCTATAGTACCATCAAAAACTGGCCCAGAATCTTGACCTTTCGCTTCGATATCTCTATCGACCAACTCGATATAAGCCATAGGCGCATTATCGCCGCGTCTGAACCCGGCTTTGATTACCCTGGTATACCCACCGGGTCTGTCCGCATAACGCTCAGCCAAGGCTTCGAACAATTTAGCCGCAAGTGAAGTGTCATTATTTAACTTAGCAAGAACCTGCCTGCGCGCGTGGAGCGTGCCCCTTTTTCCGAGAGTAACTAAGCTATCAGCGAAAGAACGCAATTCCTTTGCCTTAGGCAGGGTGGTCTTAATCTGTTCATGCTTAATTAACGCCGCCGCCATATTTCTCAGCATCGCCTTCCTGTGGGAACTGGTTCTGTTGAGCTTCCGGCCGCTTTTGCGGTGTCTCATTCGCTCTGCTCCTTAGTGACTAAATACTCTTGATTTTCTAATTTGGTAACGCATTAGAACGGTTCTTCCAACCTTTTTGCCAGGTCTTCTATGTTCTCTGGCGGCCACTCGGCGACAAACATCCCAAGATGCAGCCCCATATTGGTGAGAACTTCCTTTATTTCATTTAATGACTTACGTCCAAAATTTGGGGTGCGAAGCATCTCTTGCTCAGACTTTTGAACGAGGTCTCCGATGTAAACGATATTATCATTTTTCAAGCAATTTGCAGACCGGACAGATAGCTCTAGTTCATCCACTTTGCGTAGCAAGTTTTTATTAAAATCTGGTTCTACATTTTCTACAGCCACCGGTGCCTCAGCTGGTTCTTCGAAATTCACAAAGGCCTGCAACTGGTCTTGCAACACGCGTGCGGATAGAGCAACTGCATCTTCGGGCGTGATGGTCCCATTTGTTTCAACATCTAAAATTAATTTATCATAATCAGTAACCTGCCCAACACGGGTATTATCTGACCTAAATGACACTCGTCGAACAGGGCTGTAAATTGCATCAATCTGTATTAGCCCAATTGGGGAATCCTCCGACCTCATAGCTGCTGCCGGGATATAACCTTTACCGGTCGAGACAGTCAGTTCCATATTTATCTTTGTACCTTGATCCAAGGTACATATTACAAGATCAGGATCAATAATTTCGACTTCGTGTCCCGATTCAATCATCCCCGCTGTAACCTCGCATGGCCCAGTTGCGCTCAAAGATATCCGTCTTGACTCTTCTCCCTCGTAACGAAGCGCGAGTGACTTGAGGTTTAAGACTATGTCGGTGACATCCTCTCTTACCCCAGGAATAGACGAAAACTCATGCAAGACTCCATCGATTTGGACCGCAGTCACTGCAGCACCTTGTAATGACGAGAGAAGCACCCGCCGTAACGCATTCCCTAAAGTGTTTGCGAAGCCTCTCTCCAAGGGTTCAACAACGATCGAGGCTGACCTATTAACGTCCATACCTGGAGTTACCTCGAGCTTGTTCGGCCTAATTAGTTCTTGCCAGTTCTTTTGAATCACAGAAAAACCCCTTATATTTTTCGATCTCAGATCGTCTTGTTTTAGAAACTATCTGCCGAAACCCAACGCAAAATGCCTAAACTCTTCGTCTCTTGCGCGGCCGGCACCCATTGTGAGGAATCGGTGTTACATCTTTTATTGAAGTAATCGAGAACCCGAGCGCCCCTAAAGCTCTAAGTGCAGACTCTCGTCCTGAACCCGGCCCCTTTACCAAAACATCCAAACTCCGCATCCCATGCTCCATCGCCTTACGACCGGCATCCTCAGCAGCTATTTGCGCTGCATAGGGCGTCGATTTACGGGACCCCTTAAACCCCGCCTGCCCTGCAGAAGACCAAGAGATTGCATTGCCCTGAGCATCTGAGATCGTGATCATTGTGTTGTTAAAGGTCGAATTTACATGAGCTACACCTGAGGTGATATTTTTTTTCTCTCGACGACGAACCCGTGATGCTGTTGCTGCTTTTGCCATTTATAAACCTTTATCAAGAATTTATTTTTTACCAGTTATAGGTCTTGCTCTGCCCTTTCGGGTCCTAGCATTTGTATGTGTTCGTTGACCACGTACAGGCATCCCCCGTCGATGGCGCAGCCCTCGATAACAACCTAAATCCATGAGACGCTTTATATTCATGGCTACTTCACGTCGGAGTTCGCCCTCGATCTTAAAATCACTATCTATTAAGTCTCTGACTTTTCCTAACTCATCCTCGGTAAGGCTATCGATCCGAGTAGCCGAGTTTATACCAGTCCTTTCGCAAATTTTTTTCGCGGAGGTCCGACCGATACCGTGAATGTAAGTCAGAGCAATCCAAGTTGGTTTATTTGGAAGGTTGACACCGGCTATACGGGCCATGTCTTTAACTCCTCATCTCTTAAGTGTGGGCTATGTTAATAGTGTACTCTAGTATCCCAGAAAGGCCCGGGATTATAGGAATTTGTGCACTCAAGTCAAGATGTATGGTTTGCAATTAATGCTCCTAACTCTTTGGACACTTCGCCAACAGGCGCCATTGCGTCAATGGCCTGAAGGATCCCTTTATTTTCGTAAAATTGAACCAACGGAGCCGTCTCTCGTTCGTATACATCGAGCCTACGACGAACAGAAACCTCGCTGTCATCTGCTCTTCGCTCAAAGCTATCCCCACCACAAAAATCGCAAACGTTATCAATTTTTGGTTTTTTAAATTCTGTATGGTAGCTTGCGGCACAATTTGCGCAGTTAATTCTTCCCGATATCCTTTTCACAATCTGATCATTATCGACGGCCATTTGAACCACGAGATCCAAGTTTTTACTTTTTTCCGAGAGCATCACCTCTAGTGCTTCTGCCTGACCTTTGGTACGGGGACAACCATCAAGAACAAAAGCTGCTTTTCCATCAAGCTTATCTATTCGATCAGACACTAATTCGATAATCAAATCATCTGAAACCAGCTGACCAGAGTTAATAATATCAGCCACTGCATTTCCCAGCTTTGTTTTTTCTGAAATCGCCAACCTAAGCAATTCGCCTGTTGAGAGATGTTTCAAACCATAGACCTTTTCAAGAAACTTAGCTTGGGTTCCCTTCCCCGAACCTGGCGGCCCTAAAAGAACGAGTCTCATCTGCTTCGTCCTTTAATTCTGGTTTTTTTTATCAAACCTTCATACTGATGGGCCAATAAATGTGACTGAACCTGTGCCACGGTATCCATTGTTACCATGACCACAATCAATAAACTGGTTCCGCCAAAATAAAAGGGTACTGAATATTTTGAGATCAAAAACTCAGGCAAAATACTGATTGAGACGAGGTAGACAGCTCCAAGAACAGTGATCCTTGATAAAACATAATCCAAATGTTTTGCCGTATTCTGGCCGGGCCGAATACCGGGAATAAAACCGCCATTTTGTTTTAAATTATCTGCCGTCTCAGTCGGATTAAAAACAACGGATGTATAAAAAAAAGCGAAGAACGCAATCAACAACGAATAGGTAAGCAAATAAAAGGGCTGTCCACGTCCTAGATAGGCCACGGCAGCATTTAACCACTCTGGTCCCTGCCCTGCAGAAAACCCTGCGATAGTAATTGGTAACAAGAGTAAAGAACTCGCAAAAATTGGGGGTATTACGCCGGCAGTATTGATTTTGAGTGGCAAGTGACTGCTCTCGCCGCCAAACATGCGATTACCCACCTGCCTTTTAGGGTATTGAACCACGAGCCGCCGCTGAGCGCGTTCCACGTATACGATTAAGGCTATGACAACGATTGACATTAGGATCAAAAAGATAATGAATGCTGCCGACAAAGAGCCCGTCCGACCGAGTTCGAGGGTTCCCACAAGAGCAGATGGCAAGTTAGCCACGATTCCCGCAAAAATAATTAATGAAATACCGTTCCCCACGCCTCTTGAAGTTATTTGCTCACCCAACCACATCAAAAACATCGTTCCTCCGACCAAAGTCACGACAGTCGTAAAACGGAAAAACAAGCCGGGGTCGATAACTGCGGAACCCTGACTGCCGGAAGTGCCTTCTAACCCAACAGAAATACCGTAACCTTGAAGCGCTGCAAGAAATACTGTTCCGTATCGGGTATACTGCGTAATTTTTCTTTGCCCGGCGGCGCCCTCTTTCTTCAATTGAGCAAAGTAGGGCGATACAGCGGTCATTAGCTGCATGATAATGGCTGATGATATATAAGGCATAATACCAAGCGCAAATATAGTCATTCGACTAAATGCGCCCCCGGCAAACATATCAAAAACTGCCAGAAGCCCCCCTGCTTGGCTTTTAAAAATTTCAGATAGAATAGAGGGATCGATCCCGGGCAGCGGAATATATGTACCTAACCTGTAAACAATAAGCGCCCCAAGCGTGAACCAAAGCCTTTTTTTTAGTTCCGTTGCCTTGCCAATTTGGCCAAAATTAATATGGGCTGCTAATTGTTCAGCTGCTGAAGCCATCACTCATATCCTTTTGGACAATCTGCCCTAGGCCTCATTCCCTGCTCTAGTTGAGGTCGGACTGGTAATAACAACTTTACCCCCCGCTTTTTCGACTGCGTCAATAGCAGATTTAGATGCACCACTCACTTCTATTGTAACCTTACTATTCAAAGTCCCTCGGGCAAGAAGCCTGACACCATCCCTCGGGGTCTTGAGTAATCCCGCACTTTGCATCACAGAGAGATCAATAGGTTTAGAAACGTCAATTTTGCCCGCCTCTATAGCAGACTGAACTCGATTAAGGTTTATTTCACGGTATCTCTTTCTGAAAATATTTGTGAAGCCACGTTTTGGCAGTCGCCGATATAAAGGCATTTGGCCTCCCTCAAAGCCTGCCAAAGCTACGCCGGAACGCGACTTTTGGCCCTTTTGTCCTTTTCCCGCTGTTTTACCCAGACCCGAAGAGGGCCCACGACCAACCCTTTTTCTAGGTTTTCTTGAACCCCTTGTTTCAGCAATTTGATTCAGCTTCATCCAATCTACTCCTACCCGCCTATCGTTTTTGGGGCTGGCAACTAAATACTTTGTTATTCCACTTCAACAAGGTGTTTTACCTTGTTAATCATCCCTCGCACAGCTGGCGTATCCTCAAGCTGACGAGACCGACGAATTTTGTTCAAACCTAGTCCAATTAGGGTCTTTCTTTGATCTGACCTACGACCTATAGGGCTTCGCACCTGGGTCACAGTTATTTTTTCTTCAGCCATCAGATACTCCTTGGCTTTGCGGTCTATCCCCTTTAACTGTTCTAGATGGTAAAATTTCAGAGACCTTCTTACCTCGTCTAGACGCCACTGCTCTAGGCGATTGTAATCGCTGGAGTGCATCCATCGTCGCCTTAACCATATTATAAGGGTTCTGTGTTCCGTTAGATTTTGCCACTACATCCTGAACCCCAAGAGATTCAAAGACTGCTCTCATAGGCCCCCCAGCAATAATTCCTGTTCCTGGGGGCGCCGCCCTGCAAATAACTTTACCGGCCCCAAACCGACCTTTTACGTCATGATGCAAAGTTCGGCCTTCTCGTAGTGGTATTCGAACCATTCTTGTCTTAGCTTGATCTGTTGCCTTACGAATAGCTTCCGGAACCTCCCGCGCCTTACCAGAACCGTATCCGACGCGACCCTTGGAGTCGCCGACCACGACCAGAGCGGCGAAGCCAAAGCGCTTTCCGCCCTTAACGACTTTTGCCACCCGATTGATATGGACAAGTCTATCTAAAAGATCATCGCCTTCGTTTTGGTTGTCTCGACTTCGTCGTTCTCTCCGTTGTCCACTTTCAGGTCCCTTTGCCATAATCAATCCCTTTAAAACTCTAATCCAGCGTCACGCGCAGCATCTGCAAGTGCTTTAACCCGGCCGTGGAACAGGTAGCCCCCACGATCAAAATAGACCTTCTTAATGCCTTTTTCAGAAGCCCTCTGTGCGACCAATTTGCCGACTGCTTCCGCGACGTCCCTACTTGAGCCTGTTTTGTGCGAGCTTTTTATGGAACTCTCCAGTGAGGATGCGGAAGTAATTGTTCCTCCAACGGCATCATTAATAATCTGCGCGTAGATATTCTTACTTGAACGAAAAACCGAAAGTCTCGCCCTATCGGAGCCGACCTTTTTAATCCTCATTCTCTGCCGATCTCGCCGACGGTCGCGGAGCTTTTTTGTATTTAGCATGACGCCCTACTTTTTCTTGCCTTCTTTACGCAATATAAATTCATTGGAATAACGCACTCCCTTACCCTTGTATGGCTCCGGGGGCCTAAACGCTCTAATTTGTGAGGCCACATGTCCCACTTGTTG
>Ga0255776_10008518_pt1 | contig 10141 bp, 8 predicted proteins | sample 071ome_19_FD_179974 | JGI IMG/M metagenome (GOLD analysis project Ga0255776, IMG submission 179974) | Coastal salt marsh microbial communities from the Groves Creek Marsh, Skidaway Island, Georgia - 071413AT metaG (version 2) | ecosystem: Environmental > Aquatic > Marine > Intertidal zone > Salt...
GAGTCGCCTGTCCCGTAGTTCTCGAAATCATCGAGAAGCTGGGTTGTCTCATTCACATCATCAACATCAGGTGTCTCAGGCTGGGTCGGAGTGGAGGCTGGTACCGAAGATGTCGTCGGTGACTCAGATGTTGACGGTTGCGTTGTCGACGTTGACACCGCTGCTGGCACAGTAGTGGTTACAACCGAAGACGTGCTCATTACAGTGGTTGCAACCGAAGACGTGCTCATTACCGATGTTGGTGTTCCTGAAGACGCCTCAGGAAACGTGGATGACGGCACAGTTGAGGAGGCCACAACCGAAGTCGATGTGCCAGAGGTCGACGCAGTCGGCGTAGATGTCGATCCCTCTGAGGGCGCGGTCGCCAAAGGGGAGATCCCAGATGTTGAATCTGTAGAAGCAGAGTCATTCGATAACGCATCCGCCGTGGTCGACGGCAGATCGACGGCCAAGGAGGGCTGTGACGACACAACATCTTCCGAAGATGAATGCTCTTCATCATCTGACAATGCATCCGCTTCCTCACTTGCCTGAAGCGTTGAACCGGTGATCTGTCCTTGATCGGCACCCAGCTCCTCGGCGACATCGTTCTGCTCTTCGGCGGCTTCTGCCTCGCGCACTTGGGTTTCGTTCTGGGCACTCGTGCACGCAGCAAATATGCCTGCAAGCGCTAACGCACAGAGCGCACGAGACGAAGCAGGAAGCCTCGCACACCAAGTCATTATGCGACTACTGCCCCAAGGGAAAGAAACGACATCATCATCATCGAGAGATTCACTGATAGACACGCACGTAATCGACGTAATACCTCAGAGGGAACTCAAGTTCCGGGTCAAGGTAACCACCGAGCGTGCCACCAATTGCGAGGTTGAGCAGCATGAAGAACGGTCGATCAAAGACCCACTCTCCGCGTTTGATGTTCTCTGGCCCGACCGTTGCATAGTTCTCGCCGTCGAAGAACCAAGAGATTCCGGTTTCATCCCATTCGATTGCATAGGTGTGCCAGTCATCTGAAACGTCAAAATCTTGGCGATACCAACGAGACTTGCCTCCTGCTCCGGCATACCCAGGTCCGTGAATGGTGCCAAGGACAAGGTCAGGTTCTCGACCGATGAATTCCATGATGTCGATCTCGCCGACATTCGGCCAGCGCCTTGCCGGATCTTCTGCGAAGTGTTCGAAGCCGGTTCCCAACATCCAGAATGCTGGCCACGTGCCTTTACCCGCCGGCACGTTGAGGCGAGCCTCAATTCTTCCGTATTGGAATTCTTGTAAGCCCTGGCTCAGCAGACGCGCGGAGGTGTAATACGAGCCGAGGTACTCTTCCTCCCATGCCTCGATGACAAGCATGCCGTCAGAGACTCGGGCGTTCTGCGGTCGGTCGGTGTAGAACTGCGACTCTCCGTTACCCCATCCCCAACCACCTTGGTCAAAGCGCCAGTTGTCAAGATTGATCTCATCGCCATCGAATTCGTCGCTCCAGACCAGCTCCATTCCAGCGGGTGCAACCGGCGCAACTGGTTCTGGTGCTGGCAAAAGTGGAATTGCCTCGTAGTCGATCTCTATTCCAGTGACGACTTCTCCACTTGTTGAGCTCGAGACGTTTGTGGTTCCGTCGCTGTACACAGCGATGTCATCAATGACGACACCTTCTGTGCTCGCCCCCGAATTGGCGGCGAACACGATGTTGTACACCGCTTTGAGGTCAAGAATTCCGTTGCCTGGCACCGGGTTGTAATCTCCAGGCCTAAATGAGGAGAACGGCAGGCGAATTCGCTGCCAGTCTGTCTCACGGTCATAAAACGCTGGAGCTCGATAGCGCTCGACATCGGAAGATTTGTCTTCTCCGATCTCTATCTGCAGCTCGCCGCCCTCACCGGAGCCTTTGAACCAGAACTCGAGTCCGGTGTAACCGGTCCAATTAAGCGGCTCTGCAAATTCTTTACCGACGCCGCCATACCCCGGGTCCGAATCAGCATCGAAGCCCCAAGCCAGCACCTTGTTTTCCTCCGTCTGCCCATCGCGAGCGCGAGCGTCGTCAACGGTGACGATGCTTACTCCCCCGCCAGCATTGCCGTAGTTAAACCATGACGCTGGAACTGTTGAGCTTCCGTCGTAGCTTTCGAAGTCATCGAGTGAGTCAACAACTTCCGGGCCCGCGGCGATTTCTGGCGTCTCTTGTTGCTCGACGTAGATGGTGCCGTCGAAGTAGAGCGCAATGTCGTCTATTGCAACACCTGCGCCACTAGTTCCTGAATTCGCAGCAACGACGAGATTGTCGACGGCGATCACGTCAAGGATGCCATTTCCAGGTTCTGGATTGAATCGCGCAGGGGAGAATGTTTCGAATGGAAGGCGGATCAGCTGCCACCCTTCGGTGCGATCAAAGAATGACCGTGTTCGGTATCGCTCAACGTCAGAGAGGTCTCCAGCCGTCCGATCTTCTCCGATTTCGATCTGCAGTTCGCCTCCTTCGCCGCCGCCGAAATAGAGGAATTGAATTCCAGTGAAACCGGTCCAGTTCTGTGGTTCTGCGAAGTAAGTGCGAATGCCCCCGAATCCAGGGTCAGCGTTTGCGTCAAAGCTCCAGGAGAGCAATTGGTTATCACCCTCTTGGCTCTCGATAGATGAGTCGTCGCCTGGCGAGACGGTGGCAATATCTCCTGCGGCGTTCCCGTACACAGACCAATTTTCTGGAAGTTCATCGCCTGCTGCGTAGCTCTCGAAATCATCGACTGTCTGAATCTCTTCTTCAGATTTCTCGACTGCTTGTTCTTCGTCTGAGCTTTCGGTGCCGGAGGAGTCTTCGGCACCTGCGTTCTCACCAGGGTCACCATCTACGCTCTCAGTCGCCGACTGGTCACCGGAGGTGGTTTCAGTCGTAGATTCTGAACCACACGCCGCTGCAATAATTGCGAATGCCCCAATGAGGGAGAGGAGATTTCGGGAGATTTTGTTCTGCGCCATGACTGTGGAACCTTTCTTGCACTCAACCCTTAATTGCGCCCGAGGTGAGACCAGAGATGATGTATCGCTGCAGGAACATGTAAAGGGCAAGCATCGGAACCATGAGCATCAGCACTGCAGCAGCAAGTTTCGGCCAATCACTTCCGTATACGCCTTCAAACACGATCAGACCGCGAGTTATCGGGTATGTGTTTTCGTCGGTGAGGTAGATCGTTGCGAGAATGAGTTCGTTCCAAATACCGATCGCATGAATCACTGTCACGGTTGCGATTGCCGGCCTGATCAGCGGCATCAGGATGGTGAACACGAATCGTCCATAGCCGCATCCGTCAACGGCGGCCGATTCATCAAGTTCCCGTGGGATCGACTTGATGTAGTTGACCAAAATGATGAGTCCGATCGGGTTCATTAGAAAGAGGAGGATGTATCCGGTTCGGGTGTTGAACAGCCCTTGAGCTTCGCTTCCCTCAAACCACACGTTTGAAATGAAGTCACCAATGATCGGCCATCCACCGACATTGAGAATGAGCTGAAACTGAGGGATCAGCGCTGGTGGCAGAAACAAAGCCACGACGTAAAGGGTGAGCAGAGCCTTGGATCCTTTTACGTACCCTCGAGCGATCGGAAACGCCACAAACACCGACATCGTGACGAAAAGGAAGGTTGCGACCACGGTGTAGAGCACCGAGTTCAGCATGTAACCCGGGAAGTTCGCCAAACTCCACGCTTCTGAGTAGTTGCTCCACTCAAGGTTGTCGGGAAGCCAGGTTGGATCCTTAAAAAATTCGGGCAGTGACTTGAATGATGCAAATACCAGCATCAAGATCGGTCCGACGTAAATCACTGAAAACGTCAACAAAATGAACAACGACACCGATTTGCGGGTGATGCGACGGCGGCGCGCTCCCCCATCATCTCTTCGTATTGAGTTGGAAGGGAGGTCTGCAGTGATGCTCATGAGAGGTACTTCCTTTCCCGTCTCGTCGTCACAAAGTTGGCCGTCATCCCCAACACCAATACAAGGAGAAACAGCACAACTGAGGCTGCTGCTGCATAACCCTGACGGAACGATCCAGTGCCCTGCTTACCGAAACCTTCGGCGTAGACGAGGTAGCCAAGAACTTGGGTTCCGTTCTTGTATCCGGTGAGAACCAGGAAGAGCATCCAGGCCTGAAGCGATCCAATGATGTTGAGGAGAAAGTTCGTGTTGACAGCTGGTGTCAGTTGGGGCCAAGTGATGTTCTTAAAGAGGCTCCAACCTCGAGCGCCATCGACTGCTGCAGCTTCAAAGAGTTCGGCTGGGATCGTCTGCATTCCGGCGAGAAACACCACCATGGTGAAGCCAGCGTTTGCCCAAATCTGCACGAGCACAACCCAGTAGAAAGCGTTTGTGCCCGAAAGAAATTGGGATTCGAGTCCGAGCCACCCGTACAGGGTGTCCATCGGGCCGCCTCCTGGGCGTAGGAACAATTTCCACATAAGCCCTTGTACTACGGCTCCAAGAATCACTGGGATAAAGAAAATGGTTCGGAAGACTAGATGGCCCCGGAGTTTCTGATTGACCAAAATCGCCATGAGCAGGCCGACACCAAACTGAATTACGGTCACAAGCACCATGAATTTCAGTGTGCGCCACAAGGCATCGAGGTTGTCTCTCGAGCGGGCACCTTCGAGGAGGAACTCGTAGTAATTATCAAACCCCACCCACGAAATGGGCAGGCCTCTCAAGCCGGTTGCATCGGTAAGGGAGTACACGGTCGTAAAGAGTGAGGGGCCGACTCCCATAACGAGGTAAAAGCCAAGACCCGGCAGGAGGAATAGCCACGGCAAGACTCTGCGCCTTCCGCCACCAAACAGATACTGATTTGCCATCGCTTTCTCCTTTCTACCCCTCAGTCACACGCAGGCAATCGACGACTGCGCGGACATATCAACGCAATTCGGAGGGTGGCCGATCAACATCGACCACCCTCCGTCTTACATTCAGGCCGCCATCAGGCAGCCGAACTATTCTCAGCCGAGTCCAGCGGCAAGGTCAGCCTGAGCTGCTTCAGCGGCTTCAACTGGATCGGTGAAGTCACCGTTGTACATCCAGAGTGACGCAAGCGCTCCGTTTGCCCACTGACCGGCGCCTGCCGGTCCGACCCAGAACTGCTCGAAGCCGACAGCGAAGCTGCCTGCCTGCATGATCGGAGCAATCGATGCACCAAAGCGGCTCTCCAACTCGGCGGTGGGCTGAGTTGGGAGGTAGTTCGTGGCGTTCGCAAAAGCGTTGTAGTTCGAGGCTTCGGAGAACGCTGCGAGGTATGCCATTGCAATGTCAGGGACGTCAGTGTCTGCTGCAACGCCCAGCGTCATGTCGTTCTTACCGTAGAACGTCTGGTTGTCTGCTGCGTTGTCGCTACCCGGGAATGGAATGTATTCCCATTCGAATTCGGCATCCTCGACGGCCCATGCATTCCAGCCACCCATGGGGCCGTAAGCAATGTCGCCTACCGCGTAGCGCGATGCAGCAGCGTCGCCGCCAAGACCGGCTGATTCGTCATCAAGCAGTGATGCGTAGGTTGCGTAGCGATTGAACAAGTCAATGCCCTTTTCATCGTCCCACGCTGCAGAGCCGGTCCAGAGATCCTCGACGAGTGCTTGCTGATCTGGGTACATCGCACCGAGAAGACCGTAAGTTCCTACGAAGATCGGCCAACCATCGGCGCCGCCCGCAATCATGCACTTATAGCCCGCATCTTCAATTGGTCCGCATGAATCGGCCAATTCACTAAACGTCGTCGGCATGTCGACACCTGCTTCTGCGAGAATGTCCTCATTCACGAACGTACCGCTGTAGGTCACGCGACCAAGGGTCACACCGTATGTGCCGCCATCAAATGATGCGCTCTCAACGGCTGCGTCGTCATAGTTGTCCAAGAATTCGCTTCCGGAGAGATCCATGAGCAAGCCGGCCTCAATGAGCTGCTGCCAATATGGAGGCTCTGCATCGGTCATGAATGACTGGACCGGGTTAGCGAAACCAGTGACGCTCACTGTGGTCACGTCAATATCGCTTGCTGTCAGACGAGTCTGGTTGACAGTTGGGAGGTCATCGGCGTTAACCACTGAGAGGTCGATTGATACGCCCGGGTTAGCAGCTTCAAACTCTTCGTTAAATTGCTCGAAAAATTCGACACCAGATGGATTCTGGTGAATGAGAACTCGGAGGGTTCCGTCGAGTTCTGCTGCTGGCTCTTCTGCCGCTGGCTCTTCTGCTGCTGGCTCTTCTGCTGCTGGCTCTTCGGCTGCTGGCTCTTCGGTTGCTGGCTCACTTGATTCAGCGGCGGGTTCATCCGCAGCAGTCCCTGCGTCATCGTCACTTCCTCCGCAAGCTGCAGCGAGAAGTGCGAGGACCGCAACAGGTGCAATCCATTTCTTTGCCTTCATTTTTCTGTTGTTCTCCTTATTTAGGTCTGACGTTTTATGTTCTGGTATGCGAGCACACTACGCCAGAAGTTGAGAGCGCTCCCATTGTGATGAAACTTTTTCGTGTTTTTCTCGGTAGGAACCCGCTTACTTGTTGTGATCACATCATGCAGATGCACGGCGTATGAGTTGGACGGGCAGAACTGATGGACTGATCGGTGCCGAGCGATCGCCAAGAATCTTGTGAAGCATTTCGACCGCCAATGACCCTGTTGCCGACACAGGTTGATCCAACGTGGTGAGAGAGGGCTCGCTGGTCTCACCTAGCGTGAACCCATCGAACCCGATCACCGCAATGTCGCCTGGCACTGAAAGTCCAGCGTCGTGAATTCTCCGTATCGCTCCGAGAGCCATCCCATCTGATGCCGCAAAGACCGCATCCGGCGATTGTTTGAGTAATTCTGACATCGCGTCGTACCCGCTGGCCTCGGAGAAATCACCAAAAGCCCGCAAATCATTTGGAAGAGCTGAGTTAAATTCTGCGAGTCCATCAATGAAGCCGGCGAGACGATCTTCGCCAGTTGATGTGTTCAGCGGCCCACCTATGTATCCACAACGCCCGTAGCCATGTTCCCGAAGAAAAGTGGCTGCTTGAAATGCTCCTGCCCTGTTATCAACATCGACGTAAGGGACTCCGTCGATTCCTGGTCGCCCGATCGCCACCAGCGGAAGGTCGGTTGCAGCGATTTTCCGCATGAGCGAATTCCCTGGTCGAGTTGCGGTAACGATGACCCCATCGAGAAACCCCGACTCGACAACCCTCGGGGACACTTCCCGTTCTTCCTCTTCAGATTCGAAAAGAAAAAGCGTCAGTGTTGACGAGATCTGTTTTGCGCCAAGGGTCACGCCCTGAATCAGTCGCGCAAAGTACGGATCTTCAAACAAGTTGCTGACGTGGCTAGGAATGACAAGCCCGATGACCCCGGTTCGGTTAGATGCAAGAGAGCGAGCAGCTGCGTTGGGTGCATAACCGGTCTGCGAAATTACCGCCTCGACGCGAGCTCTCACCTCGGGACGCACGCTCGACTCATTGTTGATTACCCGTGATACCGTCGACCGCGAGACACCGGCTAGAGCTCCAACATCTTCCAACGTTAGTCGTGCCATTGTGCCTCCCCTCTCTGACAGCTGTATGAGCGCTCCCAGTGAGTGTATTTCCACCGACGTGATTCTGTCAACATTGCAGAAACAGAGATTTATCAGGGAAACAACACTTTTGGCGACTATTATTCTTTCATTATTGGGAGCGCTCTATCGCTGGTGTTTCCAATGTTCGACTGTTAACCGGACTCTTAAACGCCGATATCTCCGCTTTTCTCAACACACGCTCGACACCACACCATGCCTTTCATCGCCATCACCGGTAGCTACACCGACGACGATTCATCTTCACCGAAGATCTACACAGTTGATGACTCCGGCAATCTTGCGCCCACCCTCATCTTTGGTGAGGTTTCACAGCCATCTCACTTGACGTATTGCCTGGCTAACAAGACAATTTACGTCGTTAGCGAAATCGACTCACCTGGCTCGCTCGTCGCACTGCAGATGGGGGATACGTCACTTGTAGAAATTGATCGAGTGCCAAGTTTGGGGAGTTTCCCGTGCTTCGTCGAGTGCGACAACGAGCATGTTTATGCTGCAAATTACGGATCAGGGGATCTCGTTCGTTACGAGATCCGGCCAGATGGAACGTTCGGGCCCAACACATGGCACCTCACTCTCACGGGTGACGGACCCCACACCCGTCAAGATTCGTCTCATCCTCACTGCGCCGTTCTCGGGCCAGAAGGCTCACGTCTCTACGTCTGCGACCTAGGGACCGATGAACTTCTGGTGTTCGACAACGAAGGTCGCTCAGAAGTCGATCAACTAAACCTTGACCAGGTCATCCAGATGGAGCCCGGTTCGGGCCCCCGGCACCTCGTGTTTCATCCGACCGATGAGGTCCTGTTTGTCGTCTGCGAGCTGAGCAACACCCTCGAGGTTCTCATCGCCGATTCGCGCTCCAACAGTCTTACTCGACATCAATCCGTGTCCGTCTTCTCGAAGGCACATTCGACCCCAAACCTTGCAGCCGCAATTCGTGTGCATCCATCTGGCGAACGGGTATACGTCTCGAATCGAGGAGACAACAGCCTGTCAACATTCCGATATGACAAGTCGTCAAAGCGGTGTGAACTCATCGAAACAACTCCGTGCGGGGGGTCCGACCCTCGGGACTTCGTTCTCGACCCATCAGGATCGTCGATACTTGTTGCCAATCAATCCTCAAACACCATCTCCCGCCTTGAGTTAGACCCCCAAACACTCGTTCCACATAACCCGCACGTTGTTGCCGAACTTTCCAGCCCAACATGCATCATCCTTCAAGAAAGCCCCTCATGAACTCACCTTTAGAACAGATCGTCGTAACAGGCGCAAGCGGCCGACTCGGCCTCGCCGTTACCCACCTGCTGGAAGGTCAGTCTTACCGTGTTGTGCGCACCGACATCGCTCCCCCACCTACCTCAACTGCACACTTCATTGCTGCGGATCTTCGAGAATACGACCAAGTGCAAAAGGTGCTCTCTGGGTGTCATACGGTTATCCATCTCGGAAATCATCCGGGCCTCGGGGCAAGCAACCCTCAGGATGTGTTCAACGAAAACGTCACCATCAACGAAAATGTTTTTCAGTGTGCGACTGAGATGGGGGCTCAACACATCATTTTTGCCAGCACGATTCAACTATTTGGCTCAAAACCTGACCTTGAAACCGTTGTGACGCCCCCGCAGCGTCCGGCTTTTCCAATTACCAATGACACGCCTCCCGCCCCCAGCAACCTTTACTCCCTGAGCAAGCAAGTAAGTGAAGTGATGTTGAAGTTCTACGCCGAACGATGCGGGATGACCACCACTGCATTGCGGCTTCCTCTGCTCCATCACCGCGAACCACACTTCGCTGTCACCGCTGGGACAGAAAACGAACATGACATATTCGAGGGGTTCACCAGCCTCACTTACGCCGATGCTGCGCAGCTTGTCCTCTCAATCGTCACATCTAACCTGTCGGGATTCAATGCGTTCAATATCGGGGTGTCAGACCGCCATCTCGACTACAGCCTTAACGACCTTTCTGAGGCCTTTTACGACGAACTACCTAGCGACGCCGCTCACTTAATCGACCTGAACACTGTGACCTCAATGACCGGCTGGGAACCTACAAAAGTTGAATGGCAAGAAGAATCGATCAGAGAACCCAAGGGAACTTCATCATGACGAAACCAATCACCATTACCGACGTGAGAGTAATCCTCACTCAGCCATCAGGCCCTCGACTGGCCGTTGTAAAACTCCTCACCTCAGAGCCGGGTCTCTACGGCGTCGGCTGCGCAACATTCACACAACGAATTCACGGTGTACGAGAGGTTCTAGAGCGACACCTCACTCCATTTCTCGTTGGTCGAGAGGTGTCACGCATCGAAGAACTGTGGCAAATGATGATGGTTCACGGGTACTGGAGAAATGGCCCGATCCTGAACAACGCGATCTCAGGTATCGACCAAGCACTGTGGGACATCAAGGGCAAGCTCGCCAATATGCCGGTCTTCGACCTACTTGGCGGCAAGTCTCGCGAGGCAGCCCAGGTGTACGTGCATGCTGACGGTGCAAGCCCCGACGAAGTTGCCGCTAACGCGACCCAACTCGTTGACCAGGGCTAC
>Ga0255776_10008530_pt1 | contig 10135 bp, 16 predicted proteins | sample 071ome_19_FD_179974 | JGI IMG/M metagenome (GOLD analysis project Ga0255776, IMG submission 179974) | Coastal salt marsh microbial communities from the Groves Creek Marsh, Skidaway Island, Georgia - 071413AT metaG (version 2) | ecosystem: Environmental > Aquatic > Marine > Intertidal zone >...
ACATGTCAGTGAGAGCATTTGCGATCACTGGCCTTGTGACCGCTCTGGATTGTAAGGCATATTTATCAAAAAAGCAACACTTAATAGTTGCGTTTGGTAAACTTTTTCCACACAGTTACAAACAAATAATTACAACTGAACAGGAGGATGGATCATGGGCATACACTACGACTACAAGAGCACCCGCGGTGCCAAGAAGATGCAGAAACAACAGCAGAAAGAACAACGCAGGCGACGTCGGAAGTCTCAGCAGATGTCCGCACAGAAGCCTGACGAATCGAGACCACTCACATTAGACATGATCACCGATCCCAACAAATGAAAATAAATCAACGACTGTTCGATCATTACGGCATAGATACCACGAAAGACCTCAAAATAGAAAAAAGGTGTCCGAGGCCCTTTGACACTGTGCTTATAGACAAAAAAGGCAGTTGCTATGCGTGTGAATGTCAGTCGTGGTTGCCACAGAGTATTGGTAACCTACAGGTCAAACCATTGGGCGAGATTATAGGCAGTATCGTGCACACACATTTACAGGACTCCATAACGGACAACACCTATAGGTACTGCAATGAAAACCAGTGTTCCTACCTAAGGGGCGGTAGATTGATGGACAGCGACGCAAACGAAGTAAGGCATCTCAGGTTGGCCATAGATGATTCATGTAACCTTAAGTGTCCTAGTTGTAGGAAGTCTATGATATTCCACAAGGAAGGCTCTGCTTTCAACCTAGGCATCAGGTTGGCCGACAGGATAAACGATTGGCTACATCACGATGTTGGACCTGTGCAGGTGCACATAGGATCTGACGGAGATCCCTTCGCTTCGCACGTGTACAGGCACTTCATGGAGCAGACGCCCAGGCGGGACAACATCAAATACAGCATACTGACTAATGGTCTGATGTTCCAGGATTTCCACACACGTGTCCCCCACGTGATCACAAATCTGCGGGAATTGGGTGTGAGCATCGACGGCGCCACAAAAGAAACGTATGAAAAACTGCGATTGGGCGGTCGTTGGGACAAGATAAATGAGAATCTGGAATGCATTTCCAAACTAAAAGAGCAACATGACTTTCGATTCATACTGCACTTCGTGGTGCAGAGAGACAACTATCATGAGATGGACGCCATCGTTGACCTCGGCGAGCGATTTGGTGCTGACCGTGTATGGCTGAACCAGATAGAGGACTGGGGCACAATGGACGATTTCGAAAGACAGGCAGTATGGAACATGGACGAATACCGACAGCACCTGGACAAGTTGGTCGCACGTGTACGCCAACGAGAGGATCGTTTTATCGAGTGTCCTACTTTAATAAGTGAAGCGGTTCGTTATAGAAACAGAAACTGAACTGCAACCTAGGCAGAACTGCTTTGGGTCCTATCTCGACTGTATGCAGTATGTCTGACCTCAACACTATGGGTCGCAGACACTCCACCCTGTCTATCTCCCTGGCGTGGTCATCGTACCACACGTTGTAGGTATCCCGGGTGTTGAGCACCGGGAAGTTTACCTTGGCCACCACCGGTGGCTCGTCCTTGTGTATGTCCGTGGTTATCATATCTGTGTATATAGTGAAACTCATGTCTCGCACACGCAGTCCCATGTCGTCAAACCAGCGCCTGCAGGGATTGTTCGGTATGGACATGTATTCTGTTATTTCTTGCCTGCTAAGATGATTCCAGAATTCCGTCAACTGCCTGTTCGCAGTAATGCCTGTGTAGAACTCATAAAGACTATCCGCTATCTTCTGTTGGTAATCACAATCTAAAATATTATAGGACTTCATCTTGATATTTAAATATCAAAGCAAATGAAAATCGCAATTACTGGACACAAGAAGGGCATAGGACGGGGATTCGCCCAACAACTATCATCGCGGGGGCACGAAATAGTAGGCATATCCCGTAGCGATGGAGAGAACATAAGGCGGGTCGCTCATACGGCGTCGATGATCGAACATTGTGACCTGTTCATCAACAATGCCATAAGCATGTACGCCCAGACGGAACTACTATTCGAGGTATGGCATCGTTGGAAGGATAGCCATGCAGAACACCATATATGGAATATATCCACTAAGGCTTGCGAATGGGACAGGGACAGAGAGATCAAAGGTCTCACACTTAGAGAATCAATGCAGTACCGTAATCAAAAAATGGCGCTGGAATTGGCGCACAAACAACTCAATGATCAACCCAGTAAGATCAAAATGTCCTTGATAAGACCGGGCAATGTTAAGACGCAGACGTTCAGTGCCGCTGACGCTATGCCAGTGGAAGAATTTGTCTCCCAGGTTTTAAAAGAACAAAGGATAATCTAATGGATGCCAAGAAATTATTACAGAATAAGAGTATCTGTGTGTTGCCGTGGACCGGATTTGAATTAGAGCCTGGTGGCGGAGTAAAAAACTGTGTAATATCCACAGAGTACATAGGCGATATTAACACCACGAGGATAAAGAACATAGTGGGCGGACATGCCAACATAAAACGTAAAGCAGACATGTTGGCGGACACCAAGCCACGCAACTGTGAAGGATGCTATCTGCAAGAGAAAGGAAGGTCGGACCTGGGCAGTATCAGTAGTAGGCTTTACTACCTAAAAGAAGTAGGATCTAAAACTAACCTGGAGATATACGACAACAAAGAAAATTTCTCACTCAAACATGTTGATCTAAGATGGACAAACTCGTGTAATCAAGCGTGTGTATATTGCAGTCCCGAACTCAGTAGCAAGTGGGCTCAGGAGTTAAAGATATCTGTCAAGTCGAACAAAGATGCAAGACAAGATGTAAAAGATTATATATTTCAAAATATAAAAAATTTAAGTAATGTGTACCTCGCGGGGGGAGAGCCAATGTTGATGAAGGAAAACTTCGAGTTCCTCAAGTTACTAAAAGAAAAAAATCCTGATTGCTCTATCAGAGTGAACACAAATCTTAGCACAACCAAAACAGGAATTTTCGATCTGCTTTGTGATTTCAAGAATGTCCATTGGACAGTCAGCCTTGAGACCATAGAACATGAATACGAATATATCAGGCATCACGGTTCGTGGAACGATTTCAAAAATAATCTTGCCCTCATTAAAAACCTCGATCACAAGATATCCTTTAACATGTTGCACTTCATTCTAAACTATGACTCATTGTTTGAATGTATTGATTATCTAAAAGCAATGGGTTTCAACGATAACAGTTTCATAGTTGGTCCTCTTTACAGACCAAAGAACATGAATTTGTTGAACCTTCCACAGCGTATGCTTGATCGGGTCCTACAAACGTTGCGTAACCGTATTGCTGACAAACCCACAGGTTATCTTAAAAACAGTTATGAAAATTTGTTATCCTACTACACAGACACACCATGGCAGAAGGATATACAAGATTTCTTTAAAGAAACGGAAACCAGAGACCAACGTCGTGGGACTGATTGCCAAAAAATATTTCCAAAACTATTTCAGGAGTTGCATGTTAACACATTGGAATAAGATACTGTCAACGGACTGCAGGGTCGCAAAAGTAAACGACAAACTGGTATATCCTATTTTCAGGGTTGGATCGACCAGTATCATAGATTCTGCAAGTGAGTTTTACACGAATCATGAGATAGGAAAACTAGAGAAAATTCTGGTCCTTTTGAGGAACCCTGAAGAACGTTTTGTTTCCGGACTGAATGAATTTTGTCTGCAGAACAAATTAGATGTTAACAATGCATGGCAAAAGGTAAAGGAAGGAAAGTTGATAGATCGTCATTTTGCCCCACAATATATTTGGTTACTTCATCTGAGTAAGTTCTACAGGGGAGCGGTAGTCTTGTTACCGTTCGAGCACATAACCAAACTCACGCACCTGCACAAACGAGAAGTTGTGCCTTCGAGGATTCAAGTGAAGCCATTGGAAAGATTTGTAGACATGGACCGTGAGCTCATGAACATGGTTGGGCAGACTGTGATGTTGAGGCAATTAGTGAAAGGGTACAAAGATGTATTGTCCTAGGTTGGAACATTTCACAAGATTGAATCACAACGGAACTGTTGGTAAATGTGGACACATGGTAAACGCAAAGGGCTTTGGCAGTTTTGAAGAAATGGAAACCAGCGATTGGTTGGCCACACTCAAAGATACCATGGCCAGAGATGAGTGGCCTGAGGAATGCAGGAGGTGTGAAGGGTCTGAAAAAGTAAAAGGTGAGAGCATAAGAACCAATAGCATCGCAAGACACAACATGCTCAAACCGATACGCAGTGATTATCTTATAGTAGGCGGCGTCCTTGACAATGTCTGCAACAGTGCCTGCCAGTCGTGTAATTCAGGACTCAGTACGAAAATTGGTAGTCTGGAATCAAAAAATTATCCGCGTGTGGACAATAATGATCTGTTCGCAACCTTACCACAACACCGGATCATTGAAGTTGATGTTAACGGTGGCGAGCCAACCGCAAGTAAAAATTACAAAAAACTATTGAGAGATCTGCCGCAGAATACCAAAATAGTAAGGATGAACACAAACGGTTCAAGGATGATTGACGAGCTGGAACAAGTTTTAAAAAAAGGTAAAATGGTCATAGTGACAATGAGCTTGGACGGAATAGGTGCCGTGCACGACTACACAAGATGGCCCATCAAATGGGATGATTACAAGAAGACCGTGGATGCCTATCAACAGTTACAGAAGACCTATAAACTTCTGCAGTTAGATATGTGGACCACCGTGAGTTGTCTTAATGTAAAAACACTGCCAGACATAATAAACTTTGCCAAGAACAAGGGCATACCACACGACTGGGCATTCCTGCACCAGCCTAGTGTGTTGAATGTGCGTTACACAAATCGATTTACAACGAAAGCAAAAAAGATATCGCCTGACGAAATCGCAATAGATAATGATAACACAAATCAACTTGACCAATTTATCAGTCAACAGGATTCGTTACGAGGCATAAACATAAAAGATTATTTCAACTTATGAGCAAACTTTCCTAGAAACAGTCGAGCGAACCTCTCGTGGTGTTCGATGCCAAAATGTATGCCATCCCTGGCTCGACTCGGCTCGGTGTGTAGATCCCTGGCCGTGAACTTGTCCCAGTGTGGCCAGCAGTTGCGCAGTGTGTAGTCTTCCAGCAGTGCTGGAGAATTTTCTTTGGTGCGGAAGTCATGGTAGTGGTCAGAGAAGCAGTGGAAGGTCCTGCACTGGTTCTTCTCTGCGTACTTCTCTAGGAAGAACACGCTCTTGAGGAAGTTGTTGAGATCGGTCTCGTGATTTTCATAACGTAGTTTCTCATCTGTACCGTGTAAGTTCCGGGCATGGTCTGTCAATCTCTCTCTGCGACTCATTTCCGGCCACATAACAATTATCATTTTTGGATTGATCACCTTTTCACAAGAGTACAAAATTCTGACCACTGCTTCCGGACTGGCACCGGGCTGTCCTAGATTCCAGTATCTCAACTTGTCTGTGTTGTGTTTGCTGACATGATGTGCCCAGGTCTCGTGTGCTTCCAGTCCCACACCCCAGGTGTGACTGCAACCCAGTATCACTACGTTCTTCTTGCCATCCGGCATTGGATCCCACGACGGACAACGGAACGGATATTGTTTGAATGTTTTTAATTCGTTATCCGAATAGAAACCGTACTTCATGAACTACCTCTCGCTAATGACAACTTCTTCTTGATCAACCTACTGATGTACAGTTCCATGAATCCCATACGACCTCGACCTTGGAATATGTCTGGATATTTCATTCTCCCCATCATGAGAAACTTTTCATCTGCGTATAGGTCAAGCCTGTTTCGTGCCTTGTTGAATCGGAACTCCAGCGCCTTGTGATCGTTGAGGTATCGGATCAATTCAGACTCGTCCATCAGCATCTGTTCTGCGATGTTCCTCGGAATGAATTCACTGTAGTGTTTCAACCTTATACTGTAGAATCGTTTCACACAATTAATTATTGTGTTTATGGTGGACCGGAAAGGATTCGAACCTCCGGCCTTGAGTTCCGCAAACTCACGCTCTATCCATCTGAGCTACCGGTCCATTTTGGCGTGCCCGGCAGGATTCGAACCTGCGACCCCAAGTTTAGGAAACTCGTATTCTATCCAACTGAACTACGGGCACAATTTTGTTGGCGGTCCCTAGGGGAATCGAACCCCTCTTTCGAGGATGAAAACCACGTGTCCTAACCGATAGACGAAGGGACCTTGAGTGGCGGGAGTGAAGGGACTCGAACCCTCGACCTATCGCGTGACAGGCGATCGCTCTAACCAACTGAGCTACACCCCCACTCTGGTGGAGGATAAGGGAATCGAACCCTTGACTCATCCATGCCATGGATGCGTGATCCCGTTTCACCAATCCCCCAAACTGACCAATCACATGCGAGACCATTGACTTCTTTGGTGTATATGGTAATTCTGGCATAATTGGTTCTTGTGGTGCCGCTTCACGGATTCGAACCGCGGACCTACTGATTACAAATCAGTTGCTCTACCGGCTGAGCTAAAGCGGCGTCACAGTTAAAATACTACACTATAAACCCCGTCTAGTCTACCTGTTAAACGCACACAGAAGCACGTACACGCATGGTAAAAGCAATATAGGATAAGTTGTACATCTGACCGTAATACACGCACATAAAGGTGGGTATGTAATAATAGCATATCTGACCTGTTGACAACGCATAAATAATCTATATAATAAAACTATGAGAGACATTAGAAGCATAACATCACACATCAACCAATTCGTGCGCGAATCAAAGGAGAAGTTGCTCTGGAGGAACTTGCGCAAGGAAGTTGAAGTGGGCGCCAATGGCACACAGAACTACGTGATCAAGAATGGTTCAAACGCTGGCAAAGTCGCAGACAAAGACAAGTTCCAGTAGTAAAACCAATACCCATCAGTAAATCACGTGTTGGTGTAAATAATCCTGAATGCACTACACACACGACCAACACACAGCAAAAGCACTGACCATAGCAGTGGTCTTATTCTTCGCGGCCACCATGCTGAGCGGATGTGCCAAACCAAAAGTTAACAAAGATCAATCTGGCATAATCGAATCACTGGCCAACATGGGCAAGACCAGTAAAGTAATCGGATGTGTGTTCGCTCCATGGCACGATGAATGCAAGAGATTGAAATCGGAGAAGGTTCCACACCAGACTCAGGAAGAATACATAAAGGAAGTCAACGAAGACTTCGATAACCTTGACAAGGAAATAGAGAAATCTAAATCCGAATAAAATTTTCTAATTAATCTTTTTTAGGCAGGTGCACACACTGGGCCTCTGTGGCCTCAAGCCCTTCTTTCTTGTCAAAGAGCCAGACGTATGAGTATGTGATGTTGTCATCCGCAACATGGCATTTCTTACCGAATGACAGTTTTGGATTGGAAGGTATCGCACACCCTGTCAGCAACAATGACATTAGGAAAGTTATCATTAAGTTTTTCATTTAGTCCCCTTGTAACATCAATAATTATGCGTATGCTATTCCAACACACCCCTTACTGGAAGACATTAGAACCCATAATTGCCAGCGGTGCCATGGACGCGGCCATCAAGGGGGAATACAGGTATCCGCACAGGATCAACATCTACCCAGGAACCAGTTGTATGTTCGAGTGTGTGTTCTGTGGCAGAAATTACGATGTCAAGATAAAAGACAACGTCAATGTGTTCAGACAAGTGATAGAGCAAGACGACGGGGTCGATCCTTACCGGATCAACATCAGTGGAGGGTTGGAACCTTTGACGAGCCCGCACATCAACGACATCTGTCGTGATCTTCATGCCAAGGGTTACAAATCTCGCATGATCACAAACGGTTTCCTACTCAACGATAAAACACTTGACAAGAACCCTTATATCAATTCACTGGACCATATCAGGGTGTCCTTGTACGGAGTAGACAACAGGGAGACAGTCAGTACCACAAGACATCAGAAAGGATGGGGCGTGGTGAGAGACAATCTCAGAAAATACAATCTCAGAAACGACAAGACACGACTGTTTCTGAACTATGTTCTACTGCCGGAGCATTACAACAGATTGGATAGCATTGTGGACTACATCGACCACATCGGCGGTGTTGAGAATCTTTCTTTAAGGGAGGATTTCACTTTCCAATATGAGATAGACGAACGCAGTAAATTGAGAGATAGTCTCCTATCGTTCAATGACAAAATGAGAGACATGGAAGTGGAAATCGACTACGGCTATTCGTTACAACAACTGATCAACGGTGAGGAAACCACACTGACAAGGGTAACACATCAAGAGCTGAGACCACGTCAGTCACCGCAGGTAAAGATCTGCGTCGATCCACGTGGGGAGATTTACTCCTACCTCGAGGCAGGATTCGTTGACAGACCGGGTGCTCTGCGACACAGCCATGGAAACATAATAGGCAGTTCCATAGAACAGGAACTGATGAAAAAGAAAAGCATACCGCCCATGGAGGGAGACACACAATATCTGGATGCTTTCAACCACTTGATACTCAAGTACATTCACTTGAATTCTAGGTAAATACTGTCACCAATAATGAGGAGACGCCATGTTTTTAACAATTGGATTAGTAATCGGTTTCATAGCCGGATGGTGGGTCAACGAGAAGTTCGAGGACATCGCCGAGGCCAGCAACAAATTGAAGTTCTGGAAGAAGTAATCACAATGACGGAGGGTGCCCAATGTTCGGATGGATCAAGCGACTGTGGAAACGGTATGAGAAATTCACACTGGAACAATATGACGTGGCACCCGTCGTCTACAAGATAGGTACCAAGAAGTACATCAAGAAGAAACAGTTCAGCAAAAGTCCTGTCCCTCGCACACGTTACGAAAAATAATCAATACCAATATTTCTTGTTTAATTCTATTACATCAAATAGTCGTTTCTGTGAGTTGTTGTAGGAACAACCGTTCCACCAATCTTGACCTTCGATGTCCATGCGACACAGTTCACATTCGCCTATGACCCACGTGGGATCATACCAGATCGGGTTACCACGCCATGGAGTTAGGCAGTGCGTATGTAGCCACACTGGTTTGCGCGTCATTATGTAGATCATCTTGCGTTTCTCAAGAGTGTACATAAAAGTACTTACACCTAGTGTGTGTTGATTCTGTGCTGTGATTATTCCACGAGCTCGTGGATGCCGTAGTACAAGAAATACAAGGCCAACGCAGTGAATATCCACCTACTTGCTCGGAATATCTTGCCTATGGGTATCTGTTTGATCCTGTTGCTGAAAAGATAGCACACAGTGGTGAGTGCGCCTATCCCTAGGAGTGCGCCTAATCCGATGTCACTCATCGACGTGCCTGCCACCCAAAGTCCCGTCAGGAACGCAACAACTTCTGCTCCTTCCCTGAAAACCGTGAGGAACACTATGGTTGCGAGCGCGATCATGCTACCGGACATGTTTGACTTGACGTCTTTCATGTGCTGTGCGGCACCGTGACAGAACCATGCCGTCCAGAACAACAGTCCACTCGCCGCGAGTGCGGTCCACGCCTCGACCCCGTCGAAATCTTCTCGTATGAAGTCTATCGCAAAGTAACCCAACATCATGCTGGCAACAAGTGCCAGTGCCGTGCTTGACAGCACAGTGATGCGCTGTGTCGATGTTTGAGCCATGAGCCATGCCATCTGTACTATGAGATAGGCCTCCAGTCCTTCCCTGAACCATATGAATGTTGATGCTGTTATCCCTGTCATATCTTATTGTACTGCGAATGCTAACTATTCGCAACTAGAATTATTTAATCACTTTACCATTGAGGTGTCCAGTATACTGGCCCAACCAGGAGAACTCCAGTCCACGTAGAAGCTGAATATGATGCGTGACTCGTTGGAATCATTTATGACGGAATGCATGTGTCCACTGGTGGCTATTATATTGGGCTTCAACCCCTCGAAGTCTACTTCACCGTGGCGGTAAACCTTGAACACCGAGCCCGGGGGCCAACTGAGTGGCACGTAGATCTTGTGGGGGTTACATTCGCTGTCCACATGTGGTGTGATGTAGCCGTGGGGTGCCATCCGTTTGAAGGTCATGTACGTGACGGGGCCAACGCTGTTGCAGTCCGTGATGAACTTGCGTATCAACGGGAAATG
>Ga0255776_10008532_pt1 | contig 10133 bp, 7 predicted proteins | sample 071ome_19_FD_179974 | JGI IMG/M metagenome (GOLD analysis project Ga0255776, IMG submission 179974) | Coastal salt marsh microbial communities from the Groves Creek Marsh, Skidaway Island, Georgia - 071413AT metaG (version 2) | ecosystem: Environmental > Aquatic > Marine > Intertidal zone > Salt...
GTAGCAGTGGTCGCCCCAATCCTCGGGGGTGATGACCATCTCCGTCACGATGTGGTCTTTGAGGTTCTCAAAGCCGAGTTTGGACTCAATTTGTTCCAAGATGCGGTCACGGTACGCGTCTTTTTCTTTGGACCAGTCAATGTTTTCGTGAACGTGCGACACCGGAACGAGGGCGTAAACGGTGGAACACCCTTCAGGAGCGAGGCTCGGGTCGGTGACGGATGCGTTTTGAACGTACACCGACGGGTCGTCCCACGTGAGGCGGTGGTGCTTTTCGATGTCTTCGAGGTTGTTCTCGTAGGTGGCGGAAGCGTAGATCTGGTGATGAGGGAGATCGTCGTAAGTCCGGTCAACGCCAAGGTAGAGCATGAAGGTGGAGCACGAGTATTTCTTGCTGTCCAATTTCTTGTTGGACCACTTCTTGCGGACCTTGTCCGGGAAAAGCTGCGTCATGCCGTTGGCAAAGTCAGCGTTCATGACCACTCGGTCGGCCATGAAGTCACCCTTTGCGGTTCGAACGCCGGTGATGGTCTTCCCGTCCATGATGACGGATTCCACGGCCTCGTTCATTCGGAAGGTGACACCGAGGTCTTTGGCAATGGCAGCCATGCGCTCGCTGACGCTGCCCAATCCACCGAGCGGGTGGAAGATGCCGTATTCATACTCAAGGAAGGCCAGCATCGTGAACAGGCTAGGGCAATTGAACGGTGACATGCCGAGATATTTCGTTTGAAACGACATGGCCAACATCAACCGGTCGTCGTCGAAGAGTTTCATCAAATCTTTCGCCACCGATCGTTGAGGACGGAGCACCCCAGCAACACGCATCGCTCGCTTAGAGAGCAGGTCGGAGGGTCCGTACCAGGGTTCTTGCAGACACGCTTTGGATTTCTCGAGTTTCATTCGGTTGTCCTTCACGTAGCGTCGGAAGGCATTGGCGTTTTGGTCGCCGGACAATTCTCGGATGCGTTCGGTCATCACGTCAAGGTCGCTGGTGCAATCAAGTTCACCGCCTTGGCCGAAGATGAGGCGGTAGTTCAACTCCAACTTGTGGAGGTTGAGTTCCTCGTGGGCGTCCATTCCGATGGCCTTGAAGATGTCTTCAATGACCTCAGGATAGTGGAAAAAGGTTGGACCGAGGTCGAATTTGAACCCGTCACGGTCGAAGACTTTGTTTCGGCCTCCGACGGCGGACGAGCGTTCGAACACGGTCACGTTGACGCCTGATTTTGCGAGGAGCAGTGCGGACGCAAGACCTCCGGGACCGGCTCCTATGATGGCGACGCTGGGCGTAGCGGCGGCGGACATACCCATACGACCCCGGGTTGGACATATAAAGGCGGGTTTTTGTTCGTAAAAAAAACCTCAAAAATAACACTTCAAGCGTTTGATTTGATGATGGCGTGCGGGTCGATAAGGACCGAGAACTCGTCCAGATACGGACCCATCGAACTGATCAAGTCAACGTTCGGATGACCCTTCAGGACCATGCCGTCCATGTACATCAACGAGCGAATGATGGGAAAGGCCTCTTCGCCAAATGCGCATCCGGCAAGAACAGCCGCCTTCACGGTCTTCATCATCTGCTCGGTCAACGAAACCTCACTGACCGAGGTGCCCACGAATCCATCGTACAACTCGCCCATGGAGCGGTAATACGTTTCGAGAGTAACGCCGGTTGGGCGGACGGCCGCCATGGTCAGCATGGCGTCAAACGCATTTCGGAGCTCCCCTTTGGCGAGGAAGTAAAAGAAGCCAAACAAGGCGTTTCGTACGTGTTCCGGGGCGTGACAAATGGCCCCCGTGTCGATGAAGAAGAACTCGCCCTCCTCGTTCATCATGGCGTTGCCGGGGTGCAAATCTCCGTGAAAGGTTCCCAGGCCAAACATGAACGCACCGTGAATTCGAAACAGTTCAAGCATGTCCTCCCACGCCATCGTTCCTCCTTCAAGGTGGTCTTCAAGCGTGGGCGAAGTGATTTCCTCCATGACCAGAACGCGCTGGTTCGAGAGGTCCTCCCACATCTTGGGGAACCTCAATTTCGGCATGGAGAAGTGCGCTTCAACTTCATCGGCCTTGGCCAGGAGATCGTTTCGTCCGATGATTTCGTTCGTGAGGTTGAGTTCCCGCAACGTGTAGTCTTCGATGTGGGCAAGCAGCCCGATGGGGTTGCCGACTTTTCGAAGTCGCGGGTTGAAGAACAAGCCCAAGCGAATCCACCTCTTCATTCGGCGGACATCACGGCGGAACGAGGCTTCAAAATCGGCTTTGATGATCTTCACAACCACCTTCGTGCCGTCCTTTAGCACCGCCCGGTGAATCTGTCCGATGCTTGCAGCAGCAAACGGACGGGGCTCAATGTGTTGGAAATGCTCGTTGAATCCGGGAGGGGCGAACTTCTCGAGAAGCGCCTGCGAATCCTCTTCAGGAATGGTCGCTGCCCGGCTGTACAGGCGCTGGAGTTCAATACACCTTTGCGGTTCAATCAAATCGGGACGAAGGGCGAAGATTTGTCCGAGTTTGACCGCAAGCAAGCCCATGGATTGGATGCGTTCGATGTCAACCGGCCTCTTTCCACGAAGTTGTCGGAAAAACTGGATGAACGTGAGGAGTTTCATGGGTCAACAGCCTCAATCGCTCAATTCGATGGTGTTCAATTCGTGACGGTGAATCAGATAGTGCCACAGATCGTCCTTCGTCCCGGTTCCGTCAACGCGCTGGATGACCACGTTGGCGTCCTTTGCAAATCGGGTGGAAAGCGCTCCTTCGATGATGCCGTCGTCCATCTGCCACATGGGCAGCGCATCGGGGTCATCGACCGGGGGATGGTTCAAGCCGACCACCACGTGGAATTGCGGGTCAACATCGTACTGGAGCAAGCCCAGTCCAGCGTGCTCCCACCAATCCATCATCTCGTCCAAAAACTCGATATCATTTTCTATAGAGCGGAGCGAAAAGGCGATTTCTTGACCGACTCGGTTGCCGATTTGGCGCAACATTCGGCCGATGTCAATGCCGAGCACCTTGAGGTTCGACAACTTCCCCTCGGTTAGGCGCATCCGCGCTTCGTTGACTTCGTTGCCGGCAGCGAAGAACGCCTCGGGGTCGAACGGCGTGTCTTCGTCGGGCAGTTCCCCGTCAAAACCGAGGGCAACGGAGACGTTCTTCAGGAAGGAACCTTCACCGATGGTCAATCGAAGCGGGTCGTTGATCTGGTTCTCGGTGAATCGGGCACGGGCCGTGTCCAGCGAAACGGCCCCTTCCCAAATCGCATCGATGAGGTGGAGGTGGGCTTGCGAAAAGGGACCGGATTCAATGATGAGGGCCGCATCTTCTTTTCCTCGTCCTACGGGGTTGTCCTCGATGTTGAGGTACTGGATGACTTCGGATTGGTCCTGAACGAAGCCGAGCGAATCCAACTCATCGGAGTGACGGACTTCGATGCTTCCGTTCAACTGGTCGAAAAAGCGCAATGTCCGTCCGTCCAGGTGGGTGATGACTTGAACCACCACCCCGCGTAGAGCGGCGGTGTTCACCGCTTCCAACGTCTCCGGGTTTCGGCAGAGGTGGAGAATCCCAAACTGGCCGAGCAGGAGAATGAGGCGCTCCTCCGCATCGTTGGCCATCTTTTGGAGACGGTTGTAGATGTGGCTGCGTTCTTTGAGGACGGCGAATCGGGGGTCATCGATGTCCCGCCGTTGTTTCTCGTAGGATGCATCGGTTTCGGTGATGCCTTTTGACAGGTCCTCAAACCCTTCAACCAAGCGGTCGAGTTGTTGTTTTCGGGATTGGATGATGTGCTCCATGGCTTCGTTGATGCGGAGGCTCGAGAAGAGCATCGGCCGGTCAGCCGTGGCGGTCACGATGCCCATCTCTTGAAGGCGGGAGAGGCTGTTGTAGGCATCCAAGCGCGTGGTGTTCAATTCCTTGGCGAGTTCGGAGGCCTTCATTTTCGGCCTCGAGCCGAGGATCATGATGGAGCGAACTTCACGCTCGTTGAGTCCCGCTTCGAGCAGGAGTTCATCCCACATTCACGCGTCCCCCGTAACTTTGGAAATGTCGGCAAGAATTTTCGCAACGTGCCGGCGAGGTCGGAAGAGCCAGTCGTAGACGTAGTGAATGGTGTCGTCAGGCCCGATGAGGAAGGACGATTTTGCTGGGAATTGGCCAACGTGAAGCGGGACGTTGAATCGCTTGCCGACTTCACGTTCGGGGTCGGCGAGCAACGGGAACGGGAGGTCGCCCAATTCGGCTTTGAACGATGCGAGCCCCTCGACCGAGCCGGGGCCGATGCCCACAATTGAGCATCCGGCGGAGGCGAACAGGTCGTGTTGTTCCTTGAAGGTCAAACACCCGCGCTTGCATGTCGGTGAATTGTGCCGTGAGTAAAAGAAGACGATGCGCCAAGTTCCGTTCAGCGATGTGCTGTCAAACGATGCACCTTGGTCGTCTTCCAAAACGAAGTTGGGGGCCTTTTGGCCAACGAGCGTTGCTTTCATTTTGGTGGCCTCAGATGGGGAGGATGTGACCCATTCGGGACGCCTTGGTCGAGAGATAGGAACGGTTGTGGGCGCATTGGCCGACGATGATGGGGACTCGGTTAACGACGTTGATGCCGTTGTCGAGCAGTTGTTGTCGTTTGTCGGGGTTGTTGGTCACCAGCTCGATGTCGGTGACGCCCATCGAATACAACATCTCAGCAGCGAAATCGTACCGTCGGGCATCGGCAGGCAGGCCGAGGGCGAGGTTGGCGTCCAGCGTGTCGTACCCTTCGTCTTGGAGGGCATAGGCTTGCATTTTGGCGTAGAGGCCGATGCCCCGTCCTTCCTGGCGGAGATAAACAATGGCGCCGTGACCGGCTTCTTGAACGGCCTTCATGGAGGCTTCGAGTTGAGGTCCGCAGTCGCATCGCTGAGAGCCGAAGGCGTCACCGGTAAGGCACTCGGAGTGAATCCGAACCAACGGGGTGCCTTGGGAGAGATCACCGACAAAGAGAACGCAGTGTTCCTTGCCGGAGGAAGGGTCTCGAAAAGCACGGATGCGAAATTCACCGAGTTTGGTGGGGAGAAGGGCTTCCGCCTCAGGTTTGAGTGAAGATGATGGATGTGGTGCCCCGAGCATGTTAGAAAATCTGTACAATTTGTATATAAATTATCGTCTTTTTCCGGTGCTGGTACGAAACCGTCTTTCATATATGGTCTCGATGATATTTTACGCAATGGCACAGTTACTTTGCGACCTTGGTGTGGCGGCTCGCGTGGTGCGAGACGACAAGATACTCCTGGTCCAAGAAGCCAACGGCCGCCATCAAGGCCGGTGGGGGTTGCCGAAGGGTCACGTTGAACCCGGCGAAAGTCCCGAAGCCGCAGCCGTACGAGAACTCCTCGAAGAAACGGGGCTGGAGGGAACCGTCATTGGGCTTGCCGGTGTTCGCACGGCGCTGCGCACGGACGGGCCAGCCGTCTTCCTTTGCTACGAGGTCGATGCCCACGAGGGCAATGTCGAGGCAGGGGGCGACGAAATTTCCTCGGTTTCGTGGTTCTCACTTTCCGATCTCACGGGGCTTGAATGGGTCTCCGAAACCATGCATCAGCTTGCCATTGACGGACTCACGCATCACGTCGTTACCCTTCATCAAAAAGGCCTGACGCCCCGTGGCGGACCCTACGCCGTCTATCGCTCGGGTCGCTCGAGAACAAGGGGGTCGCAACGATGATTCCCTCCACCCGCCTCCAAATTCACGGCGAACCAAATCCGGAAGGTGACGTGGTGGTTTACTGGATGACCGCCGCCCGGCGTCCACACTGGAACCACGCCCTCGATCACGCCATCCACCTCGCCCGGGACCACAACTTGCCGCTCGTCGTTATCGAATGCTTGGCCCTTCAGCACCGTTGGGCGAACGACCGCATTTCCACCTTCGTTCTGCAGGGGATGATCGACAACCGAGACAGTTTTGCAGACTCGGGCGTGACGTACGTTCCGTATGTGGAAACCAAACGGAAGGAAGCCTCGGGGCTGCTTCGAGGTTGGCTCCACCGAGCCCGAGCCTGCGTCATCGATGACTACCCGACGTACTATCCAAAACACGTTCTCAACACGGCCATCGATGTCAAACCGTGCGAAGTTCACGTGGTGGATTCCAACGGATTCATGGCCATGCGAGCGCAGGGACGGGATTTCTCCACGGCCTATTCTCTCCGCCGCCACCTCCACAAAACCATTCGTGAACACATGCACGAATTCCCCGAGGCCAAGCCCTTGCGCAGCACCGCCGATTTGCCCAAACTTGCGAACGGGACCGTTGAGGCCGTGTTCGCTTCGACCAACACCCCACCAACGCCCTACGAGTTCCTGTGGCGTGTTGCGGAAGGTGGCGATGTCGGTCGCCAGGCCCTCTCCACGCTGAGCATCGACCACGAAGTTGAACCCGTGGTCGGGAAGCGGGGCGGCCACCGTGAAGGACGACGCCGTTGGAAGGAATTCTTTTCCAGCCGGCTGGCAGCCTACCACGAGATGCGAAACCACCCTCAAGAGCGCGGCGCTAGCGGGCTGTCGCCTTGGCTGCATTTCGGGCACATCAGCGTCCATGCGGTGCTTCACGACCTCTTTACCCACCACCAATGGGACGTAAGTTTGGTGAATCCACCCAACGATGGCCGACGAAACGGATGGTGGGGGCTTTCTGAGCCGGTTGAGGCCTTCCTTGACCAAATCATCACGTGGAGGGACATCGGTTTCATTCACTGTGCGATGACCGAGAACCACACGGAATACGAATCCCTGCCTCAGTGGGCGCAGACCACGCTTGAAGAACACGCCACCGACGAGAGGCCTTACCTCTACACCCTTGAGCAGTTGGAATCCGCCCAAACGCACGACCCGCTCTGGAATGCAGCGCAAAATCAACTGCGCCAAGAAGGCATCATTCACAATTACCTGCGGATGCTTTGGGGCAAGAAAATCCTCGAATGGTCCCCTTCTCCACAGGTCGCCATGGAATGGATGATCGCCTTGAACGACCGGTGGGCACTGGACGGACGTGACCCCAATTCCTACACGGGGATTGGCTGGGTGCTCGGTAAGTTTGACCGAGGTTGGACCGAGCGTGCGGTGTACGGGAAAATCCGCTGCATGACCAGCGCTTCTACCGCTCGGAAATACAAAACCAAGGCCTACGTCGAAAAATACAACGGCGATGCTCGTCAAAGCACGCTGCTCGGTTCAGGGCCAGGGTTTTACTCCACCCATCAGTGAGGAATCGCCATGCCTGTCTTCCAGCACACCGCCCAATTCCCCGTGCCCGTCGAAGACTTGTGGGCTTGGTACGACAGCCCCGGTGCCTTTCGTCGAATCATGCCCGAGTGGGAAGGAATCCAGCCGGTTGAAGCCGGTGCGCTGGTTGACGACGCTCGGACCCGTTTTCGAATCCGTCTCGGTCCGCTGCGCCCCATGTGGGTGGCTCGTCATCACGGTGTGAAAGCCGGTGAAGTCTTCAACGACGTGATGGAAAAAGGACCCTTTGGAGCGTGGGACCACGAGCATCGCTTCGTGGGTGTCGATGCCTCCAACAGCGAACTGTGCGACACCGTTCAGTGGCGTCTTCCCTTCCACCCGCTCACCTTTTGGACGGCACCGTTCACCGTCAAGGGGCGTTTGAATCAAATGTTTGCCTACCGAACCGACCGGGTGCAGAGCGACCTGCGACGCATCAAGGATTTTGCTCACCTGCCTCGACAAAAGGTTCTGGTGAGCGGTTCAACCGGGCTCATCGGGCTGCAATTGTGCGCCTTTTTGGCCGCAGCAGGCCACGAAGTCACCCGTTTGGTTCGGCCCACGACCGTTCTTCCCGACGATGCGAAAAACGACGATATCGTGGTATGGGACGATCGCACGGGCGAAATTCTCGAAGGGGATTTGAACGGATTTGACACCGTGATTCACCTGGCAGGAGCGGGCATTGGGGACAAGCGGTGGAACGCTAAACGGAAGGACGTCATCGTGACCAGCCGCACCGTCCCTACCGACCACCTTGCCCGAATCTTGGCCTCCTTGAAGCAACCTCCTGCCGCTTTCTTGTGCGGCTCAGCCATCGGCTTCTACGGCGACCGAGGCGACGAAGAACTCGACGAAACGTCGGCTCCCGGCACCAATTTCCTCGCCCAAACCTGCACCGCATGGGAGGCCGCTGCCCAGCCGGCCATTGACGCCGGCATTCGCACCGTCTTTTTGCGGACCGGCATCGTGACCACGCCGATGGGTGGAGCGCTCCAAAAGCTCCTCCTGCCGGCAAAATTCGGTGCTGGAGGTCCTGCCGGTGGAGGGAAACAACACTACTCTTGGATTTCCCTTGCCGACCAAATTTACGCCGTCCACCACCTGATGATGTCGGCGGCTTGCGAAGGCGTCTACAACCTCACGGCACCCGAGCCCGTGACGCAGAAAACCTATGCGAAAATTCTGGGACGTGTGCTTCGCCGACCCGCCTTTGCACCCGCTCCTGGATTCGTCCTCCGCCTCATGTTGGGCGAGATGGCCCAAGCCTTGGTGTTGGACGGCCAAAAGGTTCTGCCGAAGCGGTTGTTGGACAGCGGCTACACCTTCGAGCATCACGACCTCGAAGCCTGCCTCCGTCAGTGCCTTGGTCGTCAAAAGTGAACCCTCCCCGGTTTTCAATGGACGCAGGGGTGGTTTTGATAATCCGTTTGCCTATCAGCGGGCATGCGTCGCGCCCTCTTGGTGGCCCTGCTTGCGGCGTTTTTTTTCACTCACCTCCCCACCGTGGCCGCCGACAACTCGCCGACGAGTGCGAACGGCTTGACCGACGGAGTCTCTTCGAGCGGGTATGTTTGTGATCCCGACGGTTGCTCCCCCACCGACAAAACCGACTACTGGAAGATTCAAGGGAAGAAAGGCGACATCGTTCGGGTTTCGTTCTCCGGGAGCATGAACAACGCCGCTTGGTGGTGCCCGGGCGATGGGTGGATCGGGACCTTCACCATGGGCTCGGTCACGTCCAACGTCGACGACACCAACCCCACCGCCTCCCTTTCAACCACCCTTGCAACCGCTGGGGAGATTTTGCTCAAGGTGGAGGGCGGTGATTCTTGGTGCAACGACGGTTTTGATTACACGCTCACGCCAAGCATCGACAAGACCAACCGCGACACCGACGAAGACGGGTTCATCGACACCGAGGACGACTGCGTCAACCTCGTGGGAACCTCCACAAACGACCGAAAAGGTTGCACCGATAACGACGGCGACGGTTGGTCGGACCCCGACGGCGGATGGGGGGTGCAGAACGGCGCAGATGCCTTTGCAAACGAAGCCACCCAATGGTTGGATTCCGACAACGACGGCTACGGCGATAACATCGAGGGCTTCCAAGGCGACCATTGCACCTACAGCCGAGGCTACTCGTTGGCCGACCGATTTGGGTGCATCGATTCGGACGGTGACGGATATTCTGACCCCGACCCTGGAGGCTTGAACGGATTCGTCCCATGGTACGCCCACCCGGTGGGCAAAGCTGACGCTTTTGCTAGCGACGTGACGCAATGGAACGACACCGATGAGGACGGTTACGGGGACAATTGGGCCGATGCCTCCCTCAACGTGACAAGGCACCTCTGGGATATCGGCATCTTCGTTGACAACGCCACCGAACCGGACGCTTGCCCGTTCGTTCGTGGAGGTTCCTTTGCTGACCGATTCGGCTGTCCTGACACGGACGGCGATGCCTATTCCGACGGCGATGAAAACTGGACGCAGGACAACGGCTCCGATGCGTTCCCATTGGAACCCACGCAGTGGCTGGACAGCGACCGGGACGGCTGGGGCGATAACCAGACTCTCGGAGCACAACGCATCGATGACTTTCCGTTCAACCCAACGCAGTGGCGCGACACGGACCGGGACGGCTGGGGGGACAACCAAACCTACGGCGCTACCCAAATCGACGATTTCCCCTTTGTCCCTTCGCAATTCAGGGATTCCGATGGGGACGGATACGGGGACAATTTGACGGGCTTTGAAGGCGACGTGTGCCCCGAATCCACGCCCGAAGAGGTCGATTCAGGATGGATCAGCCGTTTTGATCGCTTGGGATGCCGGGACATCGACAGCGACGG
>Ga0255776_10008534_pt1 | contig 10132 bp, 6 predicted proteins | sample 071ome_19_FD_179974 | JGI IMG/M metagenome (GOLD analysis project Ga0255776, IMG submission 179974) | Coastal salt marsh microbial communities from the Groves Creek Marsh, Skidaway Island, Georgia - 071413AT metaG (version 2) | ecosystem: Environmental > Aquatic > Marine > Intertidal zone > Salt...
CCCGGTGCCACCGAAACCCGCAAGCGCCGGGACCATGGTCGGTTGGGGGTCAGCCGGGGTCAGCTGGCAATGTCGGACAGGAAATCCTGCAGCGTGCGAACACCAAGATCGCCCTGCTGCATGGCCCGAATGGCCTGCGTGGCAGCGCGACTGCCTGATACCGTCGTGTAATACGGAATTTTGTTCGTTAATGCCGTATGACGCAAGGAGAAAGAATCCTGCATCGAGGCGGCACCCATGGCGGTGTTGAAGACAATCTGGATATCACCCGACAGCATCGCATCGACAGCATGCGGCCTTCCTTCCATGACCTTGTTGATGCGGGTCGCCGGCACGCCGACGGCGGTCAGCGTATCGGTGGTGCCGCCGGTGGCCAGAATCTCGAAGCCGAGCCCGACGAGATCACGGCAGATGTCGATAAAGGCTGCCTTGTCCTCGTCGCGGACCGAGACGAACACCTTGCCGGCAAGCGGCAGGCCGACGCCGGCACCAAGCTGGCTCTTGGCGAAGGCACGGCCGAAATCACTGTCGATCCCCATCACCTCGCCGGTGGATTTCATCTCCGGCCCGAGCACGACATCGCTTCCCGGGAAGCGGGCGAAGGGAAAGACGGCTTCCTTCACCGCCACATGGCCAAGCGAGATATCGGTCAGCGCAAAGCTGGCAAGCTTTTCCCCGGCCATAACTCGCGCGGCGATCTTCGCCAGCGGCACGCCGGTGGCCTTGGCGACAAACGGCACGGTGCGGCTGCCACGCGGATTGACCTCGAGAAGATAGATATGCCCGTCCTTGATCGCGAACTGCACATTCATCAGCCCGACAACGCCAAGCGCGCGGGCCAGCGCCTCGGTCTGGTGGCGCAGCGCGGCCAGCAGCTCGTCCGACAGCGTCTGCGGTGGCAAGGAACAGGCGGAATCACCGGAATGGATGCCGGCCTCCTCGATATGTTCCATGATGCCGCCGATATAGACATTCTCGCCATCGCACAGCGCATCGACATCAACCTCGACGGCGTTGCTCAGGAAACTGTCGATCAGCACCGGATTGTCACCTGACACAACCACCGCATCGCGCATATAGCGCTCAAGGTCGGACAGCTGGTGCACCACCTCCATCGCCCGGCCGCCAAGGACATAGGACGGGCGGATGACAACCGGCAGCCCGACCTCGGCCACGATATCGCGCGCCTCCTCGGCGGAATGGGCGATGCCATTGCGTGGCTGGCTGAGCGCCAGATCATTGACCAGCTTCTGGAAGCGCTCGCGATCCTCGGCAAGGTCGATGGCGTCCGGGCTGGTGCCGAGGATCGGGATCCCCGCCGCCTCCAGCGCCGCCGCGATTTTCAGCGGCGTCTGTCCACCAAGCTGGACGATCACACCATGCATTGTACCGGCCTCGGATTCGCGCCTTATGACCTCGATCACATCCTCGTCGGTCAGCGGCTCGAAATACAACCTGTCGGACGTGTCGTAATCGGTCGACACGGTTTCCGGGTTGCAGTTGATCATGATTGTCTCATAGCCGGCATCGGACAGCGCGTAGCAGGCATGGACACAGCAATAGTCGAACTCGATCCCCTGGCCGATCCGGTTCGGGCCGCCGCCGAGAATCACCACTTTCCTGCGGTCCGAAGGTGCGGATTCGCATTCGGCGCCAAGGACCGGCTCGTAGGTCGAATACATATAGGCTGTCTCGGCGGCGAATTCGGCGGCGCAGGTGTCGATCCGCTTGAAAACCGGGCGCACATTGGCGGCGCGGCGGGCCGTGGCGACCTCGGCAGCCGGCAGGCCGGCAAGGGCGGCGATGCGGGAATCGGCAAAGCCCATCGATTTCAGACGCTGCAGCGCGGCCGCTTCGGCGGGCATGCCGTCACTGATGATTGATGCCTCGGCCGCGATGATGGCGGCAATTCTCTCGAGGAACCATCGGTCCCATTTGGTGATGGCATGGAGTTCGTCAACCGACATGCCGGCGCGAAGTGCCTGCGCGATTCGAAGGATGCGGAACGGCACGAATTCGCCAAGCCAGCCGCGCAGCGGGTCGCTGCCAAGCGCATCGTCACGCGCCGGCATCGGTACCTCGTCGAGACCGGACAGGCCGGTCTCCATCGAGCGCAGCGCCTTCTGCAGGCTTTCCTCGAATGACCGGCCGACGGCCATGGCCTCGCCAACCGATTTCATCGAGGTCGAGAGGCGTGCTTCCGATCCCGGGAATTTCTCGAAAGTGAAGCGTGGTATCTTCGTGACGACATAGTCGATTGTCGGCTCGAAACTGGCCGGGGTGACGCCGGTGATGTCGTTCGCAAGCTCATCAAGCGTGTAGCCGACAGCAAGCTTTGCCGCGACCTTGGCAATCGGGAAGCCGGTCGCCTTCGAGGCCAGCGCGGATGACCGGCTGACCCGCGGGTTCATCTCGATGATGATGATCCGGCCGGTATCAGGGCAGACGGCGAACTGCACGTTCGATCCGCCGGTATCGACGCCGATCTCGCGCAGCACCGCAAGCGAGGCATCGCGAAGCGCCTGATATTCCTTGTCGGTCAGCGTCAGCGCCGGTGCCACGGTGATCGAATCTCCGGTATGGACGCCCATCGGGTCCATATTCTCGATCGAACAGACGATGATGCAGTTGTCGGCGGTGTCGCGCACCACCTCCATCTCGAATTCCTTCCAGCCAAGGATCGATTCCTCGATCAGCACCTCGCTGACTGGCGACAGCCGCAGACCGTTGCGCACGATCTCCTCGAACTCGGCACGGTTATAGGCCACGCCGCCGCCTTCGCCGCCAAGGGTGAAGGACGGGCGGATGATGGCTGGCAGGCCGACGATATCCAGCGCCGCGATGCCGTCTTCGAAATTGCTCACCGTGCGGGCGCGGGCGCATTGCAGTCCGATCTTCTCCATCGCGACACGGAACAGCTCGCGGTCCTCGGCCTTTTCGATCGAATCCGGGCGCGCGCCGATCATTTCGACGCCGAATTTTGTCAGCGTGCCGTCCTTCTCCAGCGCCAGCGCAGTGTTCAGCGCTGTCTGGCCGCCCATCGTTGGTAGCAGGGCGTCGGGCCGCTCAGCCTCGATGATCCGCGCCACCGTCGCCGGCGTGATCGGCTCGATATAGGTGGCATCGGCCATCTCGGGATCGGTCATGATCGTCGCCGGATTCGAATTCACCAGAATGACGCGATAGCCTTCGGCTTTCAGCGCCTTGCAGGCCTGCGCCCCGGAATAGTCGAACTCGCACGCCTGGCCTATGATGATGGGGCCGGCGCCGATGATGAGGATGGATTGGATGTCGTCGCGGCGCGGCATCGTTATCCTTTCCGCTCTTCCATGAGCGCGGTGAACCGGTCGAACAGGTAACGCGAATCATGCGGACCGGGCGAGGATTCGGGATGGTACTGCACGCAGAAGGCCGGCTTGTCGCGGTGCCGCAGCCCCTCGATCGAGCCGTCGAACAGCGACAGATGCGTGACCTCGAGCGAGCGCGGCAGCGAGTCGGGATCAACGACAAAGCCGTGATTCTGGCTGGTGATCTCGATCTGTCCGGTGGCGAGATCCTTCACCGGATGATTCGCCCCGCGATGCCCGCGCTCCATCTTCCGTGTGGTCGCGCCCATCGCCAGTGCCATCAGCTGATGGCCGATGCAGATGCCAAAGATCGGCATGCCGGCGTCGATCAGGCCAGCGATCTGCATCGCCGCGTAATTCGCCGTCGCGGCCGGGTCGCCGGGGCCATTCGACAGGAACACACCATCCGGCTTCATCGCAAGGATCGTTGCGGCGTCGGTCTCGGCCGGCACCACGGTTACATCACAGCCGGCGTCGGTCAGGCAGCGCAGAATGTTGTGCTTGCAGCCGAAATCCATTGCCACCACACGATGTTTCGGGGTGGTGGTGCGGTGCGTGGAGGTGGCGATATCCCAGCTGCCCTCCTGCCAGGTTGTCTCGGCATCGCGTGTCACCTCGATGGCCAGATCCATGCCGGCAAGCCCCGGCCATTCCCGTGCCGTCGCAGTCAGCGCCTCGATGTCGAACTTGCCGTCCGGGGCATGGCACAGCACGCCGTTCGGGGCGCCACCATCGCGTATACGGCGGGTCAGGGCGCGGGTGTCGATACCGGCTATCCCCGGCAGGCTGTGGCGCTCCATCCAGTCGGTCAGCGTGGCCTCGCTCCGCCAGTTCGCCGGGTCTGTCGGCAGTTGCCGCGTGATCATGCCAAGTGCGGCTGGCGCCGATGTCTCGTGATCGTCGGGATTGGCGCCAACATTGCCGATATGCGGGAAGGTGAAGGTGATGATCTGTCCGGCATAGGACGGATCGGTCATGATTTCCTGATAGCCGGTCATCGAGGTGTTGAAGCAGACCTCGCCGACATTTGTCGCCGCGGCCCCGAATCCATATCCCTCGAACACTGACCCATCACCAAGAACAAGAACGGCGGTCGGTTTTGTCCAACCTGTGGTCGGCGCGGCACCAGCCCGGCCGGCCTTCGTGTTCTGAGCCATTGAGATCCCTGCGGCAAGTGGTCTATCCTGGTGGCTCGGCAGACGCGGCGCGCATCAGGGATGCGTTCGTGATGGCGGCGGTTTTGCAGAACCGATGTGTGATACATAAGGCGGCACATCCGGTCAAGTGGCTGCCGGCCCCGAATTGGCGTCACCTCTTGCGAAATATGCGTTTTGCCGCTAAAAACCCGCATTCTTCAGCTATTGTGCGAATCTCGCACAGGCTGGATAGATGGATTTCAGGGCAGGTACATTATGGCGGATTTGCGCGAAGGCATTGCAGCAGCGATGAAAGATGCGCTGAAGGCGAAGGATCAGACTGCGCTGGCGACCATGCGCCTGATCAGCGCCGCATTGAAGGATCGCGACATCGCCGCGCGCGGCAGTGGCAATCAGGACGGCATCACTGACGAGGAAATCCTGTCGATGATGCAGACGATGATCAAGCAGCGGACCGAATCGGCGAAGATGTATCGCGACGGCAACCGCCCCGAGCTGGCCGAGGCCGAGGAAGCCGAAATTGGCATCATCACCGGCTTTCTGCCAGCACAGCTTGGCGAGGTCGAAATCACCGCCGCCATCGACGTCGCCATAGAGACGACCGGTGCCGCATCCATCAAGGATATGGGCCAGGTCATGGGTCATCTCAAACAAGCCTATGCAGGCCAGATGGATTTCTCGGCGGCCAGCCAGAAAGTCAAGGCCGCGCTGCTCGACCGCGGGTGAGCCCGCCGCATCTTGCCGAGGGCGAGGGCGGCTCACATTATACTAGCGATGCCCGCCGCCATGCGTTGCGGCCGGGGTGCCGACTGTCGGAGTGGGAATGGCTGTACCGCCGGAATTCTTGGAGGATCTGCGCCAGCGCGTGCCGCTGTCCGACCTGATTGGCAAGCGCGTGAAGCTTGTCCGCAAGGGACGCCGTTTCAGCGGTCTGTGCCCGTTCCATTCCGAAAAGACACCTTCATTCTCGGTCGTTGACGATCAGGGTTTCTACCATTGTTTCGGGTGCGGGGCACATGGCGATGCCATCTCCTTTCTTCGTGAGACCGACGGGCTGGATTTCATGGAGGCTGTCGAGCGGCTTGCCGGCATGGCTGGCCTCGAGGTGCCGCGAAGCGCGCCCGAGGACCCGCAGCGAACGCGACAGCGCAAGGCGGCGCTCGATATCCTCGAGGAAACAACGCGCGTCTTTCAGGCCGCTTTGCAGCGCAATGACGGGCAGGCTGCCGCCGCCTACCTACAGCGCCGCGGCCTCACCGAACCGGTCATTGCGACCTACCGGCTTGGCTACGCACCGCGGAGCGGTCTGCGCACCGCGTTGGCGGCGCGTGGTTTCAGCGATGAGGACATGCTGGCCGCCGGCGTGCTGCGTCGCAGCGACCGGGACGGCGATTTGTATGATTATTTCCGTGACCGGGTGATGTTTCCGATCGAGGATCGTCAGGGGCGCGTGATCGCCTTTGGCGCGCGGGCGCTTGGCGATGCACAGCCGAAATATCTGAATTCGGGTGAGGGGCCGACCTTTTCAAAGAAGAACGTCCTTTATGGATGGGTGCAGGCGCGTGACGGGTTGCGCCGCGGTCTGCCTCTGGTTGTCGCCGAAGGGTATATGGATGTCATTGCCATCCAGAAAAGTGGAGTGGCGACCGCTGTCGCGCCGCTTGGCACGGCGCTGACCGAGGAACAGATCGGCCTGCTCTGGAAACTTCATGATGAGCCGGTCCTCTGTTTCGATGGTGATGCGGCCGGCCAGCGCGCGCAGGCGCGCGCGCTTGAACGATTGCTGCCACAGCTCCAGCCCGGGAAATCGGCGCGGCTGGCTGTATTGCCGCCCGGGCAGGATCCCGATGATCTGCTGCAGAGCGAGGGCGGTGACGGGCTTCTCAAAGTGCTGTCAATGGCACGCTCACTGATTGACAGCCTGTGGACCATCACCGCCGAGCAGCACGATCTTCGCCAGCCTGAACAGCGCGCGCAGTTCTGGCAGGCGGTGCGCGACCAGGTCCGGCAGATTGGCCATGGCCAGGTCCGCGGCGCCTTTTCCGACGAGATCGAGGTGCGAATCGCGGCCATGCGAAGCGCTGGCCGTACCAGTGGCAGAGGCGGTGCTGCCGGCGGTCTGGCGCGTCCGCGCGTGCGCCGTCCCGCCGCCGGGGCCATCCATCGCCACCGGGCCATCTGTGCGCTGATTATGGCGCATCCTGAGCTTGTCCCCGACATGTTCGAATCGCTGCTTGGCATCGACTCCGGCGATGCTGGGCTTGAAGCGCTAAAAAAAGCGGCCATTGATGCGGTAATTCGTGATCCCGACCTTGACGCGGCGACACTCAGGCATCATCTAGATGGGTTGAATTTGGCGGAAGCGATTGGCGTGCTTGAGGGGGACGAGATGAAAGCGCGAATGCCATTTGATCCAGACAAAATTACCGGCGCTGATGCCGGCCAGCATCTGCAGGAACTACTCCAGCTTGTTGGTGGCGCATCGGGGCTTTTCTCCAGCGGAGCTTCCATACCCCGTTGACCCCTGTTTCTGACCGGACTGATCCATTGACAGTTGCGGCCGGGCCATAGCAAAGACTGGCCGCACCAAGGAAAGCAGACGATTTAAATGGCATCCAAGGCAACACAGCAGACCGAACCCGAAATCCAGTCGCAGGAGGGCGCCGTCGACGCGCCTGACACCGATGCTGCGCAGCAGGCACAAAAACTGCTGATGAAGCTTGGCAAGGAGCGCGGCTATGTCACCCATGACGAGTTGAACGCGGCACTGCCGGCCGAGGATTTCACATCCGAACAGATCGATGAATTCATGTCGACCCTCAGCGAGATGGGGGTCTCGGTCGTCGAGGCCGCTGACAGCGATGATTCATCAGAGGGTGAGGAGGAGGAAGCCCGCGCCTCCGGCAACGTGTCCGACAGTGATGTGTCGGGAACAGATGATCCGGTGCGGATGTATCTGCGCGAGATGGGCAGTGTCGAATTGCTGTCGCGCGAGGGCGAAATCGCCATTGCCAAGCGCATCGAGGCTGGCCGCGAGATGATGATTGGCGGGATCTGTGAATCGCCGCTGACGATCCGCGCCCTGCTTCACTGGCGTGACCAGATCGCCGACGGGGTGGTGCCGCTGCGCGATATCATCGATCTCGAAACCACCTATGCCAAGATCAATGGCGGCCCGGTTGACGAGGAGGGGATCAGACCGATGGGGGATGGCATCGACGATGCCGACCTCGAGGATGAGGATGAAGATGAGGATGAGGAAGCCGAGGAGTCGGAGGAAGCAGGAGACGAGTCGGCTGATGGTGACGCCGATACCGATACCTCGACCCGTGACGCCAATTCGGGTGATGAGGGGGATGACCTGAACATGTCGCTTGCCGCGATGGAAGACGCGGTGCGTGACCATATGATGGAACGGTTCGACGAAATCGCCGCGCTGTTCAAGCAGTTCAGCCGCTCGCAGGACCGGCGGCTGGCCAGGATGGCCGCCGATGAGGCGCCATCACCGCGAAGCGAGGCGACGCATCTTGAACACAAGATCAGGCTTGTCGAGCTGATGGAGGGTGTGAGTTTCAATCCAGCCAGGATCGAGGCGCTGACCGACCAGCTTTTCACCCTGAACAGGCATGTCACGACCATCGAGGGGCGTCTGTTGCGAATCGCCAATGCCGCCGGTGTGCCGCGTGACCAGCTGCTGGCGGCGTGGGGCGGGCGCGAATGCGTCGATTCCTGGCCCGGCGATGGCTATCGCAGCAACCAGTGGCGCAAGCTGAAGGCGCAGCATGCCGATGAACTGGATGACATCCTCGGCAAGATCCGGCTTGTGGTCGATGATGTCGGACTCTCTGTCACCGAATTCCGTGACATCATCCAGACCATCCAGCGCGGTCAGCGTGAAAGCGCCCGCGCCAAGAAGGAAATGGTCGAGGCCAACCTCCGTCTGGTGATTTCGATTGCCAAGAAATACACCAATCGCGGGCTGCAGTTCCTTGACCTGATCCAGGAAGGCAATATCGGCCTGATGAAGGCTGTCGACAAGTTCGAATACCGCCGTGGCTACAAATTCTCGACCTACGCGACATGGTGGATCCGGCAGGCGATCACCCGCTCGATTGCCGACCAGGCGCGCACCATCCGCATTCCGGTGCATATGATCGAGACGATCAACAAGCTTGTCCGCACCTCGCGCCAGATGCTGCATGAGATCGGGCGCGAGCCGACACCCGAGGAGCTGGCGGAAAAGCTGTCGATGCCGATCGACAAGGTTCGCAAGGTGCTGAAGATTGCGAAGGAGCCGATCAGCCTCGAGACGCCGATTGGCGACGAGGAAGACAGCCATCTTGGCGATTTCATCGAGGACAAGAATGCGGTGCAACCGCTTGATGCCGCGATCCACGCCAATCTGCGCGAGACAACGACGCGCGTTCTGGCCAGCCTGACGGCGCGCGAGGAACGCGTGCTGCGGATGCGGTTCGGCATCGGCATGAACACCGACCACACGCTTGAGGAGGTCGGCCAGCAATTCAGCGTCACCCGCGAGCGGATCCGCCAGATCGAGGCGAAGGCGCTTCGTAAGCTGAAGCACCCGTCGCGTTCGCGCAAGCTGCGGTCATTCCTTGAAAACTAGACCGCGGCCATATGTATATGCTCCACGAATTTGCTTGAAGGTGGTATGAAGGGCGTGACATCCATTGTCAGCCGCCCTCTGGGGGCCTGTAGTTCAATTGGTTAGAACCCACGGCTCATAACCGTGTTGTTGCAGGTTCGAGTCCTGCCGGGCCCACCAACCTTCGCCGCGCCGGATGTTTTGAAAGGCTGGCTCTCCCGCGCTGTCAGTTGGCGAAGATGATCGGTGTCTTGCAGTCGCGCCGCATCCGTTCGGTGACACCGCCGAACAGCCGTTCCAGTGTCATTGATACGCCGTAAGCCCCCATCACCACGAGGTCGGCCTTGTTGGCTTCCTCCAGGATCAGCCCGGCAACCGAACTGCCGGCCGAGGGCTCGCGGATGATGTTGGCACCGATGCCATGCGCGGCAAGATAGCTGCCGATGTCATGCGGCTGCGTCTTCGAGGTCGGATCGACAATCATCACATCAACGAAATCGAAGCGCGACATCAATGGCAATGCGGCCCGCACAGCGCGGCTGGATTCGGCCGAACCGTCCCAGGCAATCAGGCACCTGCCGCTGAATTCGCCGATCTCGGCATTGTCGGGGAGTTGCATCGTGGCGCTGACACCGCAGGTGGCGATTTCCGGCGCCGACAGGGGCGGAGCGACGATGGCGAGGCCGAAATAGGGCGCCAGGGTTGGCCATTCGACCCGCATGAAGCCATGGAACCCGAGCCATTCATGGGCCACCTGCGAATCGATGCAGGTCTGTCTGAACTTCTCCGACAGCTCTTCGAGTTCCTTTTCGATGAGGGTGATCGACTGGCTGGCGGCGGCGGCATAGGCACCGGCGCCAACTGTGTAATATTGCAGCGAATCCTCGCTTGTTGCGATTCCCGCAAGGGGCAGGTCGAGCGCGTTGGCCATCCGGCAGGCGGATATCACCTGACCTTCCGCATAGCCCGATTTTGCTGACATAAGTACCGCAAGTCGCATTGTCTGTCTCCTCTGACGATTA
>Ga0255776_10008546_pt1 | contig 10127 bp, 10 predicted proteins | sample 071ome_19_FD_179974 | JGI IMG/M metagenome (GOLD analysis project Ga0255776, IMG submission 179974) | Coastal salt marsh microbial communities from the Groves Creek Marsh, Skidaway Island, Georgia - 071413AT metaG (version 2) | ecosystem: Environmental > Aquatic > Marine > Intertidal zone >...
CGGTACCAAACACAGTGCCGAGCACTTTACCGGGGCTGACAAACTGCCCAAGATCCGCTGATTGGCTTTGCACCCGCCCGCGAAATGGCAAGCTGATTTGAGTGCGTTCCAGGTTCGTCTGCGCTAGTGAGAGCGCCGTCTCGGCGGCCTTGACCGCGGCCTCTGCACGCGCCACCTGAGGCTGCTTCAGTGCCAGTGGCGAAGGGTTCTTCTGCCCGGCCAATTGTTTTCTCGCTACATCCGCATCGGCCACCGCCTGCTCCAGATCAACCTTCGCCGCAGCCAGCCGGGCGAAGCGTTCATCTACCGCAGCAAGGTAGTCAGTATTCTCTATGCTCAGGAGCACTTCACCCGGAGCAAACTCTCCGCCCTCGATAAAGGCGGGTGCAATCGAATCGATCCGCCCTCCCACCTGTGCGACCAACTGGGTTCGGACACCCGGACGCACTTCACCGTAGGCGACCACTATGGGCCGGGAGGCGGCGCGAATGGCAGGTGCCACCTCCACGCTAACGGGACGGGGGGGCTCAATATTGGGAACGGGCCTCGGCTTGGTTACCTGCAACAGTGCGAAAATCGCAATACCGGCGAAACCAATGCCAACTGGCCAAGCTGCTCGCCGCAATGTGGCGATCATGTCTCTCTCCTTGATACGGCCATCCCTGGGGCCTCGCCGCGCGGGGTCATCAAGCAACCGTCTCGCGCAGTCTTAAAGGCTTACCCAAGCAAGTTCTCAGGGGGCGCAATGGTATCGCGTCCGCGGGGTGTGCTCCATGGGGATAAGTCGCATTTGATGAGTTATCACGCTACGGGGTGGATCGCCACTCAACGATACTGCGCACCCTCACCTACAGCACGACCGTCAACGCCGCGGTGTTGGGCGCGCTCAAGCGCCACGATTGTGCAAACAAGTACCGCCCGAGCTTACCCTCGTCCGACACAAGACTTGCTAACCTTGCCACCTCACCAAGATCTGACAGAGATAAGCGTATGAACAACCGAGACTTTGAGATCATCCTTTACGGCGCAACGGGTTTCACTGGCCGGTTGGTCGCAGCGTATCTGGCCAGCGAACACACCGATTTGAAATGGGCAATCGCCGGTCGGAATTTGGGCAAGCTGGAGCAACTGCGCGACGAGCTGGGGATGGCGGAATTACCCATCCTCACTGCGGACAGTGGCGACGCCGCGCAACTGGAAACCATGGTGAGTCAGGCGTCGACCGTGATCAGCACCGTGGGGCCGTATGCACAATACGGCACGCAGCTGTTGGAAGCTTGCGCCCAAAGTGGCACTCACTACTGCGACCTCACCGGTGAAGCGCAGTGGATGGCAGCGGTGTTCGAGCGCATCAACCCCATCGCCCAAGCCAGCGGCGCGCGTCTCGTGCATTGCTGCGGTTTTGATTCGATCCCATCGGATCTATCAGTTTATTTCCTGCAACAACAGTTCAAGGCACGCTTTGGCCACTATGCTCATCGCGTGTCGGGGCGCATGGGTCGGGCCGCGGGGGGCGTGAGTGGTGGCACGGTAGCCAGTCTGATGTACGTGGCCGAGCAGGCCTCCAAAGATGCACTTATCCGCCAGACAGTGATGAACCCCTACGCGCTCTATCCGGCCAGCATCGATCCCGGCAAGGACACGCCGGATCAGACCGGCATCGCTTGGGACGACGACTTCAACTCCTGGACCGGTCCTTTTGTCATGGCAGCAATCAACACCAAAGTAGTCAGGCGCTCCAATGCCCTGGCTGGACTGCCATATGGTGCGGATTTCCGTTACGACGAGTCCCAGCTTTGCAGCAGCCGCACCAAAGCGCTCCTCAGTGCGGGCGGTTTGGGCGCGGTGATGGCCGGCACCTTCTTCTCGCCGACTCGCGCGTTACTCAAAAGAATGCTGCCAGATCCCGGTGAGGGTCCCAGCGAAACAGTGCGCGAAAACGGATTTTTCGAATTTTGGGCGCATGGTTCAGATGGCGAGCATCATCTGAGAGTCAAAGTCGCTGGAGAGCGCGACCCCGGCTACGGCGCAACATCAAGAATGCTGGCCCAATCCGGGCTATGCCTCGCCCGCGATACGCTCTCAGTGCCGGGCGGTATCTGGACACCCGCCAGCGCGATGGGAGACGCCCTGCTAGCGAGATTGCCGCAGGTGGATATCCAATTCAGCGTAGTAGAGGAAATCGCATAGCGCACAATTTCCGGGGAATCCGACCGGTTGCGGCACCCTCCATCAAACAACATAAATAGCCTGCCGAAACTGAATGATCTTTACAGAACAGGCAAAAAAAAAGCCGCCCACAGGGCGGCTCATCACTTGGCCACGTTTTTATTATTTTGCCGGTTCGTACTTAAACTTCTGGCCGCTAAGGGTTGCCTCATACATCAGACCGCCCTTGGCAATGGTGAAAACCGCCATACCGCTGCGGCTGTCGTAGCTTTCTTCGGTCACGGTGTTCAAACGCGCATCTGTGCCCGCAGAAGCCGAACCCGACCCTCCCGTAGAGGTTTGCGCTGAGGCGCCCGCAGTCAACGCCACCGCGCTGGCCTGCGCGCCAAACTCAAAATTGCCCGATGAGAAATCATTAAAAGCGCTTGCGTCTCTGAAAAAGATAATCTGGCTGTATGCCTGTCCACCCAGCTGCAAGCCATACGAGACCTGAGACATGCTGGTGAGCCCGACGCGCTTGCCGCCAACATAAACGCCGCCTTTTCCGTAAGCACCACCGATACCGATTCCGCCCTTTCCAATAGACGGAAAAACCGCATAGCCATGGGCTGAATCGATCATCCCACCCGTGCCCGCATTGCGGAATAGCTCTACTGTCTCTTTCTCCTTAGACTCATCCGCCCAACCGGCCGGCGCAACGAATGTCAGCAAAGACAGCGCCACTGCAAAGATTGTCTTCATGGGGTTTCTCCTGATTTTACGTCGGGAGCCAAGAGTGTAACCCAAGCGGCGGCGGGACAATTGTGCAGAAGATGACAACGGCGCGAAGGCGCTCGCGGTCTGACAACGCCAGAATCGGCAGCAGCGCTACCTAACACTTCCCCGGTGTCAGGGCGCGGCTTACCAGGGAATCGCCTCTCCCCGCCAGTCGAGGTAGCTTAAATCTCCGTCAATCGCAGCTTGCTCCAGAACCTGATCCAGCGCTTCTGCAGCACGCGACGGACTGAGCAGTGCGTCAGGATCGACACTCCCCTGAAAAGGCTTGGACAACGGCGTATCGACAGTGCCCGGGTGATAGGCGATTAATTTGGCCGAGGCATTCAATCGCCGAAGCTCCAGGGCCGCACATTTCAGCATCATGTTGAGGGCGGCCTTGCTGCCACGGTAGCTATACCAACCACCCAGACGATTGTCGCCGATGCTGCCCACTCTGGCTGATAGGACAGCTATTCGAGGCGCAGTGCTTTCCTTGAGCACCGGTGATAGCGAAGCCAATACGCGCATGGGTAAAAACGTATTGACTTCGAAGATCTCGCGCATCGCTCCGAGCTCGAGTTGGCCCAGCGCACGCTCGGGCCGATACCCCTCCCCCTGTAATACTCCGTTACAGATCACAAGACGCACGATGTCCGCGCCCTGCGATCGCAATGTTTCTGCCAATGCATTCAGAGCTGGATCACTGTAATCACAGTCATCGAACTGCACCAATGTCCCTGACAACGTGCTTGGCGGTGCCGATTTGGGTCGGGCGACCGCCATGATGGGTCTCTTTCCGGTAGCGGCCCAGCGCTCAATCAATGCACCACCTATGCCACTGCCTGCACCCACAACCAGATCTATCTCCACGCTGACTTCCTCCGTCTTCGTCCTCTTACTCGGGTCAAGCTGATATTGCGTTACGCTATCCGATCTTATTACGGCAGGAATCAGTGATAGATGACTTCACACAAACGGGTGGCCTTTATCGGGCTCGGCGCGATGGGGTACCCCATGGCAGGACACCTTGCCCAATCCGGGCATGACGTCACTGTATTTAATCGCACGACCCGGCGCGCAATGGACTGGCAGGCTGAGCACGATGGCAAGGTCGCTCACACCCCGGCAGAGGCTGCTATCGATCAAGACGCAGTCATACTCTGCGTTGGCAATGATGATGATGTAGAAGAGGTGACTACAGGGTCAGACGGCGCGCTGAACACCCTCAGCGAGGGGGCGCTTATCGTTGATCACACCACAACCTCAGAGGCGCTGGCTATCGCATTGGCAGCGGCCGCCGCAGAACGAGGCGTCGCTTTTTTAGACGCGCCCGTATCGGGCGGCGAAATCGGCGCACAAAATGGCGTGTTGACGGTCATGGTCGGCGCCGAAGAAACCGCCTTTATCGATGCGCTGCCGCTGATCAACTGTTACGCCAAAAGCGTGCGTCGCATGGGACCGGTAGGAACGGGCCAGCTGACAAAAATGGTCAACCAGATATGCATTGCGGGGCTCCTCCAGAGCTTGTCAGAAGGTATTCACTTTGCCGAGCTGGCGGGTCTGGATGTCGAGGGCGTGATCGAGGTGATTTCACAAGGAGCTGCCCAGTCCTGGCAGATGAACAATCGCGCAGACACCATGATTGCAGGGCAATTCGATTTCGGTTTCGCGGTTGACTGGATGCGTAAAGACCTCGGCATCGCTATTGCCGCTGCCCGCGAAGTGGGCGCCGAGGTGCCGGTAACCGAACTGGTGGATCGGTTTTACGCTGATGTTCAGTCACTGGGGGGCAATCGCTGGGATACCTCCAGTTTGATCGCCCGCTTACGCGCTAACTGACCGGGAAAACCATCATTACAGTGCACAGGTGGGCGCACTTGGTCCGCTATAGCGCTCCCGGGAAGGCACCGCCGTCAAGCAGAATATTCTGTCCGATAACGAAACCCGCTTTCTCCGAACAGAGCCAGGCGCAGGCGGCGCCAAATTCTTCGGCCGTACCAAAGCGACCAGCCGGGACCGTGGCTATGCGGGCAGCGCGTGCTTCTTCCTCGCTAATTCCTCGGGCACCCGCATCGACTTTATCCAACATGGCCAAACGATCAGTGTCGTGCAAACCCGGTAATAAATTATTGATGGTGACTCCGGTTCCCGCCACTTGCCTCGATACACCGGCCACATATCCGGTGAGTCCTGACCGAGCGGTATTGGAGAGGCCCAGCACGGGAATAGGTGCCTTCACCGCAACGCTGGTGATATTGACAATACGACCCCAACCCCTGTCGATCATGGATGGTAGCAGCGCCTTAATCAGCGCAATGGGCGTTAGCAGGTTGGCGTCGAAAGCAGAAATGAAATCATCTCGATTCCAATCCCACCACATACCCGGAGGCGGTCCGCCCGCGTTGGTAACCAGTATGTCCACCTCCCCTGCCGCCGCCAGCACTTCGGCCTGCCCTGACTCTGCGGTGATATCTGCCGCCACGGTCACGACGTCCACGCCAAACTGCTGGCGAATCGCGCCCGCAGTCGCATCCAACGCCTCGGCTCCGCGGGCATTGAGGACCAAACTCACGCCTTCTCCTGCCAGCGCCTCTGCACAACCCCTCCCCAAACCCTTTGAGGAGGCGCATACGAGTGCACGACGACCTTGAATGCCCAAATCCATAACGGGTGACTCCTGATTGATGCCCAGTATCGCCCAGATTATCTGCTATCTCGCCCCTAAAGTGCGAGCGGTCAACTTTGTCGCGCTTCAGGGGAAACCGACTCTTGAAAAAGCTACACTGCCACCCTCAGCTGCCGCCGCTCAATTCTGAAGGTGCGCCCCACACCAGCACGGGAATTACCTGATGCCAAATCCTCCTTTTTGGGAAACCAAGTCACTTGAGGAGATGTCGGATGCCGAGTGGGAAATGCTCTGCGATGGGTGTGGTCAGTGCTGTTTGCACAAGCTCATCAATGAAGAAACGGCCGATATTTTTTACACGCGGGTGGCTTGCCGATTACTCGATACGGAATCAGGCCGCTGCACAGGTTATGACCAACGTCTTGATGAGGTCGAAGATTGCCTTGATGTGCGGCGAATGAGCGCAAGCGAGCTCGCATGGATGCCAAAAACCTGCGCCTACCGGCGCATCCACGAGGGCCAGCCGCTACCTGAATGGCATCCCCTAGTGAGCGGGGATCCTCGCTCTGTTTTCCGAGCGGGGGTCACCGTAGCAGGTCGCGCGGTCAGTGAACGCATGGTCGACCTCGAGCAACTCGAGGCGGAGATTATCGAATGGGTCGAAACTTGAGGGGCTGGCAACAAGCGCATCCGCGCGATCGGCCACGCCGCAACCTGCACAGGGTGCGCCAATGAACCTTGAAGCTGCGCCACAAGCCCGCGATGATGGTCGAATTCGCTAACGAACACCGCTTGCACTTTGAGAGGGCTGACTATGCAGGACGAAAAAACCGCCATGACCACCTCTGGCTACCCCATGCTGGTGGCACTGCCTGTTGCCGTCATTACCGGCGTCTCGGCGGCGTTGGTGCTCGGCGCCATCCCTCTAAAGATTCTGGGCCTGTTGGTAGCCATCCTCGCGCTGATCTGTCTGGCCGGTTTTTATATGGTCGCCCCCAACGAGGGCCGGGTTTTGCAACTCTTCGGCCAATACGTCGGAACTGATCGCGCCCTGGGACTCCGCTGGGCGAATCCATTTTATTCCAAGCAACGCGTGTCCTTACGGATTCGCAATTTTGAGAGCGGGCAGCTCAAGGTCAATGACTCAGCGGGCAACCCCATCGAGATTGCCGCGGTGGTTGTGTGGCGCGTGGTCGACACTGCCGAAGCGGTTTTTGAAGTCGACGATTATGAGGACTACGTGGCCATTCAGAGCGAAGCGGCCATCAGGAATATGGCCACAAGCTACCCCTACGACGACCACGAGGGAGAATCCATCACCCTGCGTGGGAGCGCCAACGAGATTGGCGACATTCTCAAAGCCGAAGTGCAGGAGAGGCTTGGCAAGGCCGGAGTCGAAGTGCTGGAAGCCCGAATCAGCCACCTGGCCTACGCGCCCGAGATTGCAAGTGCCATGTTGCAGCGTCAGCAAGCATCAGCCATCGTCGCGGCCCGCGGCAAAATCGTTGAGGGCGCCGTCAGTATGGTGGAAGCCGCTCTGGAACAGCTGACTGAGCGCCAGATCATCGATCTGGATGCGCAAAGCAAAGCCGCGATGGTCAGCAACTTGCTGGTCATTCTTTGTAGCGACCGCGCGGCTCAGCCTGTGGTGAATAGCGGCTCGCAATCGGGTTGATCGCTTAACCGGGCGCGCGCATGGCCTTGGTTAAAATGCGATCAAGTTGATCTGCAAATGTCTTGCGGTCAGATTGGCTAAGCGGTGGCGGCCCACCTGTATGCTCACCCGATGCACGCATGGTCTCCATGAAGTCGCGCATTTGTAGCCGTTGCCGGATGTTGTTTTCGGTGTAACGCTCTCCCCTCGGAGTAATCACCAGCGCACCCTTTTCCAGCACCTCGCTGGCCAGTGGAATGTCGGCGGTGATCACCAAATCCCCGGCCTCCACCCGCGCAGCGATTTCATGATCCGCCATGTCAGGGCCTTGGGCGACTTGGTAAAGACTGATCAGCGGCGAGGTAGGCACCTGAAACGACTGATTGGCGAACAGCGTCAACTTGAGCTCTCGCTTTTGGGCCGCTCGATAAAGGATCTCCCGAATGACAACCGGGCAGGCATCAGCGTCAACCAGAATCTGCATGGCGTAAGCCTCCCGACTCGCCCGAGTCACCAGAATGAATCATTGTCCCACGCAAGGGCACCATGAGGCGCACCACAGCCCCGGCTGGCCCGGCCTCGACAAGTGTGTATACTACGCGCCCCGACGGGCATCAGCCTCGCCGGCTCCGCGCGGAATTAGCTCAGCTGGATAGAGCGTCGGTCTACGAAACCGAAGGTCGCAGGTTCGACTCCTGCATTCCGCGCCACTTTCCACCCGCTATCCCACACGCTAACCCCCCCAATAGCACCCCACTGTCATCCCTACATTCGGCAGGCACGGGTCTATCGGAATTTTTGTTGCCGCCAAATCAGACGACCCCTCCCGCACCGCGGCGTTGCATCCCCGATAAGGCTATAGCGCGACAACTCACGGGCGCTCCGGTTGGCGACTTCTGTCAAACCCTTGGCGCACTTTGCCAATCTTTTTCCAAAAGCCACCGACACACTGTCGCTATCGGCATCAAAGCCATACCAAGGGCACGCGCAGCGGCCTCGGAGACTTCAAAATGGAATGGTTATCAGAGCACTACCTCAGCGTGGTAATCGCGGGCTTATTGTTCTTTATCTACGCAAAGCTTGACGAGCTCCACACCGCTATCAAAGACAACACCAACGCAGTGAACAGTGTGGAACAGGAGGTCGCTTACCTCTCGGTTGAACGTGACGGATACCGAGATCTGCGAGAAGGTCATGCGCCACATCGCGGAGCTGGAATTGACTTGTGGGCGTGAGTACCGCCCGGGCTCGACCGATTGCCAGAAAATCCGTGCGAGCAGTTTGCGGCTCACATAAAAAAGGCCCCGCCAAAGTAGCCGGTGAGGCACTTTGTTGGGACCCTGTCAGACTTTTGGTCTGCCGTAGTTACGTGGTGATGGTCGATTGGATCAAGTCAATATTGGGCAAAAGGCGCAGCCGATCTCGACGCCAACACCACGGTTTGCGATATTGAACCCTGAGGGAGTCAACCAAATGGCCGTAGCAGACCTGAACACCCAGCAGATGCAGCCACGTATGGCGTATCAGATTTCGTGCGCCTTGCTAGCCTGCCTCCTGACTGCCTGTGGCGGCGGCGGTGGTAGCAGCGACAACACCAGCCTCGATCCCGTGGCGGGGGGGCCACCCGACGAGCCTCCGACAGGACTCTGGATCACCTCGGAACCGGGTGACGGCCTGCTGGCTTACCGGACAAAGCTGACCCAGACCTCATCAAAAAGAATGGCGGCAGTGGTAGACGCGGCACCGACAACTGAAGGCGCGGACGCGGGCTTTTCCACTACCTACACCCTTGAGTCAGACATTGACGAACACGACATCGTAAAATACGACGGGCAACTGCTCGCCGTGGCCCCAAGTCGGAGCGCCTGCTGTTTTATACTGGACGATGCCCGCGAGCCGCTCTCGGCTGACGTCGCACCCGAGGAACCCAACTCGACAGCTCCAGCAATCAGGCTTTTCACCACTGATCCCGAGGCGGGCACGGCCACTTTCCAATCAACCATCGCCCTCGATGAAGCCTACCGGGCCGAGGGGTTGTATCTTGAAAATCAATCGCTGCACCTTCTGCTGTCGACCGCATGGTGGGGCGTTTTCGGTAGCCGACATATAGAACCCGAGGCGTGGGAATCACAGCAAGTAGCGCTCAACACCTACAATGTAGCGTCACCAACGGATCCCACGCTGGAAACCACCCTCGAAATCGAGGGCGGGTTGGTGTCCTCTCGGCGGCAAGGTAGCAACATCATCCTCGTGACACGACACACGCCGCAACTGGAAGGTTTGATCGCCTACCCCACCACCCCAGAAGAAATCGCTACCAACGAGTCCGTCCTGGCCGAGGCGACCGACGATGATATTCTGCCAACCATTCTGATCGATGGCTCTCCGGCAAGCCCTTTTACGCTGGACGATTGCTACCGTCAGGATGCCGAGCACCCTCTGGCATCTGAGATGCCCGCCGACCCCATCATGACCACCATTTTGGTGGTATCCACCGAAACGGGCGACATTGTGCGCTCTGCCTGCGCGATGGAATCGATAGATGGTGTGTCGGTAGGCCAGGATTTTATTGCGCTCAGCTTCGTGAGATGGGATCGCGATGCAGACGAGACGCTGATCCACTTATTGGCCGCAGACTCGCTCGAGTATCTCGGTTCGGAGTCTGTCTCGGGAGCACTTTACTCTGGGGGCAATGCCGACTTCCGTATTAACGAATTCGACGGCGTTCTCAGGCTGGTGACCACGCAATGGACCGGCGATCCGGAAGACCAATTCAGGCACATGCTATTCACACTCCGATCCGAAACAAACGCACCGGAACTGGCACAACTCGCCACACTTGGCGGTAGCGACGAAAACCGGATAGGCAAGAAAAACGAGGATCTTTACGGCGTGCGCTTTAAGGGAACTCGCGCCTATCTG